>ERZ869909.1894-NODE-1894-length-15545-cov-32.326739_pt1 | contig 15545 bp, 15 predicted proteins | sample MGYA00520892_ERZ869909 | MGnify/ENA primary metagenome ERZ869909 (study PRJEB32215, sample SAMEA104723947) | bioreactor metagenome | biome: bioreactor; feature: anaerobic bioreactor; material: water | place: China | collected 2015-03-12 ...
CGGATCGACAGGTCGACGGATCTCCCTGAGAGATTCCCGGATTGGAGCGTCGTTTCGGATCATGCTCTGCACCCGGGGCAATGCGTGGCGTTTCGCGGGGCCGATGCGTCGCGGAATCGGTCGAGCTGCGCGGGGTTCGATGCTCGCTCGGCGCAGGCGCCGCAATGGTTCATCGCGCTGTATCGCGCGTTCATCGATGCCGGCCTGACAGCCGAGACACCTCTCTCCTATCGTGGCGAATACCAAGGAACCATCGTTGCCGCGTTCGATCCTGCTGCGACGGCGGGGCAGGCGTGGATGACCATCGCGCCGCTTCTCGGCCTATCGGCCATGCTCGTGGCAGCCCTGTGCATCGTTGCCTATCTTGTCGTCGATCGCGCACTGCTGCCGGCCAAGGACATCATGGCTGGCCTCAACCGCCTGGCGCAAGGCGATCACGCGTTCCGCCTTCCGGCGTTTCGGCTGAACGAGTTCAATCGCATCAGCGAGGTGTTCAACGTGCTTTGCGACGAGCTGGGCAAAGTCACCTCGGAGCGCGCCGAACTCGCACGTCGTCTCGTGGATACGCAGGAGCGAGAGCGCCGCCACATCGCACGCGAGTTGCACGACGAGATCGCCCAAAAGCTCGCGGCGCTGAATGCGCTTGCAGCGTGCTTGCGCACCAGTGCGCAGTCCGACGCGCCCGGTCTCGTCGACGAGGCCAGAGAGCTGGAGCGAACGGCATCCGGATTGATGGTCTCCCTACGCCGAACTCTGACATATCTGCGTCCGCAGGAAATCGACGACCTGGGGCTGGTTCTCAGCCTGAAAGCGCTGGTCGAGCAGCATAACGAACACGCCCGCGGTCAAACGACGTATTCCATCGAGACCGCGGGAGAGGTGGAGCGGCTTCGGGCCGAAACCAGCGCGCATGTCTACAGGATCGTCCAGGAGGCCCTCACCAACGCCTCCAAGCACGCCAACGCATACAATGTCAGAGTCGTTCTGACCCAACATAGAGACAGCGAGCAGGAGCAGATCAGGCTCTCGGTCACGGATGACGGCGTTGGAGAAGGCGCCGCGAGCAAACCGGCCTCCTTAGGTGGAGCGGGGTTGATCGGAATGCGCGAGCGTGTCTTCGCGTTGAGCGGAAAATTCAAGGCCGGCCCGCTTCCGGGCGGCGGCTTCGGGCTCCACGTGGAGTTCCCGATCTCCCAGCAGGGAGTGTAAGAGCGATGGGTATCCGCGTGTTGCTGGTCGACGATCACGCCGTCGTGCGCGAAGGCTATCGCCGGCTGATCGAGAAGCATCCCGGTCTGGAGGTCGTGGCCGAGGCCGATGGCGCGGCGTCGGGCTACCAGGCCTTCAAGACGTCGAAGCCCGATGTCGTGGTGCTGGACATTTCGATGCCGGGCCGCGGAGGCATCGACCTCGTCCGCCAGATCCGGCAACTGGATTCGAGCGCCCGCATTCTCATCTTCACGATGCACGCGAGTGCAACCTATGCACAGCAGGCCTTTCGCGCAGGTGCGCGCGGCTATGTCACCAAAAGCAGCCCGCCCGACGTTCTGGTGAGCGCCATCCGAGACGTCTACAAAGGGCGCCCCGCGCTGTGTGCCGAGATCAACCAAATCATTGCCACGAGCCGGCTCTGTGGCGAGGTGAGCCTCATCGATCAGCTATCGCCGCGGGAATTCGAAATCCTCCGCATGATCCTCGACGCTAAATCGACGAACGAGATCGCTTCGGCCTTCAACCTGAGCCCCAAGACCGTCGCGAACTATCATAGCGAGATCAAATCCAAGCTCGGCGTCCGCTCCGATATCGAACTCGTCTATCTCAGCATGCGGGAAGGTCTGGTCGCGTCTCTCGCGGAGACTGGCGGGGAGTAGACCAGGCAGCGCTTCACCGCGTCGTCGTGTTGGCTCGTGATAGGGATTGATGGCGAACTCGAGCGGCCCTCAGTGGCTGGTCTCAGACCCTTCGCCGACCGTTCTCAGCTGTCCCGCCATAATTTGCGCCTGCCATTCCGGATCGAGCGTGACGGACAGGATGGTGTGGCATTGATCGCAGATAAACTGAAGGGCAGGAACCGTCGTTTTCGAGATGTCCTCTCGGGCGCGAAACGGCACAACAATGATATTAGGTGCGGCCGCGCATCTCGGGCATTTACCTTGCATGGGAGCGTTCCTGGTCAGCGTTTTTTGGCAAACAAAAAAGGCCGTTCCCCTGGGGGGAACGGCCAACGATAGGGCGCCGAAAGGGACCCAATCAAGGCGGCTTAAGCGGCCGCGATGTTGCCGACGGCGATTTTGCCCGAGCGACGATCTTCCTGCGTGTCGAACGAGACCTTCTGGCCCTCGTTCAGACCATGCATCCCTGCGCGCTCGAGGGCGCTGGCATGGACAAACACGTCATTGCCGCCGTCATCCGGCGCAATAAACCCGTAGCCCTTTTGCCCATTGTAGAATTTCACAGTACCAGTGTTCATAAATTTTCCGATGCTATTTTTCATGCTAACGAACTGGAACACGCCGCAAGGCATGCACCAGCTCTACGTCTCGATTTTTTGGGGGTCTATGAACGCGTGCCTCGCAGAGCTAGGCACAAAAGCCCGTATTCCGGCCAAATGTCGATGCTGGAAATATAAGTGTTATGCCCAGCATTGCAAGAGATAATGCCGAAAATCATTTTATATTTTTAGGCGCGGAATAATTCTCCGAGCTTGCATTGCGCGAGCTGGATGCTTTTGCGCGCCGGTCTCGCTTGAACGGGTATGCGGCACTTGCATAGAGATTCTGTATCGCACCAGCGTCATATCTCTCATCCTCGACTTGGAGAACGGCGTTCTGGAGCAGCGCTGGATCGAGCTCCTCGATCGCATAGCGTATCGCAAGCGCGGCAGTGTCGAAGCGCTTGTACGATACGATCCCGCGCCTGGGCTGGCGCCCCGTGGCGGGAAACAATTCAGCGGCTGCCTGAAAATCGAACTCGCTCATGATGAGCGCCGTCCTCTAATGGGTGAGCTGGCCTTCCGTGGCCACCCGCTCGCAATTGTCGGTTGCGGATTTAATGCGATACTTCAGTTCACCGCCTTCAACCGGCAGCAGTCTCAAGACCCTGTACATCGACGAGCGAGACATCGACCCTTTCGGGGGATGATACGTTACGACCTGGCCCAGCTTGAATCTGTGTGAAGACATTCTGTTCTCCGGTTTTCTTCGGCGCTGCATGCCAATTTCGTTGAGGCGGCGCACCTTGTCCTGCAACGACGCCTGAACTGCAGGTGGCGCACCGCTGAGGGATGCGCCGACGGCGACCTGCTGCAGCCAGAGCTTCGTCATGGCGACATCGAGCAGCCCAAGCGATTCGGGGCTGAAACCATCAGGATTTTTCTTGAATGGCACGGTGGTGCTCCAGTTACGGCGGGAGCACACGCATCTCTCAGTCATCGTCGCCAGAAGCGTCATGCGATGATTGCGCCAATATGGACCCTGCAACGGCGAGTGTCGACAAGTTCTTTCCGAGCGTCGTCCGGGCTCGTGACCGTACGTAGGTTCGCAAAGCCGCGTTCGACAAAGAGGCCTCGACCTGCGCAGGCCGAAGCTGCGCGAATGCAAGCAATTCTCCACCCTTAACGACAGTTCCCTGACTGGTGCCCATCGGCGCAGCTGAAGAGATCGGAGGAACTTGCGTGAACAAATCCGCGTTGCCGTCCAGCGCACATTTTCTAAGCTATTGATTTTATTGGTGCGGACGGTGGGAATCGAACCCACACGACGTTGCCGTCTCAGGATTTTAAGTCCTGTGTGTCTACCAGTTCCACCACGTCCGCGGAGGTCGCTCTTATGCGACGGGCCGTGCCCACGCTCAAGCCGGTGCGCCGCGCCTCGTCCCCGAGCTTCCGTAGCGGATCGCGGCCAGGAGCAACAGGTAAAGCGTCACCGCGTTCAGCACATGCCACAGGAAATGCGTCCCGATCGCCAGATCGCCGAACCGAAGGCGGTTGCAGAGCTCGAGATCCAACGTACGGAAGGTCATCGAGGCGAGGAACACCAGCCCCGCGAGCCCGATGAGGCGCCACGCGGGGTGGCGGAGGGCGGCGAGAAGGCCGGCCGCCCCGATCAGCGCGACAAAGGCCGGGGCGTAGCCGATCGTGCCATTGAAGCAGCGGGCGCCGGTGCGCGAGGTGATCGGCAGCAGGGTATCGTAGCGGCACTCGATCGTGCCCGCATACCAGAGCGTGGCATAGAAGGCGGCGACGCCGGCCGCCGCCCCGAGCCAATGCAGGCCAAGGAAGCGCGTCAACAGAAAGCCGAAGTAAGCCAGCATGAAGAGTGCGATCGGGATCGTGTCGGCCAGCGCTGCCCACCGCGTTGCATAGGTATGGAACAGGAAGCTTCCGATGCCGATGGCGTAGGTGAGCAGGATCAGAAGCAGAACCGACCCGTGACGGCGCTCGGGCGGAGCGGCGAGGTACCCGCGCGTGGCGACGGCGGCCGCGATCAGAAACGCGCCGTTGGTCAGTGCGTTCATCGGCTCGGCCCAGAAGGCCGGATCCTGCCCGCGCTCGCAATAGATGAAGATCTTCTGGCTGAGGCTCATGACGTGACGCTATCGAATCTCGGACAGGCAGGTTTCGGACTGGGAGGATCGGCGAGTGCGCCGCGCACGCCTGCGCCGTTGGCCGGTGGCAGCCTATCAGGCTATGATCTGCATTTGACGCGCTCATGGCGTCCCGCAGCCTTCGCTCGGCAATGCGCGAAGCACAACATAAGGTCTGCCCCCATGCGAAGCGCCTTGCTCGTTGCCGTGTGCTTTTTTTCGATGCTGTCCCCCTTCGGCGCGGAGGCCCGCCGCGATGGCGCCCCCAAATCCGTAAAGGCTTGCAGCCGTCACGGCAACGGCTGCCTCGTGGCACCCGTGCGGCAGGGCCGCTTCGGGCTCGAAGCACGGCTCAGGAGCGGGACATGGATCCCCTGCCGCGGCGACTGCCGCGAAGCGATCCGCGAGGACGTGCTCGACTTCTGGGAAACGCAGGCCGACCGGGCGCTCGCGATCGGCCGCTAAGCCCGCCGCGCCGCTCAGTTGGATGCGCGACGCTCGAGCTCAGGCGCGGGGGCCGCTCCGCTGGCGGCCTTCTCCATCAGCGTGCGCAGCTCGGTCGGATCGTCGATGTCGATGGTGTGCGGAAACTCGGGGTCCTTCCCGCGCACGTGCTTCATCACCTCGCCTTCGGCGCTGTAAAAGATCGTGCGCGGGACATAGGTGCCGTCGGGCGAGAACGCGCCGTTGTCCTGAGGGCGCTGATCCACATCGACGAGCACCATGACGAAGTTGCGCGAGCCGGCGACGACGCCCGGATCCTTCCAAACCTCGCGGTACTGCCGGCAGGCCTTGCACCATTCGGCGTGGAACACCATCACCAGCGGCTTGCCCGTGCGGGTCGCTTCGCGGATGCCCGGTCCCACGTCGCGCCAGGCGATCTCGGCGCCGTTCCAGGCCTCGGCGAGGTTGGGAGAGCGGGCCGAGGCCGGGGCCTGGGCCAGCAGGCTCCACGCCAGGAGCACGGCGGCGAACGCGATCGCGCGCTGCAACCGAGGCCCGAGGATGGTTCGTGACGAAATCGACATGGGCATTTCGGCTCCCGATTTGAGTTGGGAATGTTTTCCCGAATCCTGCGCGCCATGGCAAGCCTCAACGGGACTTTGGGCAACAGGCGGGCGCACGTCTCCTTTCCTGCCGTTGCCCCCCTGCCTCCACTCCGCGCCCATGGCCGGCCTTCCGGGCCGCCGCCCGTCGCGGGACGCGAATTAACGCGCGAGAAAGGCTGACCTCCCTCATTTTCCCAGGAAAAGATCTCGCGCAGTAAGCATTTGTCATTCGTGGTGGGACTAATATCTGCGTACTGATCGCAACTATCCTTCGGAGTTGCCCGATGTACGGGTGGCGGGGTTACCTGGGCCGCATTCTCTATCCGTTTACGACGACGGCTTTGCCGCCGGTCGGCGATGCGGCCTGCATGGCGCCGCACGTGCCCCCGCTCGAGCGCCTGCACGTCGCCGGCGACAGCCCGACCGTACCCGACGTGGACCACATGCTGTGGGTGCTCGACGAGGTGCTGGAACAGGCGCGCCTCGGCGGCGAGGACCCGCAGACCCAACCGGTCGAGATCCCGGCGCTGCTGGCGCGGATCGTCAGGCAGTACGATCCGGACCGCGTGCAGCTCGCTCCCGCACCGTCGCCGCTTTTCGTGCTGGCCCCACCGCCCGTTCTGGAGCGCATCTTCGAGATCCTGCTCGCGACGGCCGTGAACAGCGGCACGCGGACCACGGTCCGCCTCGACCGGGGAACCTCTGCGATGGTCGCCCACGTGGACGACAACGGCCCGGGCATTCCGCGTTGCGCGCGGGAGGTGCTGCTCGCGGGCGTCGTCTCCTACGAAGGCCGGCGCAGCACGCTTGCGACCGCGCGCCTGATCGCGCGTGCGATCGACGGTGACGTCACGATCTCCTCCTCGCCGGAAGGCGGGGCGCGCCTGACCGTGCGGCTGCCGATCATTCCGGACGGCATGGTGGAGTATGCTGCCGCGTCTTAGGTTCCGCGACGGGATCAGCGGCGGGCCTTGTCGAGATTGAGCGCCTGGTCCAGGCCTTTCACCGTCTCCAGACCCTTGACGCCCGCGAGGTTCGCACCGTCGAAGTCCGCGCCCGTCACGTCGGCGCCCGTGAAATCGGCGCCCGAAAAATCGACCTGAACGAGATCCGCTTCCACGAGACGCGCGCCGGTGAGGTCGGCGCCGACGAGGCGCGCGTGGGTCAATACAGTGCGCGTGAGATCCGCGTGCCGCAGCGTCGCGCCGGAGAAATCGCAGGACTTGAGCACGTTGCGCGCGAGCGTCACCAGCGTCCCCTGGCCGGGGCGCGCCTCGAGCGGGCTCAGGTCGGCGCGCGTGAGATTGGCGCCGCGGAAATCGGCTCCCGACAGCTCGGCCTGGACGCGCACCCCGGTCAGGTTTGCGCCGGCAAACCGCGGCGCATCGGAGAGGCTGTTCTGAAGGTCGGAATAGACCGTCGGGCGGAAAATGGTCGTGCCGCGGAGGTTGGCGCCGGAGAAGTCGGCGCGGATCAGCACCGCACGATCGAGACGCGCGTTGGACACGTCCGCGCCCTTGAGGTTGGCGCCGGTGAAGTCCGTCCCGTAGAGATCGGTTCGCGCGAGCGTGGCCTGCTTGAAGTCGAGGCCCGACAGATCGAGGTATGTCAGCTTGTGGCCGGCGTAATCAACACGCTCGCCGGGCTTGGCCTCGAAGAGCTTGCGGGTCACCTCGCGCGCGCTGAGATCGGCGTCCGGCGAGACGTTCTCAGTGGCGACGGACGAGGACCAAGTGGCATTGCCGGCGCCGGCCGCCGCGTGGGTGGCCGCGAGCGTTGCGGCGAGGGCCACGCCCCCCGCGACGGCTATCGATCCTGCCTCCAAGCGCAAAGCCCGCATCGTCCGTTGCATTCCTTGCCGATCGCCGCGAGAGCGATGCTCCCGCTCCGGCGAGCTTAAATGATTCCCGAGCGCCGACCCGGCCGCAAGCGCCGCAGCGCCACAGGCTCCGGCCAACACGTGGTGCCACGCTGCTAATCCTGGTCGGTCGCCTCGCGCGTGAGCGGCACGAAACGGACGGGGACCACGGTCGTGCGCGTCGTCGTGCCGTCGGCATTCTTCGTCAGCACGAGCAGGTCCTGCCAGATCTCGCCGACCGGAATGACGAGCCGGCCGCCGGGCTTCAGTTGCTCGACCAGCGCCGGCGGGATGTGATCGGGCGCGGCCGTCACCATGATCCCGTCGTAGGGGCCATGCTCCGGCCAGCCGCGATAGCCGTCGCCGACGCGCGCGTGGATGTTCCGATAGCCGAGGCGGGCGAACGCGGCGGCGGCCGTCTCGGCCAGCGGGCGGACGATCTCGATCGTGTAGACCTCGCGCGCGAGGCCCGCGAGCACGGCAGCCTGATAGCCGGACCCCGTGCCGATCTCCAGCACGCGATGGTCTTCCTTCACCGCCAGCAGCTCGGTCATCAGCGCGACGACGAACGGCTGCGAGATCGTCTGTCCGTGACCGATGGCGAGCGGCCGATTGCGATAGGCGGACGTCTTCTGTTGGGGCGGGACGAACTCGTGGCGTGGGACCTCCGCCATGCGGTCGAGCACGCGTGGGCTCAAGGCGGCGATACCGGTCTCCCCGGCAACGTCCGTCGTCATGGCCTTGATGTCGTCGACCATGCGGCGGAGATCGGCCGAGACATCCTGATCAGCCCACGCAGGCGACGCTGTGCCCAGCAACGCCATCGTGGCCAGCAGTGCTCGCGTCAGTCTCCCGGGCTTCGCGTTCATGATCTCGATATAGGCACGGCAAAGCACAATTCGGAGGACCTTTAGGGCCGGCCGACGCCGCCGCCCGTCGGGGTCCGGATCACGATCGCGTCGCCCGGCGCGACGGAGACGGTGGCCGAGCCGCCGAGATCCTGCTCGGCGCCGCCGGCGCGGCGCAGCGTGTTGCGGCCGGTCTCGCCCGGCGCGCCGCCGAGCAAGCCGAACGGGGCGACCTTGCGATAGCCCGAGAGGATCGAGACCCGCATGGCTTCCAAAAAGCGGATCACGCGCAGCGTCCCGTCGCCGCTCGTCCAGCGACCCTTGCCTCCGGACCCACGGCGGATGGCGAAACGCTCCAGCACGACGGGGTAGCGGCTTTCCAGGATCTCCGGATCGGTGAGGCGGGTGTTCGTCATGTGCACGTGCACGGCCGCGGTGCCGTCGAAGCCCTCGCCGTTCGCATCGAAGCCCGCGGGCGCGCCCGAGCAGATGGTCTCGTAGTACTGCACGCGGCCGTTGCCGAACGTCAGGTTGTTCATCGTCCCTTGCGCCGAGCCCAGCGCGCCGAGGGCCGCGAACAGCGCGTTGGTGATGACCTGACTGGTCTCGACGTTGCCGGCCACGACGGCCGCCGGATAGCGCGGGCTCAAGAGCGAGCCCTCGGGGATCACGATCTCGATGGGGCGGAGGCATCCCGCATTGAGCGGGACGGCCGTATCGAGCAGCACGCGCACGACGTAGAGCACCGCGGCGCGGGTGACGGGCGCGGGCGCGTTCACGTTGGTCGGCTGCTGCGGCGACGTGCCGGTGAAATCGATTTTGGCCGCGCGCCGCTTATGATCGACGGTCACGGCGACTTCGACCGCCCATCCGTCGTCCGTCTCGACGCGGAAGCGGCCGTCGCTGAGGCGGGCGATGAGGCGGCGCACCGCGTCCTCGGCGTTGTCCTGCACGTGCGCCATGTAGGCGGCAACCGTATCGGCACCGAACTCGCCGACGAGGCGCAGCAGCTCGGCATGGCCGCGCGCGTTGGCGGCGACCTGGGCCTTGAGATCGGCGACGTTCTGATCCGGATTGCGGGCCGGATAGCGGGCGCCGGTCAAAAGCGCGCGCGTTTCCGCTTCGAGGAAGCGTCCGCCGCTCACCAGCGGGACGCAGTCGATGTAGACGCCTTCCTCCTCGATGGTGGTGGCATCGGGGCTCATGGAGCCCGGCGCGGTGCCGCCGACATCCGCATGATGGCCGCGGCTCGCGACGTAGAAGGCGGGTTTCGGCGCACCGTCGAGGAAGACCGGCGTGACGACCGTGATGTCCGGCAGGTGCGTGCCGCCGGAGTAGGGCGCGTTCAGCATATGGGCATCGCCCGGCCGCAAGTCTTCGCCTCGGGTGCGGATCACCGTCTCGACCGCGCTTTCCATGCTGCCGAGATGCACCGGCACGTGCGGGGCGTTGGCGATGAGGCTGCCGTTTGCGTCGAAGACGGCGCAGGAGAAATCGAGCCGCTCCTTGATGTTCACCGACATGGCGGTTGCGCGCAGCGCTTCGCCCATCTCCTCCGCGATCCCCATGAAGAGGTTTGAGAAGACTTCGAGCAGCACGGGATCGGGCGCCGCTGAGCGCTGGTCCGCTGCGGTGTGAGGCCGCTCATCGCGCGAGACATGCGTCAGCACGAGATCGCCGCGCTCCGAGAGCGCCGCAGACCAGCCCTCCTCGACGATCACGGTCTGGTTCGCCTCGATGAGGATGGCCGGTCCCGTCACGTGCTGGCCTGCCGCCAGATCGCCGCGCCGCCAGACGTCCGCATCGCGCCACGCGCCCTCAGAATAGAAGCGCGTGCGGGCGTGCGGTCTGCCGATCGCTTTTCGGGGCGGCTCTGCGGGCCCGATCCCGGGTGCGCCACCGCCTTCCGCTTCGACCTCCACGAGCGCGATGACGATGCGCTTTTCGGGAGAAACAAAGCCGAAGCGCTGAAGGTGGGCTGCTTCGAAGGCAGATCGCATGTGTGCGAGCGTGTCTCGTTCCCCTCCCTCGTCATGGCGAAGCCATGCTCCGCATGGACTTGGGGAGAGGTGAGGGGTGGGGGGAAGCCCGACGGCAGACGTTCTGGAGTCCCCCCCTCCCTGCCCCTGCCCCACAGGGGGGGAGGGAATGCGCGAGCCTAGAATAACCGGCAGTGCGACCTCGGTGGCCTCGTAGCGCAGGTGAAGGCGCACGGCTGTCCCGATGTCCGCAGTCGCAAGCCCCTCGCCCGCGAGTTCCGCTATGGCCTGCTTCGTCATCGCGTCTGCCAGCGTGCGGGCGGCGGCGAGGCTCTCTTCGTCGAGGGCGCGTTCGAGCGAGTGCTCGCGGCTTGCGCGCACGGCGGAGACGCCGATGCCGTAGGCGGAGAGCAGGCCGGACAGCGGTGGCACCAGCACCTGGCGCATACCGAGCGTCTCGGCCATCAGGCAGGCGTGCTGGCCGGCCGCCGAGCCGAACGCGTTCAAGACGTAGCCCGTCACGTCGTAACCGCGCTCGACCGAGATCTTCTTCACGGCCTTGGCCATGTTCTCGACCGCGATGCGGATGAACCCGTCGGCCACCTCTTCCGCCGTGCGGCCGTCGCCGATGCGGCGTGCCACGTCCGCGAAGGCGGCGCGGACGCTTTCCGTTTCGATCGGCTCGGCGCCGCTCTCGCCGAACACGGCAGGCAGGAAGGCAGGGTCGAGCTTGCCCAGCATCACATTGGCGTCGGTGACGGTCAGCGGGCCGCCGCGCCGGTAGCACATCGGCCCGGGGTCGGCGCCCGCGCTTTCGGGGCCGACGCGCATCCGCGCGCCGTCGTAGTGGAGGATCGAGCCGCCGCCGGCCGCGACCGTATGGACGCGGAGCATGGGCACGCGCAGGCGCACGCCTGCAACCTCCGTCTCGAAGGTGCGCTCGTAGGTTCCGGCGAAGTGCGACACGTCCGTCGACGTGCCGCCCATATCGAATCCGATGGCGCGGATGAAGCCCGCGCGCCGCGCCGTCTCCGCCATGCCGACGACTCCGCCCGCGGGACCAGAGAGGATCGCATCGCGGCCGTTGAAGTTGGCTTTCGTCTTGAGGCCGCCCGAGGAGGCCATGAACATAAGGCGGCTTGCGAGATCGCCGGTGAAGGCGGCGACCACGCGGTCGGTATAGCGACGGAGCACCGGCGAGAGATAGGCGTCCGCGACCGTCGTATCGCCGCGCGGCACGATCTTGATCAGCGGTAACTCGTGGCTCACGGAGACCTGCGTGAAGCCTGCGGCCCGCGCGACGCGGGCGGCGGCCGCTTCATGCTCGGGATAGGCATAGCCGTGCATGAACACGATGGCCACGCTGTCGAAGCCGTCCCGGCGCGCGGCGGCGAGATCGCGCTCCAGCCTCTCGACGTCGAGCGGCTTCTCCACGGTGCCGTCGGCCAGCACGCGCTCGGCTGCGCCGACGACGCGGCCGTAGAGCCTATCCGGCTTGACGACGCGGCGCGCGAAGATGTCGGCGCGGGCCTGCGTGCCGATCTCGAGCTGGTCCTCGAAGCCTTCGGTGATGACGAGCACGGTCGGCTCGCCCTTGCGCTCGAGAAGGGCGTTGGTCGCGACGGTGGTCCCGATCCTGACCGCCTCTATGGCGTCGGCGGGGATGGGCGCATCGGACGCGAGCCCCAGAAAGCGGCGGATGCCGGCGATGGCGGCATCGTCATACTGGCCGGGCGCCTCCGACAGCAGCTTGAGCGCCTCGACGCGGCGATCGGGCGTGACAGCGACAATGTCCGTGAACGTACCGCCCCGGTCGATCCAGAACTGCCAGCGCCCGGGTCTCGCCCCCATCGGTACAACCGCCCTCAGAACCCCAGTTTTCCCGTGTGGCTATCGGCGGCTCGCGGGTGCGTCAACAGGGGATCATGAAATTTAGTCCACGTGCTTCTAGCGCGGCCGGGAAGCAGGTAGATTTCCCGCCATGTCGTCCGATTGCTTCTCACACCTGCTCGCGCCGGACCTGGGTCCGAGCGTGCGTGCCCGCCTCGCCGGTTTCTTCGCGCGCTGGTGGCCCGCGCTCAGCCGTCTCGTGCAGCCCAAGCCCGCGCACCAGACCGCCGCGTTCTCCGCCGCCGTCATCGCGCTTGCCGCCAAGATGGCGAAGGCCGACGGCGTCGCCGTGCGCATCGAATGCGAAACGTTCGAGCGCTTCTTCGAGCCCTCGCCTGAAGAACTGCCGCGCATCCGACGTCTCTACGACCTCGCGAGCCAGGATACGGCCGGCTTCGAAACCTATGCCGCGAGCATCGCCCGCATGCTTGCCGACGAGCCCGACCTCAAGATCAACGTGCTCGAATGCCTGTTGATGATCGCGTGCGCCGACGGCGTTCTGCATCCGGCGGAGGAAGCGTTTCTCCGCACGGTGGGCGAGACGTTCGGCGTGAGCTGCGAACGGTTCCGGAAGATCCGGGCGCGTTTCGTGCAGGACATGAGCGACCCCTACCACGTGCTCGGCGTCGATCCCGAAGCGTCGCCGCAGGAGATCCGCGCGCGCTATCTGGAGCTGGTGCGGCGCTTCCATCCCGATCACCTGACCGCACGCGGCGCGCAGGCCGCGCTGATCAAAGCGGCGACCGTCAAGCTCGCGGCCATCAACGCGGCTTACGAGCTGGTGGGCGGCAAGCTGCAGGGAGAGCGTGCGTGACGGACCTTATCGCGCGCGCCGACAGCGTCCTGGTCTCCGGACTTCATCCCTCCCCCAATATCGAGCCGCGCAAGCCCGGCATGCGCCCCTCGATGCTGATCCTGCATTATACCGGCCTGCCGAACGTGGAGCGGGCGCTCGACGTTCTCTCGCGTCCCGACTGCAAGGTGTCGTGCCATTACGTGGTCGACGAGGACGGGCGCATCACCCAGATGGTGGCAGAGGAGGCGCGCGCCTGGCACGCCGGCGTCTCCTACTGGGCGGGAGAAACCGACATCAACTCGGCCTCGATCGGGATCGAGATCCAGAACCCCGGGCACGTGCTCGGCTATACGGATTTTCCGTCCGTGCAAATGCGGGCGGTCTCGGCGCTTGCCCGCGACATCATCGCGCGCCACGGGATCGAGGGCCGCCACGTGCTCGCGCATTCGGACGTCGCGCCGGGGCGCAAGATCGATCCGGGCGAGAAGTTCGACTGGGCCTGGCTCTCCGAGCAGGGCGTGGGGCATTGGGTTGCACCGGCGCCGCTCGATGCGGACGACGCGGGCCTCACGCTCGGCGCGCGCGGGGAGGATGTCTGCCGCGCCCGCGCTCTGCTTGGCGCATACGGCTACAAAATTGATCCTGAAGGCGCTTTCGATCCCGACATGCAGACCATCGTGCGGGCCTTCCAACTCCACTTCCGCCAGGCCCGGCCCGACGGCCGTCTCGACCGCTCGACGCTCGACACGCTGGCCCGGCTCCAGGCCGCGCAAAGCCCCAAAGATGACCGGATCGCGTGATTAATACTTTCAATTGAATTTGACGCGTAAACGGGCTGGTCTGTGCCTCTCTCCTATACTCGTAAGATCATCTGTCGCGGCGAGGAACCCTGGCCTCGCGGCGGCAGTCGTTGCATTCTGGGAGGGCGCGTCCCGCTACCGGCCGAAACAAGGCCGGCCGAGACGCCCAGGGAAGAAGAGGATACGTCCCCATGAAGATCGTGATCGCTCCGGACTCCTTCAAGGAGAACCTGACCTCGCTCGAGGTGGCGAGCGAGCTCGAGGCGGGGCTGCGGCGCGTGTGGCCGGATGCGGAGTACGTCAAGGTGCCGATGGCCGACGGCGGCGAGGGCACCGTGCAGTCTCTGGTCGACGCGACGGGCGGGCGCATCGTGAAGTGCGCCGTCACCGGTCCGCTGGGCCAGAAGGTGCTCGCCTCCTACGGTCTTCTCGGCGACGGGCAGACGGCCGTGATCGAAATGGCGGAAGCCTCCGGTCTGCCGCTGGTACCGAAGCCCGAGCGCGATCCGCTGCGTGCGACGACATTCGGCACGGGCGAGCTGGTAGCGGATGCGATCCACCGCGGCGTCACGGACATCATCATCGGCCTCGGCGGCTCGGCCACCAACGACGGCGGCGCCGGCTTCGCGCAGGCGCTCGGCGTGCGCTTCCTCGACAAGGACGGCGCACCGATCACCGATCCGCTCGGCGGCGGGCGCCTCGAGGACATCACGGCCGTCGACACGCAGTGGATCAATCCGGGCCTCGCCAACGTCTCGATCGCGGTCGCGTGCGACGTGACCAACCCGTTCGTCGGCGAAAAGGGCGCGTCGGCGGTCTACGGTCCGCAGAAGGGCGCGACGCCCGAGACGGTGCAGCAGCTCGACCGCAACCTCACGCACTTCGCGGCGATCATCAAACGCGACCTCGGCATCGACATCGCGGAAGAGCCGGGGGCCGGCGCCGGCGGCGGCCTGGGCGGCGGCCTGCTCGCGTTCACCAACGCGGTGATGAAGCGCGGCGTCGAACTGGTGGTCGAGGCGACCGAGCTCGACAAGCATATGCAGGGCGCGTCGCTCGCGCTCACCGGCGAGGGCCGCGTCGACTTCCAGACGGCTTTCGGCAAGACGCCGTCGGGCGTCGCCACCGTTGCGCGGCGCCACGGCGTGCCCGTGGTCGCGATCGGCGGCGGCCTTGCCGACGACGCGAACGGGGTGTTCCAGCACGGCATCGACGCCATCGAGAGCGCGACGCCGAACGCGATGCCGCTCGACGTCGCGATCCAGAAGTCGCGCCAGTACCTGCAGGATGCCGCCGAGCGCGTGGCGCGCCTCATCGTCATGGGGCAGCGCATGGCGGGCGGCGTTTCCGAGACGGCGTCGGCGCCTGCCTCCGCGGCGGCGTCTGCCGACACAGCGGTGGCGGCGAGCCTCAACGGGGCGCATTCGCCCGCGTTCGCGCAGCCGATCGCGCAGACCAACAAACCGGTAAAGCGCTTCATCCGCGCCAAGCGCGTGCAGGGCCTTACCCGCGCGGCGGTGGAGCTGGCCCGGCGGCGCCAGAAGCTGCAGCCCAACACCTGAGCTTCGCATAGAGCAGTTGCCTGATACGACGTCCCTTGACGTCGGCGGGCAATGTCCCCTTATTCACGGCTGTCAGCCGGCCGGACGGCCGCTGCCGCCTTTCGGCGGTGGAGGAAAGTCCGGGCTCCATGGAGACAGGGTGGCGGCTAACGGCCGCCGGGGGCGACCCCAGGGAAAGT
>ERZ869909.1895-NODE-1895-length-15528-cov-5.564494_pt1 | contig 15528 bp, 11 predicted proteins | sample MGYA00520892_ERZ869909 | MGnify/ENA primary metagenome ERZ869909 (study PRJEB32215, sample SAMEA104723947) | bioreactor metagenome | biome: bioreactor; feature: anaerobic bioreactor; material: water | place: China | collected 2015-03-12 ...
AGGCGGCCGTACTGTAGGTGCGGGCGTGGTATCAAAAATCATCGCTTAATTGTCGGTGATGTAAGAAGAAGGCTCCGTAAGGGGCCTTTTTCAGTCTGAGACGGAAAAAGCTTTGAATGCCGTTCGTTAGGCTTGCCTTCACCTATGAAGGCAGTATAATGAGCGGCTATTTTGAGCACTGCCTAAAAGCAGTAAACCGTTTTTGCAGGGGCATAGTTCCAATTGGTAGAACAGCGGTCTCCAAAACCGACGGTTGGGGGTTCGAATCCCTCTGCCCCTGCCAACCTTTCCACAGCAGTTTCAATGCTGTGTTGAAGAAGATGTGTATCGGTGAAGCCGAGCTGAGGTGAAAGTAAGCATGAGTGCAACGAGTGAAACCCCAAAAAGCAGTCTGGATTCGGTAAAGTGGCTGGTCGTTTTCGCCCTGCTGTCATTGGTCGTGGTCGGCAATTATATTTTTGATTTTGGTACCCTGGAGCGCGCTGTTGCTATCGTGGTATTGGTTGCTGGTGCTGGTCTGGTCGCGGCACAGACTTCAAAAGGCAAAACCTTCGTAGCGTTCGCCAAAGATGCTCGTACCGAAGTTCGTAAAGTGGTGTGGCCAACCCGGCAGGAAACCACTCAAACCACCATTATTGTGATGGTCGCCACCCTGATTGTTGGCTTAATCCTTTGGGGCCTGGACGCAATTCTGTTGCGTATCGTTTCATTCTTCACCGGGGTAGGAGTTTAATCATGGCAGGTAAAATGCGCTGGTATGTAGTGCAGGCCTTTTCTGGCTTCGAGCAAAAAGTAGCAACCTCACTGCGTGAACACATCAAAATGCACCAGATGGAAGACAAGTTTGGTGATGTGCTGGTGCCTACCGAAGAAGTGGTGGAAATGCGCGCTGGCCAAAAGCGCAAGTCTGAACGCAAGTTCTTCCCCGGCTATGTGCTGGTGCAAATGGAAATGTGCGAAGAAAGCTGGCACTTAGTGAAAAGCGTGCCGCGGGTACTGGGTTTTATCGGTGGTACTTCTGACCGCCCGGCACCAATTTCTGAAAAAGAAGCCAACATCATTCTGAACCGTCTGGAAGACAACGCCGACAAGCCGAAGCCGAAAACGCTGTTTGAAGCGGGCGAAGTGGTACGTGTCACCGAAGGTCCATTTGCTGATTTCAATGGTGTGGTAGAAGAAGTCGATTACGAAAAGAGCCGGGTCAAAGTATCGGTGCTTATTTTCGGTCGTTCTACCCCAGTTGACCTGGAATTTGGTCAGGTCGAAAAAGCCTAAATTTTATTCATTGATTCCGGCCGCAGATTGCTTTATGATCTGCGGCCTTTTTAACCAAGGGGAGCCGTTTGAGTAAATGTCCTCGCATTTACAAGGCTAAGACCCGAAACAGAGGTGTACAATGGCAAAGAAAGTCACTGCATTAATTAAATTGCAGGTTAAAGCCGGTATGGCAAACCCGTCACCACCAGTTGGTCCAGCATTGGGTCAACACGGTGTGAACATCATGGAATTCTGTAAAGGCTTTAACGCCAAAACAGATAGCATGGAAAAAGGCATGCCTATCCCTGTCGTGATCACTGTGTACAGCGATCGTTCTTTCACCTTCGATACCAAAACGCCACCAGCATCCTTCCTGTTGCTGAAAGCTGCGGGTCTGAAGAGCGGTTCTGGTCAGCCGAATACCAAGAAAGTTGGTAAGGTGACTCAGGCGCAAATCGACGAAATCGTTAAACTGAAAGAGCCGGATCTGACTGCTGCAGATCACGACGCTGCCGTGCGTACCATCGCTGGTACTGCTCGTTCAATGGGCCTGGTAGTGGAGGGTTAAGACATGGCTAAATTATCTAAGCGCGCAAAACTGATCCGCGAAAAAGTAGACGCTACCCGTGAATACGATTTTCAGGATGCCGTCACTCTGCTGAAAGAACTGGCAACTGCTAAGTTCGTAGAAAGCGTTGATGTAGCAGTGAATCTGGGTATTGATGCCCGTAAATCCGATCAAAACGTGCGCGGCGCTACGGTATTGCCACACGGTACTGGTCGTGACGTTCGTGTTGCTGTGTTCACCCAGGGTGCTAATGCGGAAGCTGCTAAAGCTGCCGGTGCAGACATCGTTGGGATGGAAGAGCTGGCCGAGCAGGTCAAAAAAGGCGAAATGAACTTTGACGTGGTGATCGCTTCTCCAGACGCTATGCGTGTGGTCGGTGCTCTGGGTCAGATTTTAGGTCCACGCGGCCTGATGCCAAACCCGAAAACCGGTACTGTGACGCCAAACGTCGCGGAAGCGGTGAAAAACGCCAAAGCTGGTCAGGTTCGTTACCGCAACGACAAAAACGGCATCATCCATACCACCATCGGTAAAGTGGATTTTGACGCTGAAAAATTGAAAGAAAACCTGGAAGCTCTGTTGGTAGCACTGAAACGTGCCAAGCCTTCAGTGGCTAAAGGTGTTTTCATCAAGAAAGTAACGATTTCTTCGACCATGGGTGCAGGCATTGCCCTGAACCAGGCTTCCCTGGCTTCTCAGGTCTAAGCGTCGAAGCGACTGTGCTTTACAGAGTGCTGAGGTTTGAGATATAATCTCGCGCTCGTTTTTTAGGGTAGAAGCTGCTATTTTGCTTGCAAAGCAGCAGCTTCCGTCCGAGACCGTAGGTGCAACAGCATGCTGTTGCTTAATGAATGCCTACGCAGACGGTGTTAGCCCCAGAATTGTATTTAAACTCTTCTGGCTCTCACCGTAAATCGCGCACCGACATTGTGTCGGTGATGTGTTGGAAAGCCAGGCATTTGTCTGGATGAACCAGGAGTAAGAGCCAATGGCGATTAAGCTTGATGACAAAAAAGCAATTGTTGCTGAAGTCCAGCAAGCCGCAACTGGTGCTCTTTCTGCCGTAGTCGCTGACGCTCGTGGTGTCACTGTCGATAAAATCACCAGCCTGCGTAAGCAAGCTCGTGCTAATGGTGTCTGGATGCGCGTTGTGCGTAATACCCTGGCCCGTCGTGCAGTGCAAGGCACTTCGTTTGAGTGTCTGAGCGAAACCTTTGTTGGCCCAACGTTAATTGCTTTCTCTAACGAGCACCCAGGTGCCGCAGCGCGTCTTTTCAAAGACTTCGCTAAAGAAGAGAAGCTGTTTGAGCTAAAAGGTGCAGCCTTCAACGGTGAAACCGTCAGTATCGATGTGTTAGCTACTCTACCTACGTACGAGGAAGCACTGGCACGTCTGATGAGCACGATGAAAGAAGCAGCAGCTGGCAAATTGGTACGTACCATTGCCGCGGTTCGCGAGCAAAAAGAGCAGCAGGCAGCGTAATTTTACGCTGTGTGCATTTAAGAGTTTAATGTAGGCTAAATGCCGTTTAATGTAGGAATTTGTCATGTCTGTAACTAAAGACCAAATTCTAGACGCTATCGCTGAAATGTCTGTCATGGACGTAGTAGAGCTGGTTAGCGCTATGGAAGAAAAGTTCGGTGTATCTGCAGCTGCTGCAGTTGCTGTTGCTGCTGGTGGCGAAGCCGCTGCTGCTGAAGAGCAAACCGAGTTTAACGTTGTTCTGGCTGGTGTTGGTGCGAACAAAGTTGCTGTGATCAAAGCAGTACGTGGCGCAACTGGCCTGGGCCTGAAAGAAGCGAAAGATCTGGTTGAGAGCGCTCCAGCTCCAATCAAAGAAGGCGTTTCTAAAGACGAAGCCGAAGCACTCAAGAAAGAACTTGAAGCCGCTGGTGCGTCTGTTGAAGTTAAGTAATTCGGGCTTGACCCGTCTTACTGCCTGTTAATCAGGCTGGGCTGGTGATGAATTAATCACCGGCCTTTTTGCGCTGTGGGACTTTGATTTCCCCACCCCTGATGGCAACCAGCTATTGCCATAAAAACCGCCCGCAAGGGTAGTTGGGAAAAAAATCAGCAAGCTGAGGAACCCCATGACTTACTCTTATTCTGAGAAGAAACGTATCCGTAAGGACTTCGGCAAACGTCCAGAAGTATTGGATGTGCCATACCTGTTGTCGATTCAGATCGAATCGTTCAACAAATTTATCGAGCCTGATCCAGAAGGTGATTATGGCCTGGAAGCGGCATTTCGCTCTGTTTTTCCCATCAAAAGCTACTCTGGCAGCGCGGAATTGCAGTACGTCAGCTACCGCATCGGGGAACCTGTTTTTGATGTGAAAGAATGCCAAATCCGTGGTGTCACTTACTCAGCGCCGCTGCGGGTGAAACTACGGATGGTGTTGTTTGATAAAGAAGCACCAGGCACCATCAAAGACATCCGCGAGCAGGAAGTCTACATGGGGGAAATCCCACTGATGACCGAAAACGGTACCTTTGTGATTAATGGTACTGAGCGGGTTATCGTTTCTCAGCTGCACCGTAGCCCGGGTGTGTTCTTTGATCACGACCGGGGCAAAACGCATTCTTCCGGCAAAGTGCTGTACAATGCCCGGGTGATCCCATACCGTGGCTCCTGGCTGGATTTCGAATTCGATGCCAAGGATAACCTCTTTGTCCGTATCGACCGTCGTCGTAAATTGCCAGCCACTATTTTGCTGCGTGCGCTCGAGTTCGATACCGAAACTATTTTAAGTACTTTCTTCGAAAACACCCGTTTTGATATTCAGGACGGCAAGTTCATGATGGAAGTGGTACCAAGCCGCTTACGTGGTGAAACCGCCGCCTTTGACATCATCGACAACGATGGTGAAGTCATTGTTGAGCAGGGCCGTCGTATTACCGCCCGTCACGTGCGTCAGCTGGAAAAAACTGGCCTGACCATGATGGAAGTGCCTGCTGATTATCTGATTGGCCGGGTACTGGCGAAGAACTACGTCGATGAAAGCAGTGGTGAAATCATTGCCGAGGCCAATGCTGAGCTGAATCTCGAGCTGTTAGAAAAACTGGCCAAAGCCGGCTATACCAGCTTCGAAACCCTCTACATCAACGATTTGGACCAGGGTCCGTACATTTCTGAAACCCTGCGCATCGATCCAAGCTCGAACCGGATGGAAGCATTGGTGGAAATCTACCGCATGATGCGCCCTGGTGAACCACCAACGCGTGATGCGGCTGAAACTCTGTTCGATAACCTGTTTTTCTCAGAAGATCGCTATGATTTGTCGACCGTAGGCCGGATGAAGTTCAACCGCCGCGTTGGTTTTGACGAAAATACCGGTGAAGGTGTGTTGTCCAAAGAAGACATCCTGGCTGTGATGAAGGTCTTGATCGACATTCGTAACGGTAAAGGCGATGTCGATGACATCGACCACTTGGGTAACCGTCGTATCCGCTCTGTTGGCGAAATGGCCGAGAACCAGTTCCGTGTTGGTCTGGTCCGTGTTGAGCGTGCAGTGAAAGAGCGTCTGTCTTTAGGCGATCTGGATGCCGTGATGCCACAAGATTTGATCAACGCCAAGCCAATCTCTGCCGCGGTCAAAGAGTTCTTCGGCTCCAGCCAGCTGTCGCAGTTTATGGATCAGAACAACCCGTTGTCGGAAGTGACCCACAAACGTCGTATTTCTGCGCTTGGCCCGGGCGGTCTGACCCGTGAACGTGCCGGCTTTGAAGTCCGTGACGTGCACCCAACCCACTACGGTCGTGTTTGTCCTATCGAAACGCCGGAAGGTCCAAACATCGGTCTGATCAACTCTTTGTCGATGTTTGCTCAAACCAACGAGTATGGTTTCCTGGAAACGCCGTATCGTCGTATTGAAAATGGCGTCGTGACCGACGAAGTGGATTTCCTGTCGGCCATTGAAGAAGGCAACTTCGTCATCGCCCAGGCCAACGCTGAGCTGAGTGATGAAAACCGTTTGGTGGAAGAGCTGGTCCCGTGCCGTCACAAAAATGAATTTACCCTGATGCCAGCCGATCAGGTGCAGTACATGGACGTTGCGCCTCAGCAAATCGTTTCTGTGGCTGCCGCTCTGATCCCGTTCCTGGAGCACGACGATGCTAACCGGGCACTGATGGGCTCGAACATGCAACGTCAGGCCGTGCCTACCTTACGTGCTGATAAGCCGTTGGTCGGTACCGGTGTTGAGCGCGTGGTGGCAAAAGACTCAGGCGTGACCGTGGTGGCCAAGCGTGGCGGTACCATCGATTACGTTGATGCCAGCCGTATCGTGGTGAAGGTGCATGAAGATGAAATGGTGGCCGGTGAAGCCGGTATCGACATCTACAACCTGACCAAATACACCCGTTCGAACCAGAACACCTGTATCAACCAGCGTCCTTGCGTTAGTCAGGGCGAGCCGGTTGAGCGTGGCGATGTACTGGCCGATGGCCCGTCCACCGATTTGGGTGAACTGGCGCTGGGTCAAAACCTGCGCGTGGCGTTTATGCCATGGAACGGTTACAACTTCGAAGATTCGATCTTGTTGTCCGAGCGTCTGGTGGAAGAAGACCGCCTGACCACCATCCACATTCAGGAACTGAGCTGTATCGCCCGTGATACCAAGCTTGGGCCGGAAGAAATTACCGCTGATATCCCGAATGTCGGTGAGTCTGCGCTGTCGAAGCTGGATGAAGCCGGTATTGTCTACATCGGTGCTGAAGTAAAGAGCGGCGATATTCTGGTTGGTAAGGTGACGCCAAAAGGCGAAAGCCAGCTGACGCCGGAAGAAAAGTTGCTGCGTGCTATTTTCGGTGAAAAAGCTTCGGACGTAAAAGATACCTCACTGCGGGTGCCAAACTCAGTCAACGGTACTGTCATTGACGTGCAGGTCTTTACCCGTGATGGCGTGGAAAAAGATCAACGTGCCCGTGAAATCGAGGACATGGAAATTCGTCAGGCTAAGAAAGACCTGAACGAAGAGTTCCGTATCCTGGAGCAAGGCATCTTCGATCGTGCCCGTAACCTGCTGGAGTCTACCGGTGTGGATCGTGCTAAGCTGGATGGTCTGAAAGGTGATGCCTTGTTTAATCAAAGCATCAGCGACGACCAGAAGCAAAGCGATCTGGAGCAACTGGCTGCCCAGTACGAAGAAATTCGTGCCGAGTACGACAAGAAGTTCGAAGTCAAACGCCGCAAAATCAGTCAGGGCGATGATTTGGCACCAGGCGTGCTGAAAATCGTGAAAGTCTACCTGGCGGTGAAGCGTCGTATTCAGCCGGGTGACAAGATGGCAGGCCGTCACGGTAACAAGGGTGTTATCTCTACCATCGTTCCAGTTGAGGACATGCCATACGATGAGCAAGGCCGTCCGGTCGACATCGTGTTGAACCCATTGGGTGTACCGTCGCGGATGAACATTGGTCAGATCTTAGAAACCCATCTGGGTCTGGCGGCACGTGGCATCGGTGAGAAAATCGACACCATGTTGCAAGAGCAGCGCGAAATCGGTGAGTTGCGTGAATTCCTGCAGCGGGCGTACAGCCTGGGTGAATCACGTCAGCAAGTAGATATCACCACCTTCAGTGATGATGAAGTGCTGCGCCTGGCTGGTAACCTGCGTAAAGGTCTGCCAATCGCTACACCAGTGTTTGACGGTGCCAAAGAGTCTGAGATCAAAGAGCTGTTGGAACTGGCTGACTTGCCATCCAGCGGTCAGATCACCTTGTACGATGGCCGTACCGGCAATGCCTTTGAGCGGAAAGTCACCGTTGGTTACATGTACATGCTGAAACTGAACCACCTGGTCGACGACAAGATGCATGCGCGCTCTACCGGCTCGTACAGCCTGGTGACCCAGCAGCCGCTGGGTGGTAAGGCGCAGTTCGGTGGTCAGCGCTTCGGTGAGATGGAAGTCTGGGCACTGGAAGCCTACGGTGCTGCTTACACCCTGCAGGAAATGCTGACGGTGAAATCGGATGACGTCAATGGCCGTACCAAGATGTATAAAAACATTGTGGATGGTGACCACCGGATGGAGCCTGGCATGCCAGAGTCGTTCAACGTACTGATGAAAGAAATCCGTTCGCTCGGGATCAACATCGAATTGGAAGAGGAATAAACCCCACGTTCCATGGCGTGATGGAGCCTGGTTGCAGGCTCCATTGGTTTACCCTCTTACAGGAGAGCTAAGGTGAAAGACTTATTAAAGTTTCTGAAACAACAAACCAAGACCGAAGAGTTTGATGTGATCAAAATCGGTTTATCTTCGCCAGATATGATCCGTTCCTGGTCATTTGGTGAAGTGAAAAAGCCGGAAACCATCAACTACCGGACCTTTAAGCCTGAGCGTGATGGCTTGTTCTGTGCCCGTATCTTTGGGCCGGTAAAAGATTACGAGTGTTTGTGCGGCAAGTACAAGCGCTTAAAGCATCGTGGCGTGATCTGTGAAAAGTGTGGCGTTGAAGTCACGCTGACCAAGGTCCGTCGTGAGCGTATGGGTCACATCGAGCTGGCCAGCCCGGTAGCCCATATCTGGTTCTTAAAATCCTTACCAAGCCGCATTGGCTTGCTGCTGGATATGACCCTGCGTGATATTGAGCGGGTGTTGTATTTCGAATCTTACGTCGTTACCGAGCCGGGCATGACTTCTTTGGAGCGTCGTCAGATGCTGACCGAAGAAGAATATCTGGATGTGCTGGAAGAGCACGGCGACGAGTTCGAAGCCAAGATGGGTGCAGAAGCCATTCTGGACCTGCTGCGTGACTTGGATCTGGCGAACGAAATCAAGCTGATGCGTGAAGAGTTGCCAACCATCAACTCAGAAACCAAGCGCAAAAAAATCAGCAAGCGTTTAAAGCTGATGGAAGCTTTCCACACGTCTGGCAACAAGCCAGAGTGGATGATCATGACAGTGCTGCCAGTGCTGCCACCGGATCTGCGTCCTTTGGTACCGCTGGATGGTGGCCGTTTTGCGACTTCAGATCTGAACGATCTGTACCGCCGTGTTATCAACCGGAACAACCGTCTGAAGCGTCTGCTGGACTTGTCTGCGCCGGATATTATTGTCCGCAACGAAAAGCGGATGCTGCAAGAGTCGGTCGATGCGCTGCTGGATAACGGCCGTCGTGGCCGTGCCATCACCGGCACCAACAAGCGCCCACTGAAATCTTTGGCCGATATGATCAAAGGTAAGCAGGGTCGTTTCCGTCAGAACTTGTTGGGTAAGCGGGTCGACTACTCAGGCCGTTCGGTGATTACCGTAGGTCCTACCTTGCGTCTGCACCAGTGCGGTCTGCCGAAAAAAATGGCGCTTGAGCTGTTCAAGCCATTCATCTATGGCAAGCTGGAAGGTCGTGGCCTGGCCACCACCATCAAAGCGGCTAAGAAGATGGTGGAGCGCGAAGAAGGCGCTGTTTGGGACGTATTGGATGAAGTCATCCGTGAGCATCCGGTGTTACTGAACCGGGCACCAACACTGCACCGTTTGGGTATTCAGGCGTTTGAGCCGGTGCTGATTGAAGGTAAAGCTATTCAGTTGCACCCCTTGGTGTGTGCGGCCTACAACGCCGACTTCGATGGTGACCAAATGGCTGTGCACGTACCGCTGACGCTGGAAGCTCAGTTGGAAGCGCGTGCGCTGATGATGTCGACCAACAACGTGTTATCACCAGCCAATGGTGAACCAATCATCGTTCCTTCGCAGGACGTTGTGTTGGGTTTGTACTACATGACGCGCGAGGCCATCAACGCCAAAGGCGAAGGCATGTTGTTCAAAAGCCCGAAAGAAGCGGAAAAAGCCTACCGTGGCGGCCATGCTTCCTTGCACGCCAAGGTAAAAGTTCGGATTACTGAAATTGTTTCCGACGAAGAAGGCAATCGCACCACCAACACTGAGGTGTTTGATACCACAGTTGGCCGTGCCATTTTGTACTCTATTTTACCAACCGGTCTGGAGTTCGCTTCAGTGAACCAGGCGATGGGTAAAAAGCAAATTTCGCGTTTGTTAAACGGTGCTTATCGTAAGATTGGTCTGAAGGATACCGTTATCCTGGCCGACCAAATCATGTACACCGGTTTCCATTATGCGATGCTGTCTGGCGTGTCGGTTGGTATCGACGACATGGTGATTCCGGATGCGAAAAAAGACATCATCGAAGCGGCGGAAGCCGAAGTGGCTGAGATCCAGGACCAGTTCCAGCAAGGTTTGGTCACTGGTGGTGAAAAATACAACAAGGTTATCGATATCTGGTCAACGGCCAACGAAACCTTGTCCAAAGCCATGATGGACAACCTGTCGAAAGAGAAAGTGATCGACCGCGACGGCAACGAAACCGAGCAGCAATCGTTCAACTCGGTCTACATGATGGCGGACTCCGGCGCCCGGGGTTCACCAGCTCAGATCCGTCAGCTGTCTGCGATGCGGGGCCTGATGGCCAAGCCGGATGGTTCGATCATCGAAACACCGATCACGGCAAACTTCCGTGAAGGTCTGAACGTACTGCAGTACTTCATCTCGACCCACGGTGCGCGTAAAGGTTTGGCCGATACCGCACTGAAAACAGCGAACTCCGGTTATCTGACCCGTCGTCTGGTTGACGTAGCGCAGGATCTGGTGGTGACCGAAGACGACTGTGGTACCAAAGAAGGTATCTGGATGAAGCCACTGATCGAAGGTGGTGACGTGGTCGAAGGCCTGCGCGAGCGGGTACTGGGCCGGGTTGTGCTTGGTGACGTGCTGATCCCGAACTCCGACGACGTGCTGATTGAAAATGGCACCATGCTGGATGAGAAGTTGTGTGATCTGCTTGAGCAGCACTCGATCGACGAAGTCTATGTGCGCTCTGTGATCACCTGCGACACCGATTTTGGTGTCTGTGCCAAGTGTTATGGCCGTGATCTGGCGCGTGGCCACCTGATCAACCAAGGTGAAGCCGTTGGTGTTATTGCGGCGCAGTCCATCGGTGAGCCGGGTACCCAGCTAACGATGCGTACCTTCCACATCGGTGGTGCGGCATCGCGGGCTTCTGCTGAAAGCAGTGTGCAGGTAAAAACCGCCGGCACCTTGAAGTTGCATAACGCCAAGTTCGTGCGCAACGTCGATGACAAAATCGTCATTACCTCGCGCTCAGCCGAAGTGACTATCTTCGATGAGCTGGGTCGTGAAAAAGAGCGTTACAAGCTGCCATACGGCTCAGTGATGCAGGTGGATGACAACAGCAAAACCCAGGCTGGTCAGATCGTGGCGACCTGGGATCCGCATTCCCACCCAATCATTGTTGAGCGTAGCGCCAAAGTGAATTTCAGTGATGTTGATGATACCAACACTGAAATCCAGCAGGATGAGCTGACCGGTCTGACCCGTACTGTGGTAAAAGATCTGGCCAAAGCCAACGCCAAAGAGCCGAAGCTGATTCTGGCGACCGATGATGGCGGCTTGCAGGAAATTCGTCTGCCAAGCTTCACCACCATTGAAATCCGCGATGGAGCCACGGCTCAGCCGGGTGATGTGTTGGCGCGCATTCCACAGGAAAGCTCGAAAACGCGCGATATTACCGGTGGTCTGCCACGGGTTGCTGACTTGTTCGAAGCCCGTAAGCCAAAAGATCCAGCCATCCTGGCGGAAATCTCTGGTGTCATCAGCTTCGGTAAGGAAACCAAAGGCAAGCGTCGCTTAATCATTACGCCAGCACAGGGCGAGCCGCATGAAGAGATGATCCCGAAATGGCGTCAGATCAACGTGTTCGAAGGTGAGCGCATTGAAAAGGGCGAAGTGATCTCGGAAGGCCCGGAGTCACCACACGATATTCTGCGTCTGCGTGGTATTCACCATGTGGCCAGCTACATCGTGAACGAAGTGCAGGAAGTCTATCGTTTACAAGGCGTTAAGATCAACGATAAGCACATTGAAAACATCATCCGTCAGATGCTGCGTAAATGTGTGATTGCCAACCCGGGTGACAGTGAGTTCCTGGAAGGTGAGCAGGTTGAACTGGCGCGGGTGAACATCGCCAACCGTGCACTGGAAGCTGAAGGCAAGATCCCGGCTCAGTATGAGCGGGTGTTGCTGGGTATCACCAAGGCTTCCTTGTCGACCGACTCGTTTATTTCAGCTGCGTCGTTCCAGGAAACTACCCGGGTTCTGACCGAAGCTGCGGTAGGTGGTAAGATCGACCAACTACGTGGTCTGAAAGAAAACGTTATTGTCGGACGCTTGATCCCGGCTGGTACTGGTTTTGCGTATCACCAGAACCGTCTGCGTCAGCGTAATAAAGCTTCGGCTGAAACGGCAGAACCAGCCATGAGTGCAGAAGTCGCCGAACAGGCACTGACCGATGCACTGAATATGGATATGTCAGGTAACGACGATTAAGTAAGGTTGTTAATCTGCTGCCTAAAATGGCAGCAGATTGCACTGAAACTTGACAGCTCAAAGCTTGACCATTAGAATTCCGCGACCCCATTTTTGGGGTGCGGATTTTTCACGTTTATTGGGTATCAATTAACCAGGAGTATTTAATGGCAACAATTAACCAGCTCGTGCGCAAGCCACGGCAGGAGAAACTTGCGAAAAGCAACGTTCCTGCTTTGGAAGCTTGTCCACAAAAGCGTGGTGTTTGTACCCGTGTTTATACCACTACACCTAAAAAGCCGAACTCAGCTATGCGTAAAGTATGCCGTGTTCGTCTGACCAATGGCTTCGAAGTAAGCTCATACATTGGTGGTGAAGGTCACAACCTGCAGGAGCACAGTGTGGTCCTGATCCGTGGTGGCCGGGTCAAAGACTTACCAGGTGTGCGTTATCACACCGTACGCGGCACTTTAGACTGTGCTGGCGTAAAAGATCGTAAACAAGGCCGTTCTAAGTACGGCGCCAAGCGGCCCAAATCGTAACGGAACTCCGTTAGTAAGGCCAAACTAAACGACTTTATTAATTAAAGTTTTGGAATCACCTGAAGCAATCGGAGTTTCGAATGCCAAGAAGACGCGTTATAGGTCAACGTAAAATCCTTCCAGATCCTAAGTTCGGAAGTGAGTTACTGGCTAAGTTTGTCAATGTCGTGATGGTCGACGGTAAAAAGTCCATCGCCGAATCAATCGTATACGGCGCATTAGAAATCGCAGCTGAAAAGTCGAAGAAAGAACACATCGACTTGTTCGAAGTTGCTCTGGATAACATTCGTCCAACGGTCGAAGTCAAATCACGCCGGGTAGGTGGTTCAACTTACCAGGTACCATGTGAAGTTCGTCCGGTTCGTCGTAATGCCTTAGCTATGCGCTGGTTAGTTGAAGCGGCCCGTAAACGTGGTGAAAAATCGATGTCCCAGCGTCTGGCTGGTGAAATGCTGGATGCCATTGAGAACAAAGGTTCTGCGGTTAAGAAGCGTGAAGACGTCCACCGTATGGCTGAAGCAAACAAAGCGTTTGCTCACTTCCGCTGGTAAGCTGAACTAACTTTATAGGAGTTTATTGTGGCACGTAAAACCCCAATAGAACGCTACCGCAACATTGGTATCTGTGCTCACGTGGACGCGGGTAAAACCACGACCACAGAGCGTGTATTATTTTACACAGGCTTGTCGCACAAGATCGGTGAAGTGCATGATGGCGCAGCGACCATGGACTGGATGGAGCAGGAGCAAGAGCGTGGTATTACCATTACCTCTGCGGCAACTACTACCTTCTGGCGTGGTATGGAAGCTCAGTTTGAAGAGCACCGTGTGAACATCATCGATACCCCAGGTCACGTTGACTTCACCATTGAAGTAGAACGTTCGCTGCGGGTACTGGATGGTGCCGTGGTGGTACTGTGTGGCTCATCTGGTGTGCAGCCGCAAACGGAAACTGTATGGCGTCAGGCCAACAAGTACGAAGTTCCGCGGATGATCTTCGTCAATAAGATGGACCGTACCGGTGCCAACTTCCTGCGGGTTGTTGAGCAGGCCCGTACCCGTCTGAACAGCACCATTGTTCCTATCCAGCTGCCTATCGGCGCGGAAGACGACTTTAAAGGTGTGGTTGATCTGATCAAAATGAAGTCCATCAACTGGAATGAAGCTGATCAGGGCATGACCTTCACTTACGAGGATATCCCTGCGGATATGCTGGAAGAGTGTCAGGAATGGCGTCAGAACATGGTGGAAGCTGCAGCGGAAGCCAACGAAGAGTTGATGGAGCGCTATCTGGAAGGTGACGAGTTCACCGAAGAAGAGATCCGTGCTGCTCTGCGTGAATTGACTCTGCGCAACGAAGTGGTGTTGGTACAGTGTGGTTCTGCCTTTAAAAACAAAGGTGTTCAGGCCATGCTGGACAACGTGGTTTATTACCTGCCGTCACCAACCGAAGTAAAAGCCATCCGTGGTATTTTACCGGACGAAAGCGAAGGTATCCGTAAGTCTGACGACAACGAGCCATTTGCTGCGCTGGCATTTAAAATTGCCACCGACCCATTCGTTGGTACTTTGACTTTCTTCCGGGTTTACTCCGGTGTGGTTGAGTCTGGTTCTGGTGTGTACAACTCGGTCAAGCAGAAGAAAGAGCGGATCGGCCGTATCGTGCAAATGCACGCCAACAGCCGTGAAGAGATCAAAGAAGTACTGGCTGGCGACATCGCTGCTGCCATTGGTCTGAAAGATACCACCACCGGGGACACCCTGTGTGATATCGACAACCCGATCATTCTTGAGCGGATGGAATTCCCAGAGCCGGTTATCTCGGTTGCGGTAGAGCCGAAAACCAAGGCTGACCAGGAAAAAATGGGTATCGCGCTTAGCAAGTTGGCGGCCGAAGATCCATCATTCCGGGTGCATACCGACGAAGAAACCGGCCAGACCATCATCTCTGGTATGGGTGAACTGCACCTGGACATCATCGTCGACCGTATGCGCCGTGAATTCAAAGTAGAAGCCAACGTGGGTAAACCACAGGTTTCTTACCGCGAGACCATTCGTGGCAAGACCGAAGTCGAAGGCAAGTTTGTTCGCCAGTCCGGTGGCCGCGGTCAGTTTGGTCACTGTTGGTTGCGTATCGAGCCGATGGAAGAAGGTGGTGGTTACCAGTTCGTCAATGAAGTCGTTGGTGGTGTCATTCCAAAAGAATACATCCCTGCGGTGGATAAAGGCGTTCAAGAGCAGATGAAGAACGGTATCCTCGCTGGCTACCCGGTGATCGACGTAAAAGTCACCGTGTATGACGGTTCTTACCACGATGTTGACTCAAATGAAATGGCGTTTAAAATTGCTGCTTCTATGGGCTTCAAAAAAGGTGCTTTGCAGGCGTCGCCTGTTATCCTTGAGCCTATCATGAAGGTAGAAGTGGTTACGCCTGAAGAGTTCATGGGTGATCTGGTCGGCGACTTAAACCGCCGCCGTGGTATGATCAACGGCATGGAAGATGCGCCTGGTGGCATGAAAATTATCGATGCCAACGTGCCACTGTCTGAAATGTTTGGTTATGCTACCCACATGCGCTCTTTATCACAGGGTCGTGCTTCTTACTCAATGGAACCATTGAACTACGCTGAAGCACCAAACAACGTGAAAGAAGCTATTATTGCTGCACGCAAAGCAGGTTAACGATTAAATCAGGCCCGGTCAGCCGGGCCGTCAATTTGACTAAGAAGGGTCTATAAATGGCTAAGGCTAAATTTGAACGCGTAAAACCGCACGTAAACGTAGGCACCATCGGCCACGTTGACCACGGTAAAAC
>ERZ869909.1896-NODE-1896-length-15504-cov-4.160692_pt1 | contig 15504 bp, 8 predicted proteins | sample MGYA00520892_ERZ869909 | MGnify/ENA primary metagenome ERZ869909 (study PRJEB32215, sample SAMEA104723947) | bioreactor metagenome | biome: bioreactor; feature: anaerobic bioreactor; material: water | place: China | collected 2015-03-12 ...
GCCGCCGAGGGAGTTGTTGCAAACGACCTCACTGGCCTGCTGGCACGAGCCATTGGGGAGGCAGCATGCACCGGGGGGGCATGCACCGTTGAATGAAAGGGTGGCGCTGTAGCGGAAGCCGCAGGGCCGGCTCTGGCCACGAACGAGCAGAGAGTGTGTACCCGCGGGGAGGCATGCCGAGATCTCGGCGGGGCCATCGGAGTCGCAGACGGTGTAGGCAACACCGGTGATGGTGCTGTCGGGGTCAATGGAGGCGCAGGTCAGGAGACCGAGATTGGGGACGATGGAGATGAAGACATTCGCGTTGGCCTCGACGGAGAAGGTGACGAACTGTGTACCGGTGAGGGTGAACTCGTACCAGTCGTCGTCGCCGAGAGCGACGAATCCGCCCGCACCATCATCGACAACCTGCACACCGGCGGAGCCGCACCACGAGAGGACGGGACCGGTGATGAAGGGAGTCAGATCGGTGAAGGCGGGTGTGATTTCGAAGCAGCCACCGTTGGTGCTGTCGTCGGTGAAGTCGGCGCAGACATCGTCGAAGCTGGCAACGGAACCGCCGTTGCAGACATCGCAGAAGACGGCATCATCCATGCAGGTGCTGTCGTCACCGAAGTAGACGCCGCCCGCATCGATGCAATCAGGAAGCGCGACGCCGTCAGAGCAGGTGCCGTTGGGCAGAGCGCAGGCGCCGGTGTTGCATGTGCCGGCGCAGGTAATCTCGATGCGATACGGAGTACCGCAAGAGACACCCTGGAAGGCACCGTCGATCACGGCCGGGAAGATGTCGATGTAGTGGGTACCGGCGTCGAGGCATGCGGTCATGCTGATGCCCGTGCCGCAGGCAGTTGCATTGGCAATCGACGCAACAGTGATGTCCTCGCCGCAGACGATCGGGTCGTTGGGATCATTCGAGCCTTGGTTGAGGAAGGCGTTGAAGGGCGCGTTGGAGAAGACAGTGACGGTGACCTGCGTGCGCTGGTCGAGCGTGAACGCGTAGGCATCGATGTCAACAACGAATCCCGAAGATGTCGAACCAAGGAAGGTATCACGGGTACCGAAAGTACCTCTGATGACGGCGGAACCGCTGAGGTCGCAGGGGTTGGTGCTGAAGTCGGCCTCGAAGATTTCGAAACCGCCACCGGTGATGCAGCCACCGTTGAGGTCGGGATTCTGCACCGTCGCGCACGAGCCCTCTAATTCAGTGAAGTCAACACCCGAAGCGCTGACCGCGCAGCAGGGGTTGGGAGAACAAGTGGTATCGTTGCCGCGGTAGACGCCACCGAGCGTGAGGCAGTTGGAGAGCGTGGTAAGCGTGCAGGTCGCACCGGTGCAGCATGCGCCTTGCGGAATGGCCGTAACGGTGATGGTCGCGTTGTACCAAGAGGTGCAGAGGGTGTTGGCGAAGGCCGCGCCGAGGAAGAGGCCGTACTCACCAGCGGGGAGCGCCACCGGAGCAGGGTTGCCGCTGCCATCCACCAGGAGGGGAGCTGAGCTGCACTGTGTCACGGCTCCGGGGAAACCACCGAACACACCGCGCGATGCGATCACGCAGTATCCGGGGAGATCAACGCAGTCGGGCAACGGAGCTCCGAGCACGCCGCATGCCGAATTCACGGGTGCGTACCAGAGGGAGAACCGACCGCCGAATTGATCGTACTGAGCTGTAACCTGCAGACTGTACGGACCATTGAGCAAAAGACGATATGTATCGAAGTCCGTTCCAGTTGTGTTCGGCACGACACCTGACTGGCCGCAGATCGTGTATGTGCCTTGTGCATTGATGTTCACAATTGGCAGGGCAGAGGCGACCTGGAATGCCGGCGGGGTCGGGCCAACGCAGTAGTTGTTCTGCCGGTCGTAGCCGGGATCGTTGCAGGGGGGCTCGGCACCGGGGCTTGCGGTGAGCTCGTTGATCGCGTTCGGCCCTGAGGGCACGACGCAGTCACCGAAGGGGCAGGCGCAGTTGGCCTGGCGCTCGGCATCGCGAATCTGAATCAGATCGCCACCCTGCATCGCCATGAAGTCATCGAAGTCGATCGCTTCGAATGCGTCCATGTCGAGGGTGTGCAGAGTGACCCGCCGGCCGTCCAGAGTGAAGCCTTCGGTGCCGGTCGCCATGATGCTGGCGTAGGCCGCGGCACGAACAGCATTCAGGTCCGTGGCCGCCTCGGGCATGGACTCAATGGGGATCCCCTGCGAGCGGATAGGCATGTCCACGGTCGCAGAGGTGTAAAACTGAACGGGGCGAGCAGAACTCGCCACGCTGGAAAGGCCGGTCTCGGCCAGTGTTGCGGACGACAAAGCCAGGGCAGCCCCAGCCATTGCCGTCAGCGTGATACAGGAACACTTCAAAGTCTTCACTGCTCTCACTCCTTTCACGATCCATAAAAAACGCAGGCACGGGATGCGACCCCGTCGGCCTGACGGTGAGAGAACCCTCAATTGCAAGCGATCCCGGCGGGTGGCTGGGATACGCCCTCTCCATATGGGAAATCGGACGGGGAGCAGGGCTTCTGCACCTCTCGACCCCATTTATTCCCTCAACTATCTCGCCAAACTGGGATTTTGCAAGGGGATAGCGCAGGATATGCCACCAAATCTCTACCTTGGCACGGGTTTAGAGACTGAATTACCACCTATTTGGAGGGGATACACTTCCAGAAACCGTACTCACTTGGTAGGAGATCAGGTCTGGGTGTATGCGGACCATGGCTTGACTGCGAGATCCTGGACGCTCGTTCGGGAGAACGCCTCGATGAATCGGGCCGCGATCTGGCGGTTGGTGATCAGGGGGATGTTGTAGTCCACGGCGGCCCGGCGGATCTTGTAGCCGTTGGTCAGCTCGTCTGGTCGGTCGTTTTTCGGGATGTTGATGACCAGATCGACCTTGCGCTCGTGGATGACCTCGAGACAGTTCGGGGAGGTCTCGTCCAGGGGCCATTCCAAGGCCTGGGTCTGGATGCCGGCGTTCTCGAGGAAGGCGGCGGTGCCCTTGCTCGTATAAAGGATGATGCCGGAGTCGGCGAGCCGCTGGACGGCGGGGAGAAGTTCGGCTTTGGACTCGATGGGCCCGAGGGAGAGGAGGACCGATCGGATCGGGAGGCGGTAGCCGACCGAGAGCATTGCCTTTAGGAGAGCCTCGTGGAAGTCGTCCCCGAGGCAGCCGACCTCGCCGGTCGAGGCCATCTCGACCCCCAGCGTCGGGTCGGCCCCGTCGAGACGCGAGAAGGAGAACTGGGGCGCCTTGACGCCGACATGGTTGAGCTCAAAGACGCTGGTATCCGGTTTCGGGACGCGCTGGCCGACGATGACCTTCGTGGCGTACTCGATGAAGTTCTGGCGGAGCACCTTGGAGACGAAGGGGAAGGATCTTGAGGCGCGCAGGTTGCACTCGATGACCTTCACCGAGTTGTCCTTGGCGATGAACTGGATGTTGAAGGGTCCGTTGATGTTCAGGTCGCGGGCGATCTTCCGGGCGATGAGTCGGACCTGGCGGATGGTTTCCTGGTATGTGCGCTGGGGGGGGAAGACGAGCGTGGCATCGCCGGAGTGCACGCCTGCGTTCTCGACATGCTCCGAGATGGCGTACACGACGATCTCGCCGTCCTGTGCGACGGCGTCGTACTCGATCTCCTTGGCATTCTCGAGAAACTTCGAGATGACCGTCGGGAACTCGCGGCTGACACGAGCGGCCTGCTCGAGGTATGTCGAGAGTTCCTGGTCATTGGATACGACGGCCATCGCCGCGCCGGAGAGCACATAGGAGGGACGGACGAGGACCGGGTAGCCGACTTTGCTCGCGAAGGCACGGGCATCATCGAGGCCCGCCAGTTCGGCCCACTCGGGCTGGTCGATGTCGAGACGATCGAGCATGGATGAGAACTTGTGGCGATTCTCCGCGTTGTCGATGGATTGAGCGCTGGTGCCGAGGATGCGTATCCCGGCGTTGTGCAGGCGCATGGCGAGATTATTTGAGATCTGCCCACCCATCGATACGACGACGCCGATCGGCTTGACCTTTTCGCAGATTTCAAGGACGGACTCGAAAGAGATCTCGTCGAAGAAGAGCTGGTCGAACTCGTCGTAGTCGGTGGAAACCGTCTCGGGGTTGTAGTTGAGCATTACGGTGCGGTATCCGAGCTCGCGGAGCGTGTACCCGGCGTTGACGCAGCACCAGTCGAATTCCACAGAGCATCCGATGCGGTAGACGCCTGATCCGAGCAGGAGGACCGCGTTGTCGACGGGGAGGTCCACATCGTCCCGATCACCGGAATAGGTGAGATAGAGATAGTTGGTCTGCGCGGGGTACTCCGCGGCCATGGTGTCGATCTGGCGGACAACCGGAGAAATGGAGAGCTCGACACGGCGTTTCCGGATGCCTTCGGCACTCAGTCCTGTGAGACGGGCGATCTGCTCATCGGAATAGCCGCGTACTTTCGCCTCGCGGAGCAGTGGCTCTTCGAGATGATCCGGATCGGATTGCTTGAGATCACGGAGCTTTGAAGCGATGTGAACCATGTGTTCGAGCTTGTCGAGGAACCACTCGTCGATGTGCGAGAGGGTGTGGATCCGGTCGACGGACCAGCCGCGTTCCAGTGCATCGATCACATAGAAGATTCGCTCTTCGGTCGGCTGGGCGATCTCTCGTTCGAGATCCTGGTCTGCAACCGCATCGGCGGGCTCGTTGGCGACGAGGCCGTACCGACCGATGTCGAGCATGCGTATGGCCTTCTGGATGGCTTCCCCGAAGGTTCTACCGATCGCCATGACCTCTCCGACGGATTTCATGCCGGAGCCGATCCTGCGCGAGACATTCCGGAATTTTCCGAGATCCCATCTGGGGATCTTGACCACGCAGTAGTCGATCGCGGGCTCGAAGAACGCCTTCGTGACCTTTGTGATCGCGTTGGGCAGTTCGTGGAGGCCGTAGCCGAGCGCCAACTTGGCCGCGACGAAAGCGAGCGGGTAGCCGGTCGCCTTGGACGCGAGCGCGGATGAGCGGGAGAGTCGTGCGTTGACCTCGATGATGCGGTAATCATCGGAGTTCGGATCGAGCGCGTACTGGATGTTGCACTCGCCGACAATGCCGAGGTGGCGGATGACCTTGATCGCGATGGCACGGAGCTTGTGGTACTCGTGGTTGGTGAGGGTCTGGCTGGGGCAGACCACGATCGATTCTCCGGTATGGATGCCGAGAGGATCGAAGTTTTCCATGTTGCAGACGGTGATGCAGTTATCGAACTGGTCGCGAACGACCTCGTATTCGATCTCTTTCCAGCCCTCCAGGTATTCTTCGACGAGGATCTGGTGCGTGTGCGCCAGACCCTTCCCGGCGAGCGATCGTAGCGCGGTCTCGTCGCGGCAGAGGCCGGACCCCAAGCCGCCCAACGCGAAGCCGACACGGACCATCACGGGGAAGCCCAACTCGCGAGCGACTTCAATCGCCTCCTGCACCGATGTCGCGGCTCGCGATCGCGGGGCTTTCGCATCGATTTCGTTGAGTCGCTTCACGAAAAGGTCGCGATCTTCCGTGTCGCGGATGGCGCGCACCGGCGTTCCGAGAACCTTGACATTGTGCTTTGCGAGGACGCCGCTCTCGTCGAGGCGCAGTCCGCAATTGAGGGCTGTCTGCCCGCCGAAGGAGAGCAGCAGGCCGTCGGGTCGCTCGCGCTCGATGACGCGCTCGACGAAGTCCGGTGTGATGGGAAGAAAATATACTTCGTCAGCGAGTTGCTCGGAGGTCTGAATCGTCGCGATGTTGGGGTTGATGAGGATCGTTCGTATGCCCTCTTCCTTGAGGGCCTTGATTGCCTGCGAGCCGGAATAATCGAACTCGCCGGCTTCGCCGATCTTGAGCGCGGATGAGCCGAGGATCAGGACTGTGTTCGGTTTCTCGCTGGGCATGCTCTGTATTCTTGGATAGGGAGTTGGTTCGACCGACCGGATACGATTGTCAGGAAATCATCTCGATGAAATCGTCGAAGAGCGATTCGGCATCGACCGGACCGGGATTTGCTTCTGGGTGGAACTGCACGGATCGGAATGGAGCCCACGCGTGGCGTATGCCCTCGTTTGATCCGTCGTTGAGATTCTCGAACCACACACGCCAATCTTTCGGCAAGGATGTCGAGTCAACCGCGAAGCCATGGTTCTGGCTGGTGACCATGCATCGGTTCGTGCCGCTCTCGATGACCGGCTGATTCTGTCCGCGGTGCCCGTACTTGAGCTTGTAGGTCTCGGCCCCGATCGCGCGGGCGAGCAACTGATTTCCCAGGCAGATGCCGAAGAGAGGCGTGCCACGATCGAGGATGCGCTGGACCTGCACGATGGTCTTCTCTGCCATCTGGGGATCGCCCGGCCCGTTGGAGAGCATCACCGCATCAAACCGCTCGCCGTCGATGTCGAAATCGTGTGGTACCCGGAGCACCTCAGCGCCGCGCCGAACCAGACAATGCACGATGTTGTGCTTGGCGCCCGTGTCGTACAGCAGAATGCGCCTTGTCGGCGTTGTGCCTCTGGGCTGGTAGAGGATCGGTTCGCGGATGGATACCTCGGCCACAAGGTTCCTGGCGTTGGGGTCCTCGAACTCGATCGGCTCGTCGTCGAACTCGATCTTGCCCAACATCGAGCCGCGCTCGCGCAGGCGTTGCGTCAGCGAACGGGTGTCGATGCCGGTCAATGCCGGGATACCGTCCTGACACAGCCACTGTGATAATGAGCGGCGGGCGTGCCAGTGCGAATACTTGGGTGAGTAATCGCCAACGATGAGCCCGGCGATCTGGACATGATCCGACTCGAACGCCTCGTCCAACCCGTATGTGGCATCTCGCGACTCGGGAACGCCGTAGTTGCCGACGAGCGGATAGGTCAGCACGACGATCTGCCCCCTGTACGAGGGGTCGGTGAGTGTTTCGGGATATCCAACCATTCCGGTCGTGAACACGACCTCCCCGGGAACGGATCGCTGCGCTCCAAAGGACACGCCATGGTGGATGGATCCGTCTTCCAGAGTCAGTCGAGCCATCACCGGAGGAGCCCCGGTTTCTTCGGCTCCGCGCATGCTGGCGGGCGCTTTGGATTCGATCGGCAGGGTGGCGGCAGAGGTGCTCGCGCGTTCTGGTTTATGGTCGGACATGGTGGGGAGCTATCCAGTTCCTGAGAACAATCGACAAGGATGAGTTCAGCGGTCGGTGCCGGGTTTGCTGCCCGGCTTTGTAGCGGGGATTCCTGCGAGATGCTCCGGAAGAGCATCTGGGGCATAGGTCATGAAGTTCAAGCGGCAGAGTGCCAAGAAGGGTATGCCCCGTCGCGCCTCTGCATGCCGGAAGCCACCCTTGCTGCGATCGACGACGGCTCCGATGGCGACGGGCTGCGCTTTGGCCTCCGTGACGAGGGGCAGGAGTTCGAGCACCGACCCGCCGGTCGTGATGACATCCTCCGCGAGGAGCACCCGAGCACCTGGCGGAATGGTGAACCCACGCCGGAGTACGAATCTCTTTGTACCCGGATCACGCTCGGCAAATACCGAACGGACACCGAAGACGCGGGCGAGTTCGTATCCCCAGAGAATCCCGCCCAGCGCGGGGGCCAGAACGATCTCGGGGTGGAGTTCCCGTGGTAATTGGGCCGCGAAGAGGTCGGCGACTTCCGCACCGTAGCCGGGGTGCTCGAAGAGGGCTGCGCACTGGCAGTACTGATCCGAGTGGAGGCCGCTGGAAAGGATGAAGTGCCCGGACTTGAGCGCCCCGGTCGATTCCAGAATCGCAAGCACACGCTGTTCAAGTAATGCGTCGGGCTCCAGGTTCTCGATCATGGTGTACTCCCGCGGGGACCGGGCTGATTCATGGCATCCTGAATCCTTGTCTGCCAGAGTTGGACCTTCTTCGTGATGGCTTCGAGGTGGTCCGAGTGTGCTTCGGGCTGCGGAAGGATTCCGCGCGTGACATGAATCAGGAACCCCGGGAAATCGCTCGCTGGACACCTCGCACCGGCTGCCGCACCGGCCAGATCACCATCCTGTGCCCCGACGCCCGGGATGAGAAAGGGCATCCGCGGCGTCATGGCACGAATGGCCCGCAGTTGCTCGGGGCGTGTCGCCCCGACGACCAGACCGATCTGAGCGTGGGTGTTCCACGCCGCCGCCCGCTCCGCGATGCGCAGGTAGAGGTCACGATCGAGCAGAAAATCATCCGCGCCGGGGTTGCTGGTCAGCGCGAGGAGAAAGGTCAGCCGGTCGGAATACTCGAGGAACGGAGCGACGGCATCGGCGCCCATCAAAGGGTTCACCGTCGCTGCGTCCGCGTTGAGATGCTCATAGACAGACCTGGCGTAGTGCTCGGAGGAAGTGCCGATGTCTCCGCGCTTGCCATCCATGATCACGAAGCAGTCGTTCGGGATGCTCGCACGAACGCGCTCGAGCATGGCCCACCCACTGCTCCCGAACGCCTCGAAGTGAGCCATGTTGAACTTGAACGCGGCCACGGATGGAGCGGCGGCCTCGATCACGAGCCGCAGGAACCGCTCGTGATCCTCGATCGTGCTGCGAAAGCCCTTCGGGAGATACCGGTCTGCCGGTTCGAGCCCGACAGAGATCAGAGATCCTGTTCGACGCCATGCGGACTTGAGCTTTTCGAGCGCGGCGTTCACCGTCATCGACCATCCCGTTCGTCGTCCGCGAGCCGAGAGTCGCGATCAATACCTGAGGAATTGTCCATGATCATGCTCACATCGTGACCCCTTCGAGATCGGGGAAACGCTGACGATCGATGTACGCGATGTGTCCGGCGGCGATGGTCAGGACCGATCGCCCGCGGAGTCGGGAACCGAGCCACGGACAATTTCGACTCTTTGAACCGAGCATGTCGACGGCGAAATCGTACTCGGTCGCGACATCGAGCAGCGCGATGTGCGGACGCGTCCCCATCGGCATCCCACACCACTGGCTCCGGTTCATAACTCTGGCGGGCGCGGCGGTCATGCGCTCGATCAGAAACTCGATCGTCCATCGCCCCGTCGCGACAAAGTTCGTGTAGAGCACGGGGAACGCGGTTTCCATCCCGATGATGCCGAAGGGCGCTCGGTCGAATGTGTCGGCTTTCAGGTTCGGGGCATGCGGCGCGTGGTCCGTCGCGATGCAATCGATGGTTCCATCTTCCAACGCCGCGATGAGTGCCTGCCGATCCACCTCTTCGCACAGCGGGGGTTTCATCTTGGCGTTGGTGTCGTAATCCCCCACACGATCTTCAGTGAACACCAGATGATGGGGCGAGACTTCAGCGGTCACCGGAGCGCCTCTCGATTTGTAGAAGCGGATGATCTCGACGGAGTCCATGTTCGAGACATGGCAGATGTGCAGTCTTCCGCCGGTCGCCATGGACAGTTCGCAATCTCTCGCGACCAGTGTCGACTCGCTCGCTCTCGGGATGCCGCGGAGCCCAAGGTGGTAGGCCACGGTCCCTTCGTGCATGACGCCCTCGCCGGTCAGCGACATGTCTTCGCAGTGATCGAAGATGACCGATCCGATATCGCGCGTGCACTCGAGCGCGAACCGCATGATCTCGGCATCCGGCACGGGCCTGCCGTCGTCTGAAAACGCAGCCGCTCCGGCCCGCTGGAGTGCCCCGAAGTCCGTCAACTGCTCGCCGCTCAGGCCGCGCGTCACGGACGCCACCGGATAGACACGGACGCCGCTGCCCTCACGGGCACGGTCGATGATCTGCTTCACGGATGCCGTGGAGTCGCAGGTCGGCATCGTGTTCGGCATGCAGAAGATGCGCGTGAACCCACCCCGCGCCGCGGCATGCGACCCGGACTCAATCGTCTCCGAGTGCTCTCCGCCGGGTTCGCGAAGATGGGTATGGAGGTCGATGAATCCCGGCGTGGCGATCAAGCCCGAAGCATCGATGATGATTTCCTGATCGGTCGGACTGAGATTCCGACCGATCTCCGCCAAGACGCCCCGTCGAATCCGGATGTCCAGTTGATCTCCCGCGAGATGCTCCGATCCGTACACGCCGGCGTTGCGGAGAAATAAGTCTGCTGCGACGGGAGTCATCGCGCCTCCGAGAACGAGGGATCGAGCAACGAGAGCACCGCCATCCGCACCGGAACGCCGTTCTCGACCTGCTGCACGACGAGGGAGTTCCGGCGGCGCATCACCTCGTCCGTGATCTCAACCCCCCTGTTCACCGGTCCGGGGTGCATCACGAGCACATTCGACTTTGCCGCGTGCAAACGCTCCTCGTCGAGGCCGTACATCCGTCGATACTCGGCGAGCGACGGGAACCTTCCGACGCGCTGACGCTCGAGCTGGATCCGCAGAATGTAGATGACATCCGCACCGGAGATTCCGGACTCGAAGTCGTTCGAGACCCGTACTCCGAACGCCTGGAACTGCACGGGACAGAGCGTGCTCGGCCCCACAACCGCGACCTCGGCGCCGAGCTTCTTGAGGCACCAGATGAGCGAACGGGCGACTCGGCTGTGCAGAATATCGCCGACGATGGCGACCTTGAGCCCCTCGACCCTTCCCAACGCTTCACGAATCGTGAACACATCGAGCAGCGCCTGCGTGGGGTGCTCGTGCTCGCCATCCCCGGCGTTGATCACCGCGGCATCGAAGTGCGGTGAAATGAAGCGAGCCGCCCCGGAAGAGGCGTGGCGCATCACGATGTAGTCCGCCCCGAGCGCGGCGATCGTCTGGATCGAATCCAGCAGCGTCTCCCCCTTGCGGAAGCTGCTCGTGCTGACATCGAAATTGACGACATACGCCCCAAGCCGCTTCGCCGCCATCTCGAAGGACATACGCGTCCGGGTCGAGTTCTCGAAAAAGAGGTTGACGACCGTCCTGCCGCGGAGCGTGTCGAGAGATTCGCTCCGACCCACGACCGCCTTGAACCTCTGCGCTTCATCGAGGATTTGGACAATGTCAGCGGGCGACAGATCTTCTATGCCCAGAAGATGTCGTCTTCGCAGATTCAGCTTGCTGGATGGCGGCATCGCGGTCGGTGGTTTCCATGAGCCCTGAAGGGTTGCGACATGGTACCCAATTCCTGATCGCTGCCAAGCGGCTCGGTACCATCTCCCGCATGCGTATCCGGATTCTCAACGGCGTTGCCGCCTTTGTCCTTCGTGCCCCGCTGACCACACTGATCGTCTCGGTCGTGCTGGCGATTGTCTGCGGCATTTATGCGGCGACGACACTCCAACTCGACTCCGACACCGACAGTCTGATCGCGCCGGATCGTGACTATCTCCAGAGCTACCGCAGGTTTCTCGATGAGTTCGGGGACCTCGAATTCATCTATGTCGTGGTCGATGCCGCCGGAAACCCCGATGCGGCGGAACGGTGCGTCGACGACATCGTCTCGGAACTGAAGGCGCTTTCTAGTCTACTGAGCGTCCATGCATGGGTCGAGTCCGTTGAGCAAGCCCGGCTTATCCCCCACGCTGCGAGCGACGCCGAGTTGGATGAACTCGCCGACGCCCGGGACGGCCTCGGGATGCTCGCGACCGGGGCGCCCGCGGGGGACCTGATGCTGGGCGCGGCGGACATGCTCCGCTCGCTGCGAACCCGTCCCGCGATGCCGCCGGCGGAGCAGGAGCGTGTCGGAAGCAGCGCGGTACTGGTTCTGGATGCGCTGCTGCCCGCGCTCCCCGAGCAGCAGCAGAATCAACCCTGGGACCTCCGGCGTGAATATTTCACATCCGAGAGCGGCGAACTCTATTTCATCGAGATCATGCCGCAGAAGGATTACGAGACGCTGGCCGTCATCGATCAGCCGCTCCGCGACATCCGAAGTGTCCTGGCGAGCATCGGCCCCCTGCATCCCGATGTCGAGATCGGACTGACCGGCCGCCCGGTGCTCCAGGCCGACGAGATGGCGACCACCGACACGGACATGATTCGTGCGGCATCCATCGCTCTCGTGCTTTGCTCGTGTGTCGTCGTCCTGTTCATGCGAAGTCTGGTCCTCCCCCTGCTTGCGATCGTTGCGCTCCTGATCGCCGGAGGTTGGACCTACGGAGTCGCCACGCTCTTCGTCGGTAGACTCAACCTGCTCAGCATCGTGTTCATGCTGGTGCTCGTCGGCGTCGGTCTTGACTACGGCGTGCATGTGATCTCGCGCTACCGCGAGGCCAGAGCAAAGCACAACCTCGAAGATGCGCTCCCGATCGCCATCCGAACGGCGTGCCGTGGGAACATCACCGGCTCCCTGACTTCGAGCGCTGTTTTCTTCAGTGCGCTCCTCACCGGGTTCGGAGGGCTCCGCGAGCTCGGCATCATCGCGGGGTCGGGACTGCTGCTTTGTCTGGTGAGCATGACATTCGTGCTCCCTTCCATGATCGTGCTTCTCGACAGGCGAGGGCTGATCGCCGCGAAGCCACGAGCAACCGGCATCACGACGACACCGCCGAAACTCGCCGTGGTCCACAAGCACCCGGGGATTTTCCTCGGCGTACTCCTTGTCATCACGCTCTCGCTCTTCATGGCGCCCGGCATCGTCCGGTTCGAGTACAACCTGCTGAAACTCCAATCCGAAGGACTGGACTCCGTCGAGTGGGAGCAGCGGGTGCGCGAGGATTCGGTCGCCGAGACATGGTTCGGAGCGATCATCACCGAATCGCTCGATCATGTCGGCGAGATCGTCGAGGCATCGCGCCGCAAGTCCTCGATCGGATCCGTCCGGAGCATCCTCGATCTTGTCGAGCCGGACTCGCCCCACCGAGCCCATACCCGGACATTGATCGCCGACACCGGCATCGAAGATGCTCACGCCAACACCGACGCCGATCTCCGCGACGCTCTCAATCGTGCGGTCCGCGAACTCCGCTCGATGACCGCTCTGATCCCCGAGGACGACGATCGCACCCACTCGATCATGAGCGATCTTCTCTCCAGAGCGCAGCACACCGCCGACCGCCTCGCGACCGACGATGCGGATGCTGCCGCGGAGGAGATCCATCAGCTCGCGCAGCGATCGAGCGGTATCGCACGCGCGATTCTCGACGGCGCGGCCATGTCGATGCCGGAGGCGATGCCCGCGGCCATCGTCGGCAAGTACATCTCCGATGAGGGGCGATACCTGGTGCGCATCCATCCTCAGGACACGCTCTGGGAACTCGAACCGCTGTCACAATTTGTTCACGACCTTCGCGAGATCGACCACGACGCCACGGGTGTTCCCATCACGCACTACGAATCACTGCTCGAAATGCGCCGGGCATTCATCCTGATGACGATCTTCGCGGGCGTCATTGTCGCGGCGATGATCCTGGTGGATTTCAGGCGCATCGGCGATGTCGTTGTTTGTCTTGCTGCCCTTGCCATCGGGCTCGTCTGGCTCCTCGAAGTCATGGCCCTCACCGGACTCGGATTTAATCTTGCAAATTTCTTCGCTGTCCCGATTCTGGTCGGCCTGGGCGTCGATGGCGGCGTACACATGGTCCATCGCTGGCGGGAGACCCGCGGCACGCCCCACAACACCGGAGCGACTTCCCGTGCGATCGCCCTGACCGCGACGACCACCGCCATCGGATTCGGGTCACTCCTGACGGCGCACCACCGCGGATTGCAGAGTCTGGGAGCACTGATGGCCATCGGCGCGCTCACCTGCATGCTCGCGACGCTGGTCATCCTCCCGGCACTCCTGGCGTTGCTCGACCGGTTTCAGGGGCGAAAAATCTCCGAAATACCCGGCAGTCATTCCCCCGACTGACAAGCGACCGACACCTGAATACGCTTGTCCACCTTAAGCCGTGAATCGCCGCCGTGAAGTCAACGGCCGATTGAACTTTGGAGTATCGGATGCAATCCAACCCCTTCCGCCTCGATGGCGTATTAGCGAGCCACTCCGGGAGGACCGTGCAGTCTCACGCCGAGTATGTCAACCCGGCGTATGCGCAGATGCTTCGGACGATCGGTTTCGACGCCGACTATGTCAGGGGTTACGGTGCCTATCTCTTTGACGCCGAAGGACAAAGGTACATCGACTGCCTCGGCGGTTACGGCGTCTACGCGCTCGGCAGGAACCACCCCGGCATCGGACGAGCGATCCAGGATGCGATCGGAAGCGATCTTCCGAGTCTTCCGGGCATCGGCCCCTTCCGGCTCGCCGGCGCTCTCGCCGAAGAACTCGTCCGGATCGCACCTGATGGGCTCGGCAAGGTCTACTTCTGCAATTCGGGCACCGAGGGTGTCGAGGCGGCCATCAAGATGGCTCGGCGCGCCACTGGAAATCGCAGAGTGATCTTCTGTGACCGCGCATATCACGGCCTCACGCTCGGCGCGCTCTCGATCAACGGAAACGATGAGTTTCGCGATGGCTTCGGCCCTCTCTCCGAATTCACGACACGAATCCCCTTCAACGATCTCGCCGCGCTCGAATCAGCGCTCTCCGCCGGTGATGTCGCCGCGTTCATCGTCGAGCCGATCCAGGGCAAGGGCGTCAATATCCCCGACAACGACTACCTCCAGAACGCCCTTAAACTGTGCCACCGGCACAAGGCGCTCCTGATCGTCGATGAGGTCCAGACTGGCATTGGGCGGACGGGCAAGATGTTCGCCTGCGAGCACTGGGGCATCGAGCCCGACATCATGGTGATCGCCAAGGCGCTCGGCGGCGGGTACATCCCCTCCGGAGCCGTGCTCATGAAGGATTGGATCTGCAACCGCGTCTTTTCGAGCATGTCGCGGTGCTGCGTGCACCAGGTGACCTTCGGCATGAACGACCTCGCGATGGTCGCGGGGCTCGCCACCCTGCACTACATCCGGGAAGAGCGCATCGTCGAGCACACCGCATCCGTCGGCGAGTCGCTGCTGGCCCACCTGCGAAGCCGGCTCCAGCCCTACGAGATGGTCAAGTCCGTACGCGGCAAGGGGCTGATGGTCGCCATCGAATTCGGCCCCCCACGCTCCCCCGGCCTCCGTGTCGGCTGGGAACTCCTGCACAAGATGGACCAGAGTCTCTTCTGCCAGGCGATCCTCATGCCGCTGCTCTCCGACCACCGGATCCTCGCGCAGGTGGCGGGCCATCGACTCGATGTCATCAAGCTCATCCCCCCACTCGTGCTCAGCGAGAACGATGCCATCGAGATCGCCAAGGCCTTCGAGGCCACCGTCGCGGCGTGCCACAGGTTCCCCGGCCCCGCGTGGGAGGTCGGCAGAAAACTCGGGACCGCGGCCATGAAACGCTTCGGCCACCAGAACGCGCCGGCCGGCGCCGCCTCGTAATGCCCTCACAAAATCCTTCCGCCACGCTTGACATCCGCGTTCAGGCAGCGTACCTTTCGGCCACGATTGCGGGGTAGAGCAGTCTGGTAGCTCGTCGGGCTCATAACCCGGAGGTCACAGGTTCGAATCCTGTCCCCGCTATTCCCAAGCCGGTTGCGAAAGCAGCCGGCTTTGTGGTTTTTGGACCCGGCCGATGAGAGACACCCGCGCGTGTCGGCCCCTTCGGGCCCCGTTCCCGCGTCCGTGGGGCAGGTGGGCCAACGCTCCCC
>ERZ869909.1897-NODE-1897-length-15494-cov-89.254978_pt1 | contig 15494 bp, 14 predicted proteins | sample MGYA00520892_ERZ869909 | MGnify/ENA primary metagenome ERZ869909 (study PRJEB32215, sample SAMEA104723947) | bioreactor metagenome | biome: bioreactor; feature: anaerobic bioreactor; material: water | place: China | collected 2015-03-12 ...
GAGGAGGCGCGTCATCGCAACTGGTGGCATTCTACGCGTTTCACCACGGTCTGGCGAAGGGAGCATTGTTCCTCGCGGTCGGTGCCGTAATGGGCAGCACCGGCCGGACCCGGGCGCTGTTAACGGGCATTGCGGGCGCAGTGGCGCTGTCGGTCGCCGGGATGCCCCTGACAGGTGGCGGTGTGGTCAAAACCATTGCAAAGAGCAATATTGACGGGGGATTGGCACTGGCAATAACCGCAAGTGGCAGCACAACTGCTTTGCTTCTGGGCTGGCTCTTGTGGCGGCTCACTGTGTTGGATGCCCATGCGACATCGGGTGCGATACCCCGGCAACTGTCGGTCATCCTTCTGGCAATGGCGGCGCTACTGGTTCCTTGGGTTCTTTGGCCGCCAGAGATCGATGCGAGCCGAGGATATGTCCTGTCGCGAAGCGCGGTTTTCGGCGGACTTTGGCCGCTGGCGATGGCTGTCGTCTTGGCGGGTACGGCAGGGTTGATGACGCGGGTGATCTCTGTGACCTTACCGGCGTTTACGCAGGGCATTTTGCCTTGGTTCGCTCGTTGTGATGGGTTTTTCAGCTGGCAGCTTTCTGAACCAAGAACCAAGTTGAGTTGGCCAATACCCCGTTCCCTGGTCGAAAAGTCTTTTTCAATGACCACAATTATCGAGCGGTTGCTCACGCGTTGGCGTTGGTCCGGGCTGGCAACCGCTGCGTCACTTCTCCTTCTCACCTTGGCGATGCGATAAGATGCCAGGGTCGTTCCTCACTCTGATTTGCAGCACTTTACCTGAAAGAGAACGCAGTCTGCTTACTCAGAAAAAGCAGGTGTCCTGGCCATGGGCATGCATCGAATGGCCGTCATGCTCTCTGCCGCCGATCAGGTCGCGCGCCAGATCTCGGAGTGGCAACGCTTCGGCAGCGCCAACCGGGTTGATGAGAACCGTTTCATTCACCTGATTGCCTAGCTCCCCAACATAATGCGCAAGACACTCAAGCGACTGACGAAGAAGATCGACCCTCTGCAGAGTCGCCAGTCCTTCATCATTGAAATCTGCTGGAACTGACAGCTGACCCATAGCGCTGTCGATGTTCCCGGCGAGGCTGGAAAGTCGCTCAAGTTCCCGCGTCAGGTTTTTCAGCACAGTTGCAAAAGGTTGATCTGTCATTGGCACGCCTCTTGAATCAGAGCTTGCCGACAACGCGTTCGATACAGGCCTTCAGCCCCTCCGGGGAAAACGGTTTCTTGATGTAGTTGTTCATGCCCAACTCCTGCCCTCTGCGCAACACGACAGGGTCCGCAACGCCAGTCACCAGAATGAAGCCGATCTTCTGGGTGCTTCTGTTGCGCCGCAATCCCTCCAGAAGCGTCAGTCCGTCAGCGCCAGGCATATTGAAATCCGACACCACAAGATGCACCGGCTTTGTAACGAGACGCTGGAAAGCGGTGTTGCCGTCAGTCGCAAAATCGATGCTGCGAATTCCCATCCATTCAAGTGCCTGAATGATCAACCCTCGACTGGTCGCCATGTCGTCCACGACCATGACATGCAATTGATTCTTGATGCTCATCGCAAATTCCTCCGTTCCAGGGTCCGAAGGATCAGGCAGCGACCGACACATCGGTGCGTCGATACTGCGTGATCCCGTTTGTTGTAAAATAGCGTTCAGCCGCTCGACCGAGACGTTCCGAATGGCCGATTAACAGGTGGCCGGAAGGCGGGATCAGTCCTGCAAAGCGCTGCCACAGGGTTTCTTGCGTCGCATTGTCAAAGTAGATTACGACATTGCGGCAAAAGATTACGTCGAATGGTCCGTGGAAGGGCCATTGGCCGACAAGGTTGAGTTGCGCGAAGGTAACAAGCTCTCGCAACGGTGGTGTGACTTCAAACGAGCCATCGCAAACTGTGAAGTAGCGTGATCGCCGACACACCGGAACACCGGAGACAGCTGCCTCGCTGTAGCGTCCTGTGTTTGCCGTTGCGATGACTTGCGGATCTATGTCAGTAGCAAGAATACGGATATCCAGCGAAAGCGCGTTAGAGCACGCATCCAGAAGTTCCATCGCGATGCTGTATGGTTCTTCGCCGGTCGAACAGCCCGCAGACCAAATTCGCACTCGACCTCGGCGTTTTGCCTTTTCGACCAGTTCAGGCAGAATCTGTTTTTCCAACGAGCGAAAATGATGATCCTCGCGAAAGAACTTTGTCACATTCGTTGTCAATGCGGAGATCAGCTTGGCGCGCTCGTCAGCGCCTTGCACCGACTGAAGCAAACGGCAGTACTGCCCGAAGTCGCTCAGATTAAGTTCACGCAATCTTCGTGTCAGGCGGGATACAACAAGGCCTTTCTTCGCATCGGCAAGTACGATCCCGCATTCGTCATGGACAAGCTTGGCCAGTGCGGAAAAATCCCTGTCTGCGATGCTCAGGCTTGCTGAATCGCTGAATGAAACCAAACCCCGAGCATTCATGGCAGCTCTCGTCCGTTTGCCGGAAGAACCTTTGCCAGGTCGATCTTTCGGATCATCTTTTCCTGCGCGACGACCATCCCCGATATGTATGCTCGTGCTGACTCCGAAGCGATCTCCGGAACGGGCTGCATTGTCTCGTCATTCACGGTGAGGATGTCCGAAACGACTTCGGCCAGTAATCCGATGGTCTGAGTCCCGATAACAGTGATGATGATCACGTGGCGGGGACCCGGTTCGATCATTCCAAGCCCAAGACGCTCGGATAGGTCGACAACCGGAACAACCGAGCCGCGGAGGTTGATAACACCTTTCACATAGCGCTGCGCATGAGGCAATATGGTTGTTTCCGTCCAGCCACGAATTTCACGCACTGACATGATATCAATGCAAAAATCTTGCCCCGCCACACGGAAGGCGACGACTTCGCGATCTACTGCACGCGTCCCGGCAACATCATCTAGCATCGTGTTATCCTACAGAATGAAATTGAATCTCGCTTCCAGCATGGCCAGTTGCGTCGCGAATGATCCCATCAGGATCAATGATCAGAGCAATTCGGCCGTCACCGAGGATCGTGGCCGCAGCGACCCCGTTGACATGCCCGTAGTTGCTTTCAAGACTCTTTATGACAACCTGCCGTTGATCCTGAATCCCGTCGACAATTAGCGCACAGTGCCGATTGTTATCGGTTTCGACGAGAAGCAGGACGTGATTGTCGAGTACTTCCGGTGCTGGGCGTAATCCAAAAACTTCTCCCAGATCCATGATTGGCACGAGCCGTTCACGATTGACAACTACGCGCCCATCCTGCCCGACTGGATGGATTTCAGCAGTCCTGGGTTGCAAGGTTTCCTGAATTGCCGTTATCGGCACTACCATTGTCTGCCCTGCCACGTCGATGACCATGCCTTCCAGGACTGCTAGCGTCAGAGGCAGACTGATAGAGAAGGTGGTGCCTTCACCGGGATTGGAAGTGATGGAAACGCGGCCACCCAGAGATTGAACCTCGCTCCGGGCGACATCAAGCCCGACCCCGCGGCCTGACAAAGCCGAAACTTCTTCCTTGGAGGAAAAACCTGGCAAAAACAGAAGGTTGTCTATCTCGACCGGGCTTAGATCTGCATCCGGAGCGACAAGTCCCTTTTCTTCGGCGATCTTTCTGACCCGCGCGCGATTGATACCACCGCCATCGTCGGAAATGTCGATCATCACCCGCCCGGAGCGATGCGCTGCAGACAGGATAACGGTCCCTTCCTCTGGTTTACCTGCCTTTCGACGGGTTTCAGTGTCCTCCAGGCCATGGTCCACTGCATTGCGGATCATATGTGTCAACGGGTCTACCAAGCGCTCGATTACGGTTTTATCGACCTCAGTATGCTCACCCTGCGTTACCAGCCGGACACGCTTGCCCGTTGCAATGCTTGCTTCGCGCACGATACGAGACATTCTCTGGAACATAGGTTTGACGGGCTGTGCGCGAATAGCCATTACGCCTTCTTGAATCTCCCCAGCGAGTTGTTTCAGGCTTTCCAGGCCAACTGAGACTTCATTTTCGGAAGGCAGGGCAATCTTTGTGATTGATTGCGAAAGCATCGCCTCCTTGATGACCAACTCGCCGACAAGGTTGATGAGTTTGTCAACCCGCTCAAGATCGACACGGATTGTTGCGCTTGTGTTGCGATTGGTTGTTTCGGCGCGCGCTGCGGCAGGAAGCGACGGTTTGGCGCGTACACCACCGGGATCGCTGCCGTTGGGCAAAGAAAGCACCTCAGGCACAGGGTCCGCCGGCTCGTCCAAAGCGGTCAGGTCGAGGTCCGGCGCGGCGGCTTCCGTGATTTCGAGGCGGCACATGCCCTCGACGAACTCAAAAGCATCGGTAATAGCATCAATTGTTTCGTCGCTTTCCAAGGTCAGGTGCCAAACAAGATACGGTTTCAGGCAGTCAAGTTCGGAGAACGCTGGAAGCGCCGAGCAGTCACATCTGATCGTCAGTACTCCAAGCCGGGAAAGCGAACGAAAAAGCAAGGCGGGTTCATTGCCAGAGCGAAACAGTTCCGCCCATGGTTGGAAGATGATCTGATAGCGACCGACAGAAACCGGGCAGAGAGCGAGATCGAGGTCCAAACCCATTGGCTGGAAATCGTGCGAATCGAGTGCTTCTTCCGGCGCGGCCGCACCTATCACTTCGTTCAGTTCGGTATTGAGTTGACCGCCGACTGCCTTGTCCATCGGTGCTCCGTCACGTGCCGCAGTGACGAGGTCTGCAAGGTGGTCACCACAACGTTGAAACAGCGTAAGCACTTCGTCATCAAGTTCTAGTTTCCCTGATCGAAGCTTGTCGAGCGCCGTTTCGAAATGGTGGGAAAAGTCAACAAGTGCGTCGAGGCCAAATGCACCAGCACCGCCCTTTATTGAATGAACGGCGCGAAAGACCGCATGAACCGTTTCTATTTCGTGCTGATCGTCTGCCATCAGACGGAAGCCGTCATTCATGGCTTCAAGAAGATCCTCGCATTCCTGGAAGAAGGATTCACGGAAATCATCTGTAAGAACGATACTCATGCTTCACCTCGCGAAATAGCGACGCGCTCGATCGCCGCGACGAGTTTCACTTCGTCGAATGGCTTGACGATCCATCCGGTCGCGCCGGCCGCACGCGCACGAGATTTCAACTCGGGTGCGCTTTCGGTCGTAAGAACAAGGATAGGAAGGCTGCGATTGCTCGGAGAGCCACGAATAGCTTCGATGAAGCCGAAACCATCGAGACGCGGCATGTTGATGTCCGTGATCACCACATCCGGCCGGGTCTCCTGAAGCCTTTGGAGCCCGTCCTCACCATCCTCAGCGAGCTGGACGTCGAAGCCAGCCTGGAAGAGTGCGGCGCTCAACAAATTGCGCATTGTGCGCGAGTCATCCACCGCCAGAACACGCAAGCTCATCGTGTTCCCTCCACCAGATGATCGAGCCCGAGTTCGGTGGCCCCCCCTCCCAGAAGAGCCACTCCTTCCAGAAATGCCTCCGAAGGGTCGATAATGTCGAGTGACTTGCCGTCAGTTTTCCATTGCAGGCCCGTCGCAATGAGCAACTGAAGAGCCAGGGCGCCGAGAAATGTCACATGCGCGGCATCCAATGTTAGCGAATGCCCCCGCCTTTGTGCGAGTTCTGCGGCGAGGTGCTCTGTTGCCAGACTGTCGAGACAAGCCGCGAGCGTGAGCGATCCTTTCATTTTGTGATCCCTGGTAGAGCGGAAGACAGGCTTTTCTGCCATTTCCGGTTGCTGTGAACTTTGCGGAGCTTTGAGGGTGGCGCACATCATAGTCATCAGCCTTCGATTCTGAGACTTTTGACAATCCCGGACATAGGTTGGCCCATTTGCGTCAGGACGTCCGAGGTGGTTTCGACGAGCGTGACGCCATTCTGTACCTGATCGCCGCTGCGACCGAAGAGAGACACGATGGTTTTGACAACATCGGTGGAACCATGCGCGCGTGTAAGCACTTCAGAAGCTGGAACGGCGAACCCTGTTCCAGCGTTCTCGCCGTCTCGCTTTGCTTTTGAGACCGTGACATCTGCACGTTTGGTGCAATCGATTGTTTCGAGGATCGTGTGCGTCAAGTCGAGGTGCGTTGCCGAAGTTGCCTCAATGCTGACTGCGTGCTGTTTCGTTCGCCGGGCAGGATCGTTCGTGGCCCAGGTGACTTCATTTGTGGGATTCTGGAGTGTTATCAAAGAACTGTGGACCTGACGGATGTTTCGACGCGCGCGGCCTTTCGCCGGGTTGAAACTTGACACCGTGCGGTCGCGTTTCAGCGACAGGCAGCGGGCAATCGTGATCGCAGGCTGCCTGGCTGCGAGACTGCCGAGAGACTGGGCTTGCTGAGCGGATCTCGTGCTGCCTGTGTGTTCCTTGTTGTGGAACATATGGTGAGGTTCTGGCGTTGCACTGATAGTATAGTTCGCGACTTTCAGGGCGGGGGCGACGGCCTGGTCGGGGATCTGAGCAGAACTTTTCAAGCATTTTCTGTTGACCGTTTTCAGCCGCGAGAATGCTTGTCGCGTGCTGGTGGCATCGCTTTGCAGCTGTTTTGCTTCCATTCGCCATCTCCGAATCAGTGAGGCATTTCATTAAACGAGCGGTCGCCTTCGCCCACGATTTTGCCTCGCTCTGCCAACAGACCTAAGGCCTGCATGTGAAAAACGTCTTAACGAGAGAAAGACGATCTCACCGGCGCACATTCTTTCCGATCTTTCGAAGCTTTTAATCTTTTCGCGTCATGCATTTTCCGTGGCCTGCGAATGCGGCCGTGACGGACCAAGCAGGAGCCTGCCAGTGAACCGACTTCGCGTTTTGATTGCCGACGATAACCTGAGACGGCTAGGGCGCCTGAAGGTGCAACTCGCATCGGATGATTCGTTTGAGCTGATGCCGCCAGTGTCGAACCTTACGGATGCCTATAACCTGACTGAACTGAATCAACCTGACGTGGTCGCGGTCTGCGAGGATCTGGCTATGCGGCCGGAGTTTCTGATGTTCGGTGCGTTGCTGGAGGCACTGGGATTACGTTGCATCATTTTCGGCCGCGCAAACTCGCGCATTGCGCGAAGTTGTGCACGAGCCATGTTTGCCGTGATCGATGACGCCGAGAATGCTGATTCGATTCGTGGCTGCATCATTGGGAATCGCAAGGCTGGATTGCTGGCTGCAAGGGTAGGTGCCTCGCCTTGTTCCGGAACGCGTGCTGTTGATACCACTTTCACGCGCTGCGTGGTCATTGGCGCTTCGACCGGCGGGATCGAAGCATTGCTGAATGTGTTGTCCAGCTATCCTCCGAATTGTCCACCTACGCTGATTGTGCAGCATATCCGGGCAGAGTTTGTTTCCGGACTTGTCCAGCGACTTGATCGGCATTGCCGAGCCAAGGTGAACGAAGCGCGGGAGGGGGCGCCCCTGACCACCGGCCAGGTTTATGTCGCGCCGGAAGACAAGCGTCATCTTGCGGTTCGTGCTGGTCGGACGCCCTATTGTCGGCTCGTCGAGGGCGAGCCGGTGTCTGGACATCGTCCTTCGGTTGATGTGCTGTTTCATTCGGCTGCGGCACTTGGCGACGGGGTTGTCGGCGTCTTGCTGACAGGAATGGGGCGAGACGGCGCTGAGGGTTTGCTGGAGATCCGGCGCAACGGCGGACGAACCATCATTCAGGACAAGCATACCAGCACTGTCTATGGCATGCCGCGCGCTGCGGCTGAACTTGGTGCGGCCATGCAGGAACTACCTTTGGCCCGTATCGGTTCAGCGATTATGTCAGCGTGCCGAGACTCCAGTGCAATGGCTGGTTGAGGAACATCATGGTTGCTCCGGGGCAGAACAACATCAATGTCATTCAGGGTGAGTTTCATGTGTCAAACCGTCCTGACGATGTCATTACCACGATCCTGGGTTCTTGCGTCGCTGCCTGTGTTTTTGACCCGGTGCGCGGAGTGGGCGGGATGAATCATTTTTTGCTTCCCGGAACGGATCCAAGAGACCGCCAGAACATCAAATACGGCGCTTATGCGATGGAAAAGCTTATCAATGCCTTGCTGCGCAAAGGGGCACAGCGCGGCGCTCTGGAGGCAAAGCTTTTTGGTGGTGCCAGTGTTGTGCGCTCTCTATCCGACATCGGAAAGAACAATGGCGAGTTCGCCAAGTCTTTCTTGCAGGACGAGGGGATTCGGCTTCTCGGCGGCTGTCTTGGCGGAACGCAGGGCAGGAGGATTCGTTTCTGGCCGCACACCGGCCGGGCACAGGTCATGATGATCCAGGCCACCCACGAGGAGCCGACATTGCCGCCAGAGATATTCAAAACCAGATCCGCACCAATTGCACCAACTGCCGGAGAGGTTGATCTTTTCTGATAGGCACCGGGTGTTGCGCGCCGAATAGCCGGATCAGAGGCATGGAAGGAAACGCTCAGCCACGAAGGATGGTTTTGCTTTTCACATGTCTGAGAACCAGGTTGGTCTGAATGTTCGCGATCCCGTCAAGCCTGAACAAGGTGCGTTCCATGAATGCGTTGAAGGCATCCAGATCGCGGCACAGAATGCGCAGATGATAATCCGCTGTGCCGGTTGTGGCGAAACAGTCAAGCACCTCATCATGCCGCAAGACCTCGGCGATAAACCGATCCACGATCTCCCGCGTGTGGCGGGTGAGCTGGACATGCAGGATCGCGTGGAATCCCATACCGACTGCGCGTGTATCAACTGCGGCGCGATAGCCGATAATGATTCCTGCGTCTTCCAACTGGCGCACGCGTCGCCAACACGCCGACGGGGACATCCCGACGCGATCTGCCAGTTCCTGGTTGGTCAACCGGGCATCGGTCTGAAGTTGCTCCAGAAGTTGCCAGTCTCGTTTATCCAGTTCCATCGTTCCTTCCGGCATGATTTTCCGGAATAATGCCCTTTCTCGGAAAGTCCTGCAATATCTTGCCGGAGAATGCAGCATTTCTGGTGCCTCTTTTCGGCCCGGTTTCTGTAGAATCGGCGACAACTGAACGAAAGAGGCCTGGCCATGAACGCACCCTTCCGTCCACTTGACGACTATGCGATCAACGATCGCTACATCCGTCAGGAAGGCCGGGTCTTCCTCACCGGCACACAGGCACTGGTGCGGGTGGTGCTGGATCAGGCGCGGCGGGATCGATTGGCGGGGCTGCAAACTGGCGGACTGGTTTCAGGCTACCGCGGCTCACCTTTGGGCGCGCTTGATCTGGAGCTCTGGCGCTCGCGCACCTTGTTGCAGGAGGGGCGGGTCGAATTTCTTCCTGCTGTGAACGAGGATCTGGCGGCAACTGCCATTCTGGGAAGCCAGCAGGTGGAAACCAATCCGAATGCGCAGGTTCAGGGGGTCTTTGGCCTTTGGTACGGCAAAGGGCCGGGTGTTGACCGCGCTGGTGACGCGCTCAAACATGGCAATGCCTATGGCTCCAGCCCGCATGGCGGGGTGCTGGTTGTGGCGGGGGATGACCATGGCTGCGTTTCATCCTCGATGCCGCATCAGTCCGATGTTGCCTTCATGGCCTGGTTCATGCCCACGCTGAACCCATCGAATGTGGCTGAATTCCTGAGTTTCGGCGCCTGGGGCTACGCGCTGTCGCGCTATTCCGGCATGTGGGTGGGGTTCAAGGCGGTGTCTGACATTGTCGAAAGCGGCATGTCGCTGGATCTGCCACGCGATCCGGTTTTCTTAACGCCGGATCATGCCTTGCCGCCGACCGGCCTGCATTATCGATGGCCGGACCTGCCCGGTTTCCAGATCGAAGAGCGGATGGAGGCCAAGAAGCAGGCGGTTTTCGCTTTTGCCGAGGCAAACCCGATTGACCGGCGCATCCATGATCTGCCGCATGCCCGATTTGGCTTTGTGACTACCGGCAAGGCGCATCCAGACCTGATGGAGGCGCTGCGGCTGCTGGGGCTGTCGTGCGGCGCCTGTGCACGGTTGGGCATCGATATCTACAAGGTCGGCATGGTCTGGCCGCTGGCGCGGCGTGGCGCGCTGGATTTCGTCGCCGGCAAGGAAGAGATTCTGGTGATCGAGGAGAAGCGCGGCATCATTGAAAGCCAGCTCAAGGAATATTTCTATGATTGGGACGGCACCAAGCCGCGGCTGATGGTTGGAAAGCGCGATGAGCGCGGTGAACGGTTGATTCCCTGGACCGGTGAGTTGTCGCCGCGCCAGCTTCTGCCCATCGTCGCCCGGCGGCTTGACCGGCTGTTTCCGGAGGAGGGGTTCGTGGAGCGGGCCGAGGCGGTTCTGCGCCAGCGTGCGCAGGTACTCAACATCCCCGGCGCGACGCGGACACCCTATTTCTGTTCTGGTTGCCCGCATAACACCTCAACCAAGGTGCCCGAAGGCTCGAAGGCGCTCGCCGGGATCGGCTGTCATTTCATGGCTTCCTGGATGAACCGCGAGACGACAAGCCTGATCCAGATGGGGGGCGAGGGGGTCAACTGGGCGGCCTCGTCGAAATTCACCGGCAATGATCATGTGTTCCAGAACCTCGGCGAGGGGACGTGGTATCATTCCGGAAGTATGGCGATACGGCAGGCGATAGCAGCCAAGGCCAATATCACCTACAAGATATTGTATAATGATGCTGTCGCCATGACCGGCGGGCAGCCGGTTGATGGCCCTGTTTCGGTTCAGGCAATCGCCCATATCTGCCGTGCTGAAGGGGTAGAACGCATCGCGCTGGTGTCAGATGACATCGGCAAGTTCGCACGCGCCGATTTCCCGACCGATACCAGCTTTCATGACCGCCGCGAAATGGACGGGCTGCAACGCGCGTTGCGGATGGTCAAAGGGGTGTCGGTGCTGATCTATGAACAGACCTGCGCCACCGAGAAACGCCGCCGCCGCAAACGCGGCACGTTGGAAGACCCCCAGAAATTCGTAGTGATCAACGAGTTGGTTTGCGAGGGCTGCGGTGATTGCTCGAAGGAATCGAATTGTCTGAGTGTTGAGCCGATTGAGACCGAGTATGGACCCAAACGGCGCATCAACCAGTCAAATTGCAACAAGGACTACAGCTGCCTGAACGGATTCTGCCCGTCCTTCGTAACCATCGAGGGCGCCCCCCGCCTGAAGCCGAAACCGCAGGCGCATTCAGAGGTCGAGGCTGCGCTGGCAACGCTTCCGGAACCCGCGCTGCCGGTTCTGGACAAGCCTTATGATCTGCTGATCACGGGGGTCGGAGGTACGGGCGTGGTGACGGTCGGGGCGCTTATTTCCATGGCCGCACATCTGGAGGGGCTGGGCGCTTCGGTGCTGGATTTCACCGGTTTTGCGCAGAAGTTCGGCCCGGTTCTGAGCTATCTTCGCCTTGCCCCGCGCCCTGCGGATTTGCAGCAGGTGCGTATTGATCAGGCAAGCGCCGACGCGTTGATCGGTTGTGACATCGTGGTTTCCACCGCGCCCAAGGCTAGCGCTTGCCTGCGGGACGGGACAAAGGCGGTTGTCACGCTGACCGGCATGCCGACCGGGGATATCGTTCTGAACCGGGATGCCAGCTTGAAAATTCCGCAACGGCTTCAGGCGCTTGAGGCGGCGGTGGCTGGGCCGGTGGGCGCGATGGATGCAGGCAGGATGGCCGAAGCGCTGTTGGGCGATACGGTATTCGCCAACATGCTGATGCTGGGCTTTGCCTGGCAATCCGGCCTTGTGCCGGTCTCGCTGGCGGCGTTGGATAGAGCGATTGCGCTCAATGGCGTGGCCCCCGATGAAAACCGCCGCGCCTTTGCGCTGGGGCGGCTGGCCGTGGTCGATCCGGGGCTTCTGGAAAGGGCTGCGGGTGTCGAACCCAAGACCGAAACGCTGGTGGAACTGATCGAGAAACGCGCTGCGTTTCTGACCGATTATCAAGATTCCACCTATGCCGCACGGTATCGCCGGAACCTGCAGCCGGTTCTGGCGCTTGGAGATGAAGCGCTTTCCTTGGTCGCTGCGAAAAGCCTGTTCAAACTGATGGCCTACAAGGATGAGTATGAAGTGGCGCGCCTGCATCGCGATCCAGGCTTTACCGACCGGATCGCGAAAGGCTTCGGGCCCGGAGCGAAGGTGCATTATCATATGGCGCCGCCGCTCTGGCCCGGCGGCACCGATGCACGAGGCCGGCCCCGCAAGCGCCGCTTTTCGGGCGTGCTGATGCGCCCGGCCTTTGCGCTGTTGTCACGGATGAAAGGGTTGCGCGGCAGCTTGCTGGACCCATTCGGCCATCATGCCGAGCGCCGGATGGAGCGCGGGCTGATCACCTGGTTCGAGGGGCTTCTGGTCCGCGCCGCTGTGGAGGCCGGACAGGATCTGCCGCGCTGGCGAGCCATTCTGGCCGCGCCGATGGGTATTCGCGGCTATGGCCCTGTCAAGACGGAAGCCGCGAAAACGGTGCGCGCCGAGGTAGCGGAAATGCTGGGCTGATGGGTCAGCCCTGCGCTGCCAGTTGGTCCCAGCATTCCAGCGCCTTGCCTGCATACATGACGGATGGCCCACCGCCCATCTGTATTGCCATGGACAGTACATCTGCCAACTCTTCGCGGTTGGCCCCTGCCTTCATCAGCGCTTCCACATGGAAGCCGATGCAGGCTTCGCAGCGCACCGCGATGGAGATACCCAGCGCCACGTATTCCTTTTCCTTCACGTTCAGCACACCGCCATCCTTGACGCTTTTTGAAAGCGTGGCAAAGCTTTTCATGGTGTCCGGAACGGTTTTAGCCAGAACGCGGCTCCGGTCGCGGGTAGCGGCGATGTAGTTTATGTAATCCATGATATTCTCATTGTTGCATGCGATGATACTGCATCGCATGCGGACATCATGGCTGCCTTGACGTGGATCAAGTGCCCGTCACTCACCGCGCAAAGCTGCGCTGAGCCGGATAGGACCGCTGCCATCGTCAAGGATGGCACGATAGAGGATCAGTGATTCCAGCACACGCATGACATAGTTGCGGGTTTCGGCAAAAGGGATGCGCTCGACCCAGTCGACCGGATCGATGGCCGGGTCGCGCGGGTCGCCAAACTCGTCAATCCAGCGGCGCGGACGACCTGGGCCGGCGTTATAGCCAGCCGCGACCAGTGACAGCGCGCCGAATTCGTCAATCAACGTTTCAAGATAGGCCGCGCCCAGAAGGGCGTTGAAATCGGGGTCGGTTGTCAGCCGTGCGGGGTCGTATTCAATGCCCAGACGTTGCGCCATCAGCGCGCCTGTGCCGGGCAAGACCTGCAACAGGCCGCGCGCATCGGCATGGCTGACAACCGCCGGGTCAAACTCGCTCTCGCGGCGGGCAATCGCCATGACCAGATCGCTGGGTGCGGGAAGGGTGGCGTGTTCCAGCCCGGTGCGCGGGAAATAGGCATGCGGCAGGATGATGCCGGACTGCACCGCCAGCTTGGCGATGTTTATGGCAAAATTGGGCTCTCCCCGATCCAGCCAAAGTTGCGCAAGTGCTCCCAGTTCGGCCTCTGTTTCCAGGGTGCTGGCAAGATGCAGCACGAATCGGCGCGACTCATGCCACGTTCCAGCGCGGTGTAACAAAAGCGCGACCTGCAACAGGTCGGACTGTGCCAGCACGGTGTCATGCCAATCAGGATAGTCGGGCTCACTCAGCAAGGCAGGGTCCATCGGTAGGCCCACACGTTCGGCGGCAAGTTGACCGTAATATGCGGTCTGATGCTCGGCACCGAATTCATACGCAGCGCGGGCGTTTTCGGCCTGACCCAACGCCTCGTAGGCGCGCCCCTCCCAGTAGCCCGCGCGGCTCAGGCTGATGGGGCTGGAAACGCGCATGCGTATGGCTGAAAAATGCCTGAGCGCGCCTTGCGCGTCGTCCAGATGCCGCAGGGCCAGATATCCGGCCAGCCACTCCAGATCGACCATCTGCACGCCATCGTCCAGCCCGTGACGGGCGGCCAGTTCATAGCCCAGCGCGTAGTCGCCTTCCCACAAAGCGCGCCGCACCAGACGCTGGCGCCCCGAGGCCCAATGTTCGGCACGTCCCAGCCCTTCGGGCGAGCGTTCGCGCAGCAGCTCGGCTGCTTCATCCAGCAGGTCTGCGTTGATCCGCCACTGAAAGCGGTCATGGGCCAGGCCAGGATCATCCGCCAGCGCGGCGGGAACGGCGTTGATCAGTGCATTGACCCCGCTTTCGCGCGCCTGCAGCGCAAGGCGCGCACGGCCAAGCGCCGCATGGCCTGGAGGCACGCGATCCAGCATGCGGGTGGCGTTCTGGGTGGCGCCGCGCCAAAGCATTTCGTCAAGGCGGGCGGTATGCAGATCAGCCAGTTGCTGGCCATAACGGGCAAGCAGTCGATCCTCCTGGGTGGCGTTGAGGATCTGATCTTGCCAGATGCTGCGGGCCAGTGTCAGCGCGCGGTCATTTGCGCCAGTTGCCTCCAGCGCAGTCAAAAGTGCGAGGGCGCCGGTCGCAGTGAGGGGCTCCTGGCTGGCGAACCAGTCGATTATCTGCTGGGGCGTGGCAACGCCAAGCGTTGCTTCGGCTTGCCTTCGCAGCGTGTCCGCCTGGGGCCAGTGGGGATAGGTTTCCAGAAAACCTGCATAGTCCGACAGCCGGGGGCTGCGGCCTGCGCGCAGGTGTTCCCACAGCGCGACGCGTGTCCCCAGGGGGCCGGCCAAAATCTGCAACCGCGTTATCTGCGCACTGTCGCCTGCCTCGAACGCGCTGGCCAGCGCGCCGATCGCGCCAGCGGCGCGGGGCGGCGGGGGTGTTTCGCTGGCGGCCAATGTGCCGCACGACAGCGCCAGAACGGCTGCCGCCAGCATGGTTGTCAGAGGGGCTGTCAAGGTTTTGCGCATTGTTGTGTCTTGAAAAGGTCCGGAAGAGAGTCTAACGGCCTGAAGCGCATGCGCAACACACAAACCAGTCAGGCCTGGGCGCGCAAGGACAGCTTCCGGCACCGTCAGAAGGAGAAGATGAGAATGTTTCGAGGATCCCTTCCTGCACTGGTGACTCCGTTCAAGGATGGTGCCGTGGATTTTGCCGCGCTGGAGGCGCTTGTGGAATGGCATGTGGCCGAGGGCAGCCATGGTCTGGTGCCGGTGGGCACGACTGGCGAGAGCCCCACGCTGACCCATGAAGAGCATGAACAGGTGATCGAGGCGGTGGTCAAGGCTGCGGCAGGCCGCATCCCGGTGATCGCAGGTGCCGGCTCGAACAACACGGTCGAAGCCATTCGCTTCATGCGGCATGCAGAGTCGGTAGGCGCGGCGGCCGGGCTGGTGGTGACGCCCTATTACAACAAACCCACGCAGGCGGGTCTGATTGCGCATTTTAAGGCGGTGCATGATTGCTGCGATCTGCCGATCATCATCTACAACATTCCCGGTCGTTCCGTGGTCGATATGATGCCCGACACAATGGGCGAACTGGCGCGCCTGCCGCGAATCATCGGCGTGAAGGATGCGACTGGCAAGATCGAGCGGGTATCAATGCAGCGCGAAACCTGTGGGGCTGATTTCATTCAGCTTTC
>ERZ869909.1898-NODE-1898-length-15493-cov-4.136092_pt1 | contig 15493 bp, 14 predicted proteins | sample MGYA00520892_ERZ869909 | MGnify/ENA primary metagenome ERZ869909 (study PRJEB32215, sample SAMEA104723947) | bioreactor metagenome | biome: bioreactor; feature: anaerobic bioreactor; material: water | place: China | collected 2015-03-12 ...
GAGTCGGGGCTCTATACCGAGCTGCAATGCGGCTCCTACGCCTTCATGGACCGCTCCTATGCCGAGATCGAGGGTGCGGACGGGGCACCGCTTCACAGGACCTGGGAGAACGCCCTCTTCCTGCTCACCTCGGTGATGAGCCATGCCCGCCCCGCGATTGCCGTCTGCGATGCCGGGCTGAAGGCGCAATCGGCCGAAAGCGGCCTGCCGGCGATCCACGAGCGGGACGATCTGCGCTTTCTTGCCTGCAACGACGAACACGGCCTGATCGCCGATCCGGCCGGGCGCCTGGCGATCAACGACCGGCTGCGGCTGATCCCCGCGCATTGCGATCCGACCTGCAACCTGCATGACTGGTATGTCGGGATGCGGAACGGCGTGGTCGAATGCCTCTGGCCCGTCACTGCCCGCGGGAAATGCTTGTAGTTCCTGCAATCCAGGAAAGTTCGATCCGGCAGTGAGGCGGAGGTGGTCGACACCGGATTCGCAGGGTTTATGGTGAGGCGCAGAAATGCATCGGGAGGGGACATGCAGCTTCTAGGCACAGGCTTTCACTGGGACGAGCTCGAGCCCGGCGCACAGTATCGCACCTATGGCCGGACCATCACCGAGGGCGAGATCATCTCCTTCGTGAATGCAGCAGGGATGCTGGAGTCGCTCTTCATCGATGCCGAATACCGCAAGCAGCATAGCGCGATGGAAGGGCATGCCGCGCCCGCGTTGCTGGTCCTGTCATTGGCCGAAGGGCTGACACTCAACGCCACCGGACAGGCTACGGGGCTGGCCTTTCTGGGCATGCAGATGGATGTGAAGCGGCCGGTCGTGGTGGGGGATACGATCCATGTCGAGATCGAGGTGATCGAGGCGCGCAAGACCTCGAAATCCGAGCGTGGACTGGTCCGTACGCGCAACCGCATCGTCAACCAGCGCGGCGAAACGGTAATCGAATACACGCCCCTGCGACTGATGGCGGCGAGCGGCGGGCATGGCGGCTGAACGCTGGTTGCTGACCACGCTGACGAGGCTGATGCTGTGCCTGCTGGTGGCGTCGCCGGTGCACGCCCAGCCGGTGCCGATGCTGCAGGCGCATCTGCCGGATGGGGCGGTGTTGGCTGCGCTGCCGCTGCCTGATGGCCATGAGGCCTGCCTGCACTGGTCTCATTCGGTCAGCGGCGGGCCTGTGGTGGACTGTTTCGCCAACCACGGGGGGCAGCTGCTGCTGAGCCGGTCCTATCTGCACGATTTCGCCGCCGGGCTGGGAGAGATACCGGGCCGGGGTGTGCTTGAGACTGCGCCCGAGGGCGGCTACTGGATCACGGGCATCGACGAGGTCCTGGCCGAGGACGGGCTTTTACTGCGGATCGGCCGCGGACGGGTGGATCACCGCCTGATCGGCGCAGGAGAGACACTTTACCTGTCGCGCATGGCGCCCGGCGCGCTGGTACGCCTGAAACTCACAGGGCCGTAAACGGCCATGGACGGCACGGTCAGCGTAGCCCGTCTTCGCCCCTCACATCCTCCTTGAGCAGCCCGCCCAGCCGCGAATGCAGCCGCCCGCCGTCGCCCATGACCAGCGAAAACAGGATCTCGTCGGGCCGCGGCGCATCCTGAATGCCAATCTCGATCCCATTGAAGTGGCTGCGCACATAGGAGGCGTGGATGTAATGTACCGGCACCATCATCCTGTAGCCCGCCACCGCTACCGCCTTATTGGCCGGCACCATTGCCTTGGGTTGTCCCAGCACCTCGCGCATCGCCCAGCCGCCAGCCTCGTGCCAGACCGCACCATGCTCGATCTCCCCGTTCAGGCCGACAATGGCAGCCTTCGAATAGACCTCGACCTGGGTCTTGCCGAAATAATCCACCAGTTCCTGCGCCAGGGTGCGGCCCAGGTCACGCAATTCCGTCATGAAGGGCATCAGATCTGGCTCGTAGCGGCCGGCATAGGGGTTGGCGATCACCGCCGAGGCCGCCGCCAGACGCAGCGGGCGTTCGGGAGCTGGGCCGCCCTCGTGATAACTGGTCTCGACTGTGAAGGCGCGCTTACGGATATGTACCAGTGACAAGGTCGTCCTCCTGTCCGGTCGGAGCCGGGTTCGTCTGATCGATGAAGCGATGGATCTCGGTGTTGTCGGCGCCGGGGCCCAACGCCGCGGCGGCACGCGCCCAGAGTGCGGCGCAGGACGAAAGCTGTGCAGCCTCGAAGCCGGCAAGCTTCTGCAGAGCGGCGGCGGTCCGCAGGTCCTTGGCCTGCAGCGCCAGAGCAAAGCCGCCATCATAGCTTTCTGGCAGGATGGCTTGGGCAAGCTTGGTTTCGGTGGCGACATTGCGTCCGCTCGAACCGTTCAGGACCCGGGTGAATATCTCGGGATCCAGATCCAGGCGCCGGGCGATGCACAGAGCCTCGCTCGCGGCCAGCAGCCCGGCGGCATAGACATAGTTGTTGAGTGCCTTCATCGCATGGGCCGCACCGGCCGTCCCGGTGGCGATCAACTCGGATCCCATGCGGCCCAGGATCGGGCGGAGCCGTTCCAGCCGTTCCTCGTCGCAGCCTGCCATGATGGTCAGCGTGCCGGCTTTGGCGCGGGTTACCGTGCCCGAGACCGGGGCGTCGATCAGCGCGATTCCGCGGGCGGACAGCGTCTCGGCCAGTCGCAGTGTCTCAGCGGGGTCTGACGAACCCATATCGAGGATCACCGCGCCAGGGGCCAGAATCTCGGCCAGACCCGGGGCGTTGCCGTCCCCCTCGATCACAAGGTTGGTGGCGCGGCTGTCGGGCAGCATGGTGACGACATGCGAGGCCCCAGCCAGATCGGTGAGCGCAGCCGCACGCTGCAAATTCCTCCCCCAGGCCGGGTGCCGGGCAAGGCTGGCAAAAGGTGCGTCGGCTCGATCATGGGCGCCGATCCCGAGCGCGCCGTCGGCGGCCAGGTTCTGCACCATCTGCAAACCCATCTGCCCCAGACCCACAAAGCCGATCGGCCCGCTTACCTCTTCCTGATTCACGCTGACCATGGCGCTCACCCCTCGGCCGGAAGGACGCCGATCACCTTGCGGGCAATCAACTCGTCGATGGTGGTCTGGGAGAGACCGAGCCCGTGCAACGTCTCGAGCGAATGTTCGCCCAGGCGCGGCGCATGGCCGGTGTCATCGGGCGGGGTATGCGACATCCGGATGGGGTTGGCCATGCTCAGGATCGGACCCTCGGTGGGATGAGTGACACGGCGGAAGAAATTCACCGAATTCAGGTGCTCGTCCTGAAGGATGCTCTGGAAATCATGCATCCACATCACCGGCACATCCACCTCGTTGAGCAGCGCCACCCATTCTGCCGAGGTGCGCGTCAGGAAGATCGAACCCAGCATCCCGTAGACCACGTCGAGATGCGCCATGCGCGAACTGAAGCTGGCAAAGCGGGGGTCGCTGTCCATCAGATCTCCCTGGCCAACGGCCGTCAGGAAGCGGCGCCAGTGATCATCGGTATAGAGCAGCGCGCAGACAAAGCCGTCGGCGGTGCGGTAAGGGCGGCGGTCCCGGGCCAGCTGGCGGGCATAACCGCCCCCATCGAGCGGCGGATCATAGGTCAGTCCCCCCAAATGGTCGCCCATCACGAAATGTACCATGGTCTCGAACATCGGCACATCGACACGCTGTCCATGCCCGTCGCCGCGGGCCACCAGCGCCGCCAGGATTGCGCTGACCGTGACCACCCCGACGATCCGGTCGGCCATCGCCGACGGCACATAGCGTGGTCGGTCGCCATCGACCAAGGTGAAGAGATGCGACAGGCAGGCCCCCCCCTGGATGAGGTCGTCATAAGCGGGTTTGGCGGCATAGGCGCCGTCTTGGCCGAAACCATAGCAGCCGGCATAGACGATCCGCGGATTGACAGCCGCAACCTCCTCATAGGACAGCCCCAAGCGGCGCATTGCCGCGGGGCGAATGTTGTAGACCAGCGCATCGGCATCGCGGCAGAGGTCCAACAACAGCTGGCGCCCCTCGGGCGTCTTCAAGTCCAGCGCGACCGAGCGCTTGGCGCGGTTGGTGTTCAGGAAGATGGGCCCCATCTCGGCACTGCGCTTGGGGCCAATCTCGCGGACCAGATCGCCCTTCAAAGGCTCGATCTTGATGACCTCGGCGCCGAAATCAGCCAAGAACTGAGTGGCATAGGGGCCCATCAGCACAGTGGTCAGATCGAGAATGCGGTATCCAGTCAAGGGGCCCATGATGTTTCCAGGTCTCGTCAGTCAGGGTGTGTTGGCGATGATCAGTAGGTGGCCTGCAAGATGGCCTCCAACTCGGCCGCGTCGGTCACGGGGCGAGGGTTTCCGGCCAGGAACCAATCGTCCAGCGCCCATGCGGCGGCCTGGGACAGGGCCGTTTCGGAGATGCCCAGATCGGCGAGGCGGCCGGGCAGCCCCAGGCGCGCGGGCAGGCCAGTGAGGTCCGCGATCAACGCCTGGGCGTCGGCACAGCCCATGGCCTGAGCCACAAGCTCCAGCGCCTGGGGCGCATGGGCGGCGTTGAAACGCAGCGCCGCAGGCAACAGGATCGCATTCAGTCCGCCATGACCCAACCCGAAGCGGGCACCCAGGGCATGACTAAGCACCGTAGCCACGCCCGCGCCGGCATGGTCTGTGCCTCGCCCGGCCAATGCGGCTGCGACGGCAAGCTCGGGGGCCCCTTCGGCCAGCCCTGCGGCATGTCCGTCGATCGCTACGCGGATCATCCGGATGGCATTCAGCAAGAAGGCTTCGGCGAAAGGGTCGACACCGGGCGAGAGTACCCCCTCGATTGCCAGTGTCAGACTGTTGAGGGCGGCATCGGTGATCAGCGCAGCCGGGGCCGCGCGCAGAGCCTGCGGATCCAACGCCACGGACGCGGCGCGGGTCTTGGGATCGAACAGCGCCAGCCGCGCGCCGCTGTCCGGATCCAGCACCGCGCTGCCGGCCTTGACCGCAGCGGTGCTGGGGGTCGTGGGGATGACAAATTGCGCCAGTTTGGGTGCGTTCAGCCGTGGGCTGCGCAGCCGGCCGGTGGCATCGCGATGCGTGGCCAGGCGGCGCAGATCCGGCCCATCGGCCAGCGCGATCGCGGCCGCGCGCGCCGTCACCACGGCCGAGCCGCCCCCCAGTGCCACGACTGCGTCGGCCCGCACTGCCGCCAGTTCCTGTGCCGCCGCGAGCACCGTGGGCAGAGGGCTGTGCGGCATGACACCGGACCAGACAGAGACGATCCGCCCCCCCAGCGCGGCCTGCACCGCTTCCAGCACCGCGCCACCCGCCCCCAGTGTCCGCCCGGTAATCAACAAGGCCCGACTGAATCCGGCGCGGTCAATGTCCTTCGCCAGTCGTTCCAGCGCCGTGCTGCCGTGGTGCAGACGCAGGGCAGCTGCGGCATGGGTGAAGTCCTTCATGCCCGACCTCCCTGACTGAGGGGCATATCTGTGGCCTCCCGACGGGCCTGCAGCAGGTTCCAACCCGGGATCAGCAGGCAAACCAGTAGCCCCGCCACCTCGGCCGTAAGCCACGGCGACAGGCAGCCCACCGCCGCCAGCCCCAGCGTCGCGCGCAGGACCGGAGGGATGCGGGTGAACAGAAAGCCTTCGATCACGGCCACGAAGGCCACGGTGCCGGCCAGCGCCAAAGCTCCGTTCCACAGCACCACTTCCAACGGACCTCCGACGATGATCTCTTCGTTGAAGACCATGAACAGCGGGATGATGTAGAGACCTTTGGCGAATTTCCACGCCTGGAAGGACGAAGGCATCAGCCCTGCCCGCGCCACGGCCGAGGCCGCGATGGCCGCCAATGCTACCGGCGGCGTGACATTGCTGTCCTGCGAATACCAGAACACCACCAGATGCACGATGATCAGCGGGATGGCGAACTCGCTAGACAGCGCCGGCCCCACCAGGATGATCATCACGATATAGGCAGCCGTCACGGGCAGACCGAAACCCAGGATCAAGCTGGCGATCAGCACAAGCAGCAGCGCCAGAAGGACGTTGCCGCCCGAGAAGCTGAGCATCAGCGAGGTGAACTTCAGCCCCAGCCCGGTCAACCCGATCACCCCCACGATGATGCCGCCGATCGCGCAGGCCAGGCTCACGGTCAGCGCGTTGCGGGTGCCACTGACACAGATCTCGACGCCGACCCGTCCCAACTGCCAGAGCCCGGCCAGAAACCGGCTCCGCGTCGCAGAATCGGCGCGTATCCAGTCGTAGCTTACCTTCAGCAGTGCCACTGCCAGCACCGACAGGACCGCCCAGAAGCCCACCCGCATCGGTGACAGGCCTATGACCAGCAGCCAGATCAGCACAGCGAAGGGAGCGAAGAAGTGCCAGCCCTCGCGCAAGAGGTCGCGCACCACCGGCAGTTCGCTCCGCGGCAGGCCGTGGAGACCTTGTTTGAGCGCCAGGATATGAACGAAGAGGTAGATGGTCAGAAAATAGAGCGCGGCGGGAAAGATGCTGACGGCGACGATCTGGGCGTAGGGAATGCCGGTGTATTCGGCAATCAGGAAGGCTCCTGCGCCCATCAGCGGCGGCGTGATTTGCCCGCCGGTCGAGGCCGCGGCCTCGACCCCCGCGGCCTGCGACGGGCGGTAGCCAAGCCGCTTCATGAGCGGGATGGTGAAGGGGCCGGTGGTGACCACATTGGCGATGGCCGAACCGGTGATCGAACCCATGGTCATCGAGGCCACAACCGCTGCCTTGGCGGGCCCGCCGCGTCGCCGGCCGGTCAGCGCGAAAGCCAGTTCGATGAAGAAACGACCCGCGCCCGTCCTCTCGAGCACCGCGCCGAACAGGATGAAGATGAAGACATAGGTGGCCGCGACTCCCAGCGGGAGACCAAGGATACCCTCCTGTGTCAGGTAGAGATGGGCGACCAACCGCTCAAAGCCGATGCCCCGATGCGCCAGGATCCCCGGCAACCATTCGCCCAGCCAGGGGAGAGCGCCCCGCGGGCCGGCCATGGCATAGATGATGAAGATCGCACCGATCACGGTGATACCCGTCCCGACGATACGGCGGCTGGCTTCAAACAGGGTCGCAATCGCTATGATCGAGACCCAGATGTCGGTTTGGCTCCAGAAGCCCACGCGGGTCACGATCGCATCCAGATAGACCGGGATGTAGAAACCGGTGATCACCGCTCCCAGAAAGAAGAGCGTGTCTATCGCCATTACAAGCGGTCCGCGTGGCTTGCCGAAACCATAAGCGGGGAAAGCCAGGAAGGCGATCATCAGCACGAAGGCCAGGTGGATGCTGCGCTGATAGAACAGCCCCAGCGGATTGACCCCAGCGGTGTAGAGTTGGAACAAGCACAGCGTCACCGCGAGCACCGCGATCAGCCCGTGCAGCATGCGCCCGCGCAGGGTCTCGGGTGCCCCCTCCGGGTTTCCGCTCAGACTCGAGTCGGCGGGCGTGAGCGGAAGGGCAGTGGTGGAAGGATCGGCGCGCATGGGGGTCCTTTGCGGTCGTCATGCCTATCTGCCCCGGACCGGCTACGGCCTCATCACGGCCGAGGCCGCTGTGCCGGCAGATGGTGGCGCCACGCGCTCCTGGCCGGTGGCGCCGAAATGCCCGGGATGGGCTGCCGTGCGGGCCCCGGCAAGTGGAGCCCGCGATGCCTCCAACTCAGGGACGCAGATGGTCCGGAATCTCAACGCCGATCTCTTCGTAGAAACGCAGCGCGCCCGGGTGCAGCGGGATCGGCAAGGTGTTGACCGCGAAATCCGGGGTCATGGAGGCCATGGCCGGGTGTACTTCGACAAGAAACTCGTGGTTTTCATGAATCGCCCGGGTCACCTGATAGACCAGCTCCTCATCCATGTCGGCATGAGTGATCATGGCATTGGCCAACGCCACGGTCTGTACCGGTTCATCTACCCCCGGGTACAGTCCAGCAGGTATGGTGAAGGGCACGAAGGAAGGATCGTGCTCCATGATCGCTTCGATCTCATCCTCGCTGAGCGATACAAGCCGTATGTTGCGCGCGGCGCCCAGGCTCATGATCGAGCTGGCAGGCGCCGTTGAGGCCCAGAGCCCGCCATCGACGTGCCCGTCACGCATGCCATCCGCAGTTTCATTGTAGTTAAGCCGTTCGGTGGAACCCAGATCATCGAAGCTGATGCCAAGGGCGGCCAGTACGGAGCGGGTGTTCACCTCGTTGCCCGACCCCGGCGCACCGACCGAGAACCGGGCCCCCACCACGTCCTGGACGCTCTGGATCGGTCCGTCGGCCAGGACCACGACCTGCATCGGCGCGGCATAGATCGAGGTGACGGCACGCACCGGAATCGGGCGCCCATCAAAGGCATCCGTGCCGTTGATCGCCTGGGTCAGCACATCGGCGATGCCCAGGGCGAAGTCCGAATCCCCGGTGAAAATCTGGTTCATGTTTTCGACCGTGGCGCCGGTAACCACGGCGACAGCAGAATGGCCCTCGACATGGCGGGTGATGACCTCGGCGATGCCGCCTGCCACGGGGTAGTAGACCCCTCCCGTACCTCCGGCCGAAATGGCCAGCTGCATCTGCGCCGCGGCCGGTGCCGCAAATCCGATAGTGGCCGCAACAGTGGCCGCGATGATCCTGTTCATGTGTCCTCCTCCTCCACAAGGCGACGGAATTGTGGCCGATCCTGCCCTGCGCGGCCGGGGCTTTTGCAGGAGCCGGAGTGCGACAACTCGTCAACGGTCACCCTGTATTCCACGGCGACAACACTTCTGTAAATGAACAAACATTTCATATAGTGAAATTACTTGACGACCTCATCAGCGATGAGGGCCCTAAGAAAAATGGATTTGACAGAGCATCGGCATAAATGCTTTCTCTCAAACGAACAAAACTGAAGCAGTATTTCACTAGTTGAAATATATGACATGGCCCGCTTCTGGTGCAGACAGCAGGGCTAGATTTGCGAAAGGGGGGCGCCATGGTTCTGGCGGAGGATGACGCGACAAGCGAGATGGTCCTAGAGACAGCGCGCAAGCTGTTCTCGGATTTCGAAGTTGGCGCTTTCGAAGCTGCCGTCGCCAATCCACGCGACCAAGGCGCGCCCTGGCTTCCGCCGCTTTGGGAGGCGGTGCAGCAGATGGGCTTTCCTCTGGCGCTTCTGGACGAGGCACGGGGCGGCTTCGGCCTCGACCCACTGACCTCGCTGGGAATAGTGCGAGAGGCGGCGCGTCATGGGCTGCCGCTGCCGTTGGGCGAGACGATGCTGGCCAATCTGGTGTTGGTTGAGGCCGGGCTGAACCCAACCGAAGACCCCGCAGCCCTGGCCGGCGGGCTGGACTTCACGCGCGAGAGCGCGGGCTGGCGGGTCAAGGGCGTGGCTCACGCGGTGCCCTGGGGTCGGCATCTCAACGCTCTGGTGGGCTGTGATGGAGCAGGCCGGATTGCCCGGTTGACGGAAGGTTGGCAGGTGGAGCCGGGGCAAAACATTGCCGGCGAGCCGCGCGACCGGCTAATCTTGGACACGGTCGTGCCGCAGGCCGAGGTGGTAGAGGCCGGGCTTGGCGCCGAACTGGTACAGGCCTTGGGCGCCCTGATCCGCGCACAAGCCATCGCCGGTGCGCTGGAGGGAATTCTTGCGAAGACAATCGCCTATACGCAGGAGCGAGTGCAGTTCGGCCGCCCCCTGTCGAAATTCCAGGTGATCCAGCACAATATCGCCATCATCGCCACCAACACCGCCGCCGCCAGGGCTGCCGCCGACATGGCCGCTGCCACGCTGCCCCGGATGCACAACGATCCGGAAGGCTTCCGACGTCGGGTCGCGGCCGCCAAGTTGCGTGCGGGCGAAGCGGCCAGCCTCTGCGCGCCGCTCGCCCACCAGGTGCATGGTGCCATCGGCATCACGCGCGAGTATCCGCTGCATCCGCTGACCAACAGGCTTTGGGCTTGGCGCGACGAACATGGTGCCGAGGTCGAATGGGCCGATTGGCTAGGCGCGGATGTGCTGCAGCATGGCCAGGCCGCCTACTGGCTCTGGCTGGCCGACGAGACCCGGAGTAACGCATGACCGCCATCAACTTCGCCCCCCCGCCTGCCGATATAGGCTATCCCGAACTGCGCGCTGAAGTTCGCGCTTTCCTGAAAGAAACCCTTGACCCTGATTATACGGCGGTTGAGCGGGCTCGGTCCTGGACCGGTTTCGACGCCGACTTTTCGCGCAAGTTGGGCGAGCGCGGTTGGCTGGGCATGACGCTGCCCAAGCGTTATGGTGGGCACGAGCGCTCCGGATTCGAACGCTATGTGGTGCTGGAAGAACTCCTGGCTGCGGGCGCGCCGGTGGCCGCCCACTGGATCTCGGACCGCCAGAGCGCGCCCACCATCCTGAAGTTCGGTACCGAGGCACAGCGTCAGGAGATCCTGCCGCAAATCGCAGCGGGCACTTGCTTTTTCTGCATCGGGATGTCCGAGCCCGACAGTGGCTCGGACTTGGCCGCGACACGGACCCGGGCCGAGGCGGTCGAGGGGGGCTTCCGGATCAACGGCACCAAGCTCTGGACCACCTATGCCCACAGGGCGCATTACATGATCCTGTTCTGCCGCACCGGCCCGGCCGAGGACCGGCACGGCGGCACCAGCCAGTTCCTGATCGACCTGAGCTGGCCAGGCATCACCATCAGCCCGATCATCGACATGGCCGGCGAGCATCACTTCAACGAAGTCGCCTTTCGCGATGTATTCGTGCCAGAAAGCGCGCTGATCGGGAAGCTCGGCGAGGGCTGGTCGCAGGTCACCAGCGAACTGGCCTTCGAGCGCAGTGGGCCCGAACGCTTCCTGTCTTCCTTCACCCTGCTGTCCGAGTTGATCGGCATTCTGGGCATGGCCCCGGGCGAGAGTGCACGGCGCGCAGTGGGCCGGCTGACCGCGCATCTGATGGTATTGCGCCATATGTCACAATCGGTGGCCGGAATGCTGGAGCGCGACGAGAACCCGATGCTCCAGGCCACTATCGTCAAGGATCTGGGCGCGATACTGGAGCAGGAAATCCCCGAGATCGCCCGGACTCTGGCCGCCGGCGCCCCACGCAATGCCGATTACGAGCGTTTCGCGGCGGTGCTGGCGCGAACCTTGCTCGCCGCGCCCGCCTTCTCACTACGCGGTGGGACCCGTGAAATCCTCCGGGGCATCATCGCCCGCGGGCTTGGCCTGCGCTGATCTGATTGGAGACCGACATGTCACTTGTTCTGACCGAAATCGATCCGCGCGGGATCGTTATCCTGACCCTGAACGCCCCCGAGGTGCGCAACGCCATCTCGGAGCCCGAGATGATTGCTGCGCTGCTTGGGGCCCTGGCGACCGCTGAGGCCGACCCGAAGGCACGGGTCATCGTGCTGACCGGCGCGGGGCCGGCCTTTTCCTCGGGCGGAAATATCAAGAAGATGGGCGCCGGCGAGGGACTGGCCGATCCGCTGCCTGCACGGACAAGGACCAATTACCGGCAGGGTATTCAGCGCCTGCCACTCGCCTTCGAGGCGCTGGACCTGCCGGTGATCGCCGCCGTGAACGGCCCGGCCATCGGGGCCGGCTGCGATCTGGCGCTGATGTGTGACCTGCGCATCGCGGCTGAAAGCGCTCGCTTCGCCGAAAGCTTCGTCAAGCTGGGGATCGTCCCGGGCGATGGCGGGGCATGGCTGCTGCCGCGCGTTGTGGGCTTTTCGAAAGCCTGCGAGATGGCGCTGACGGGGGACAGCATTGACGCGCATGAGGCGCGCGCGATCGGCCTTGTATCGCAAGTGGTCCCGGACGCCGAGCTGCGGGAAGCGGCGCTGGCGCTGGCGGCTCGCATCGCAGCCAATCCGACCCACGCGGTGAGAATGACCCGGCGGCTCTTGCGCGAATCCACGACCCAACGGCTGGATCAGTTCCTGGAGCTCTCGGCCGCTTTCCAGGCGCTGGCGCATGCTACCGATGACCATCGCGAGGCACTGGCCGCAATGCTGGGACGCCGCAGCCCGGAGTTTAGAGGCGACTGAGGTGCGGTATGATCAGGCCGTCGCGCTGTCACGGAAGGCCGCGCCGATCTCGGCAGCGGTAGCTTGGAGGACCGGCAAGTAGCGTTCAACCGCTTCCTCCTGGCCGACCGCCTCGCGCAGCAGCATGATGTTCAGGGCGCCGCGCAGCGTGTGGCCCTCCATCACCGGCACTGCCATGGCGGTGATGGCGCCCCCGTACTGGGATTGGCTGTAGCTGTCCTCCATCATCGCAAAACCCGCCGCCCGGATCCCGGCCAGACGTGTCATGAGTTTGCGAGGCAGAGCGCCCGCCCCTGGTCCGGACTGCAGGAGCGACAGGATCTCGTAACGCTCGACCTCAGGGCAGAAGGCCAGATATACCTTGCCGATCGAGGTTGCCGGGATCGGCGCCCGAAAGCCGGGACGGCGGTTGAAGAACATCGGCCCATCGGTGCGCGAAGTCTGCACGACGATCATCGACTCGGCATCGCGCATCGCAAAGTCCGAAGGCCAGCCGACCGTCCGCCGGAAGCGCGACAGGATCGGTGCACAGATTTCAGCGGCGCGGTCATGAGCGGAAAAACCCGAGCTGAGCTGCAGCACCCGCCCTACGACACGGTAGGTCCCGCTTTCCGGGTCGCGTGCGACATAGCCCGCATGAATCAGCGTCTCCAGCATACGCACTATCGTGGCCTTGTCGAAGCCGGTCTCGTAATGCAGCTCCTTTACCGTCGTCGGCATCGTGCGGTTGATCACGCGCAATACTTCAAGCCCACGCAGGACCGAAGTGACAGGTTTGTAGGATGGCATGTTCCGCTCTCCTGCAGGGTTCGCACACCAACAAAATGAAACAGTATTTGTAGAAATGAAACCAGGCTTCTCGCCGAGAAGTTGTAATGCAGCCGAAAATCGGGCTCCAACGGAGCTTGGTGGCAGGTCACAGGGAACCCGGGACGCGCCCCGCCGGTTTCCTTGCAGGCGGAACGAGCAGGAACAGGGCAAGGCAGATGGCGCGGGCCGGCAGGGCAGAACCCCCGAGATCGACGGCACCCCTCCCCTCCGCTGCGGCGGCAGTGCCCCGGCTTGTCGGAATGGCGGCCTTGGGGGCGGCGGGTTACCTGGCCGGGCGGTTCTTGCGCAGACCCCTGTCGGAACAGCTCTTGGCGGGCCCGCATGCGGGACATCCCCCGCGCGGCGTGGCGCAGCCTTCTACCCCAGAATATGGGGCGCCGGAATTTTCACCGGAACACGCCAACAGCCCCACGCTTGGCCGGACCGCGCGCACCCCCGGGGAGTTACCGCCACCGGCCTGGCGCGACATCTTCTGGCGCGTCATGGACGAGATCGGGCGCGACCGGGTGATGATCGTTGCGGGCGGCGTCACCTTCTACGCAATCCTGTCGCTCTTCCCGCTGATCGCGGCCTTTGTCGCGCTCTACGGGCTTTTTGCCGACCGGAGCGATGTGGCGGGGCTGATCGACGGGATGCGCGGGGCTGTGCCGCAGGAGCTTCTGGAATTGGTCGAGGAACAGCTCGACCGGCTCCTGTCGGTCGAGTCGGGGACGCTCACGCTCACCTCGCTCATCGCGCTCGCCATCGCCTTCTGGAGCGCCAATGGCGGCATCAAGGGTCTGATCGAGGCGATGAACATCGCCTATGACGAGCGCGAGGAACGCAGTTTCGTGGTGCTGAACCTGACCGCGATGTCGATGACGCTGGGGGGCATGGCGCTGGTGGCGGTATTGATCGCGCTCAGCGCGGTACTGCCGGCGCTGGTGGCCCTCTTTCCCGGCGGGGGGCTGCGCGACACGCTCCTTCTCTGGGGGCGATGGCCGGTGATGGCGGGGCTGCTGATCCTGGCGCTGGCGGTGCTCTATCGCTTCGGTCCGCACCGCCGCTCGGCCAAGTGGCGCTGGATCACCCCGGGCGCGGCGGTCGCCGCCCTGGGCATGATCACGGTCTCGGCGGCCTTTTCCTTCTATACCGCCAATTTCGCCGCCTATGGCGAAACCTATGGCTCGCTCGGCGCGGTGGTGGCGGTGATGATGTGGTTCTGGCTCACCTCGATCGTGGTGATCGTCGGCGCCGAGATCAACGCCGAGCTCGAGCACCAGACCGCGCGGGACACCACCATCGGCCCCGACCGGCCGATGGGCCAGCGCGAGGCGATGATGGCCGACCGCGTGGCGCCGCCGCTCGCCGGCTCGTGAGCGGTCCGGGCGTGCTGTGGCCTTGCCTTGGGCGAGAGGTGAACATATCAAGAACATATGGTCAAGCGCACGCTCCAGCAGAAGCTCGAGATCCTCGCCGATGCGGCGAAATACGACGCCTCCTGCGCGTCGAGCGGGGGCGAGCGGCGCGGCAGTCGCGCCGGCGACGGACTGGGCTCGACCACCGGCTCGGGGATCTGCCATGCCTATGCGCCGGACGGGCGCTGCATCAGCCTTCTGAAGATCCTGATGACGAATTTCTGCATCTACGACTGCGCCTATTGCATTAACCGGGCGTCCTCGGGCGTGGAACGCGCGCGGTTTTCCGTCGATGAGGTCGTGCGCCTGACGGTGGAGTTCTACCGGCGCAACTATATCGAGGGGCTGTTCCTCTCCTCGGGGATCATCCGCTCGCCCGATGACACGATGGCCGACATGGTCCGCATCGCCCGCACCCTGCGCGAGCGCGAGAATTTCCGCGGTTATATCCACCTCAAGACCATTCCCGACGCCGATCCCCTGCTGGTGGAGGACGCCGGGCGCTACGCCGACCGGCTGTCGATCAATGTCGAACTGCCGACCCAGGCGGGGATGACGGAACTCGCGCCTGAAAAGGACCCCCGCCAGATTCGTCGGGCAATGGCCGATGTCTCGGTCCTGCGCGCCTCGGCGCGCGAACGCAGCCATACCGGGCGGCGGGCGGCGCGGTTTGCCCCCGCCGGCCATTCGACGCAGATGATCGTTGGCGCAGACGGGGCCGATGACGCCGCGATCCTCGGCCAGAGCGCCACGCTCTATTCGGGCTACAAGCTCTCGCGCGTTTATTATTCGGCTTTCTCGCCCATCCCCGATCCTTCGGCGCGGTTGCCGCTTTCCGCCCCGCCCCTGCAGCGTGAGCATCGGCTCTATCAGGCCGACTGGCTGATGCGCTTCTATGGCTTCGACGCCCCCGAGATTACTGGCACCTCAGGCATGCTGGATCTGGAGATCGACCCCAAGCTCGCCTGGGCGCTGGAAAACCGCGCGGCCTTTCCCGTGGACGTGAACCGCGCCCCGCGCGAGGCGCTCCTGCGCGTGCCGGGGTTCGGCACCAAGACCGTGCAGCGCATCCTCGCCGCGCGGCGTCACCGGACGTTGCGGTTCGAGGATCTGCTGGCAATGGGCGCGGTGATGGGCCGCGCGCGCGCCTTCATCACCCTGCCCGGCTGGACCCCGCGCGGGATGCTCGAGGCCGAGAACCTGCGCGCCCGCTTCGCGCCGCCGCCCGAACAGCTGGCGCTTTTCTGATGCCGGTCGAGGTGCTGCCGGTGGC
>ERZ869909.1899-NODE-1899-length-15491-cov-32.492409_pt1 | contig 15491 bp, 13 predicted proteins | sample MGYA00520892_ERZ869909 | MGnify/ENA primary metagenome ERZ869909 (study PRJEB32215, sample SAMEA104723947) | bioreactor metagenome | biome: bioreactor; feature: anaerobic bioreactor; material: water | place: China | collected 2015-03-12 ...
TGACGGAGAAACTTGATGCGTTTCGTCTCCCAGCTCGCGCTGGCCGCCATGTTCACGGCAGCGCTGTCCCTCATCAATCCGGCGATGGCGGGATGCCGTCGCATGGGCTTCACGGTCAACGACTACGGCCTGGAGGGTCCGAAGCGCGACGCGCAAAACCTGCTCGACAAACATATTGCCGAGTGGGCGTCCGAGCAGGGCATCGAGAAGTTCAACGTCGGCAAGAAAGATGTGAGCTGCGAGCTCTATCTGAACCTGATCGTGTTCGACGAGCACACCTGCACGGCAACCGCGACTGTGTGCTGGGGCGACAGCATCAATCGCGCGCAGCCGCAGAGCGCGAGCACCAAGTCCAAGTCGACTCCCGCCAAGAAGGAAGCGACCGCAAAGTCGTCTGAGACCAAGCAGCCCGCCGCCGAGGAGAAGAAGGCCGCTGAAGCCGCGCCGTCCGACGACGAGGCCGCTGAGAGCGCCACGACGGCACAGTCCGACGCGGATTCCAAATCGGAAGCCGAGCGCGAGACGGCCGCGACTGCGTCGAAATCCGACGACGACAAGCAAACTGCGGACGCGGCAGAAGCCGAGGGCGACCAGTCCGACGTCGAGACGGGAACGATCCCCGTGCCGAACACGGCGGCCGGCACCGCCGCGGCTGTCTCTCCGCTGACGGTGGACACCTCCGTGAACGAAAGCGCCACGGCTGGATACTCTTCGACGGGTTCGCTCACCACGACGGCGGACGACACATCCGCCGGGGCCAACAGCGCCGCCGCGGCTGCCGAAGCCGCCGCCGCTGCTGCCGAGCGGGCCGCAAGCGCTGCTGAGCGTGCTGCAAAGGCCGCCGAGCGCGCGGCTGCAGCCCTCGCCGCGTCGTCGACCTCCGCGACGGAGGCTCCCGCTGCGACGAAGGACACGCCGTCGTCGACGTCTACGTCTACGTCGACCTCGTCCTCCACCAGCGCTCCGGTTGCGCCGGTCAGGCAGACGCCGTAAGCCCTGCCGCCACGCGGCGGCTTCACGCGTCATATTGAATAGAAAGGCCCGGGGATGAGACATCCCCGGGCCTTTTCGTATTCGTCCTGCGGAGTGCGAGCCGGGTTACCGTGGCGTCAGCCGGTCGAGCCGCAGCCTGTGCCGTTCGTCCGTCAGCAGCAGCACCGATCCGAGGCCGGCCGCGACCACCGCAAGCCCGGTGGAGCCCGCCACGAGAAACAGGATCATCACTTGGTATTTGGCAGCCTCCACGGGCTCGATCCCCGCGAGGATCTGACCCGTCATCATGCCCGGCAGGGCGACGATGCCCGTGGTCGCCATGGCGGTCAGGATCGGCATCAGCCCGGTTGTCAGCGCGCGCCGGAGCACGGTGTCCAGCGCTTCGAAGCGTGTGGCACCGAGCGCGATGCGCGCTTCGATGGCCACACGTTCCGTTTCCGCGCCCGTGGTCATGGCGTTGAGGACGAGGCTGGTCCCGGCGAGCGCGTTGCCCAGCATCATGCCGAAGATCGGCAGCACGTAGCGCGGCGCATACCAGGGATCCGGGCCGATCACGACGACGGCCGCGAACATGGTCGCGATGAGGCCAGCGAGGAACGGCGCCCCCGCGCCGAGCGCGAGCGTGAGCGGTCCCGCAACGCGGCGCTCCTGCCGCGAGAACACCTCGTAGGCCGCCGCCGCCGTCATGAAGAGCGCGAACAGCGCCGTCCAGAGCGGAGAGTCGAGCCCGAAGATGACCTTGAGCGCCAGCGCCACCAGCGCGAGCTGCACCACCATGCGCAGGGAGGAAACGGCGAGCGTGCGTTCGAGCCCGAGCCGAAACCAGATCGAGATGGCGCCGTTCGCGATCAGCAACAGCGCCGCGAGCGAAAGATCGAGCAAGTCGAGCGGGAGATAGGTCATGCGGGCAGCGGTCCCTGGCTCGCGGTGCCCGCGGGATGCGCGCGAGCTGTCGGTGCGAGCTGAAGACGAACGTGGGCCAGACGGTCGATCAGCTCCGTATCGTGGCTTGCGATCAAGACGCTGCGCCGCGCCTGAAGCTGATAGCGAATGACCTCTTCGACCATTTCCGTTGCGCCCGCATCGAGGGCGGCGGTCGGCTCGTCCAGCAGCAGCACGCGCGGCTCGTCGAGGATTGCGCGCGCGAGTGCGAGCCGCTGGCGCTCGCCGGTCGAGAGGCGGTTGATGGGCCGGTCGAGCAGCGCTTCATCGAGGCCGAGCGCCGTGACGAGCCGAAGCGTCCGCGCGTCCGCGAATTCCGTCGCGGGCAGCGTCTGCCTCGGCGTGTCGGCCCACCAGCCGGGCTCGGCCGCGGCGTAGCGGACGTGCTTGCGCCAGTCCGTCGCCGGCATTTCCTGCCGCTCGATCCCGTCGAGAAAGAGCTGGCCTTCGTTGGGGTCGAGATCCGCGATGGCGCGCAGGATGCGGGTCTTCCCGGAGCCCGACGGCCCTTCGACCGCAAGACACTCCCCATCCGCGACCGCGAACGAGAGCGAGGGCAGCGAGCCGATTCGGAGTTTCTCCACGCGCAGCACGGATAGGTCCCTATGATCCAAGCGAGCGTCCGGTCCGAGTCTATCGGATCGGCGGACACCCTAGAGGGACGCTTATCAAGTGCGGACGGGAGAGACCAGCCTTGAGCGGATTTGTCCCAGGCCGGATGCGAGCGGGCTGGCTCAGGCCGCGATGCCGGCGTTGGTCATGCTTTCCATGAACGACGCTTTGTCGAACGGCTTCATGAGATAGCTGTCGGCGCCGGCGGCGAACGCTCTCGAAATGTCGGACGGGTCGTGCTCTGTGGTCGCATAGACGACGAGCGGCCGCTTGGCCTTGTCGCCGAAGCGAAGCGCCGACAGGAACTCGATCGTCGTTTTGCCCGGCAGCCGCCAGTCCAGAATCACCGCGTCCGTCCCCTTGTCGCGAATGAGCGCGAGCGCGGCGTCGGCGGAATCGGCTTCGAGCACCTCGATCTGTGCAGTTTCGAGATAGTGCCGCGCCACCTTGCGGATGATCTCGGATTGGTCGGCGATCAGACACCGCTTCATGTGAGGACGAGGCTCCGACCTGGAAGACGAATGGACGACACCGACGCCCGAAACGGGGCGGCGGTTTCGTGCTCCCACGTTAAAATGGGCTTTATCCTTTGTCCTTTAAAGGAGTTAATGAGTGGTTAGAAAACGCCCCGCACAGCCGCTTGCATGCGGATGCGCGTGATCGCGCCCGCCGGTATCGAGGAGCTGGCACCGGGGACATGCAACACGCGATGCGCCGAGCGCTGGCGCCTCAGTCGAGCGCGGAGAGCAGGATGTCCGCGCCGTCCTTGACGATCGCGAGCGTCATGTTCGCGTTCCGGGCCAGGCGCCACGTGTAGTAGGCCTGGATCGTCAAGGCATCGAGCGGCGGCAGATTTTCGCCTGAGATGAACTCGCCGAGGTGCTGAGGGGCCCGCGCGGCCGTGCCCTGGCAGCGCACCACGAAATTCGGCGCCTCCATCGTGCCCGACATGCGCACTTCGATTTCGCCGCCCCGCGGGAGCGCCGTGATGGCCACCGCCACGAGGTTGAGCAGGAGCTTCACCTTGTCCTTGCCCATGTGCCCGGGCAGCACGTGCCAGACAAGCTTGTGCTTGGTATCGCCCACGAACCCGCGTGAGATCTGCTCGGCGGTGCCGAGATCGATCAGCGAGCCGGCCGACCCTGCCGCGCCGAAGGCGAAACGCGCGAATTGCAGCCGGGCCGATGCCTGCTCCGTGACGTTGCGGATCACGCTCAGGGCGTAGGATTGGGCTTCGGCGTCGTCGTCCTCGTTCAGGATTTCGAGGCCGTTGTAGATGGCGCCGACAGGGCCGATCACGTCATGGCAGATCTTGCTCGAGATCAGTGCGGCCAGCTCGAGATCCGTGGGATGGACCCACTCGGTCTGCTCGGTCATGAAAGTGCCCCCTGGAACCGTCGAATGATCGACCGTTGATCCGGCATGGCGGCGCCTGGCGCGCACCGTTCGCGGCCTCGGCGCGGCCCCCTTGCTCGGGCGCCGTGGATGGACTCTGATACACGCGCCTCGCGCGTCTGCAAAGGCTGGCCGCCCTTGCGCATCAAAGCGCTGGTTTTTCGGGCTTCGAACGGCGCTCGACCGCCACGCGGGACAGCGGTGTGTGCAACACTGAGAGTAGAGAAAGCGAATCAGGGCGCGATGAGGACGTTCGATTTTCCGGCACTGGCGGAAGCGATTCTGCCTTCGGTCATCGCCGCTGGGGCCGTCGAGTTGCGCCACCATGCGGCCGGTGTCGCCGTCGAGACGAAGGCCGATTCCTCTCCCGTCACGGCCGCGGATCGCGAGGCCGAGGCGCTGGTGCTCGAAGGGCTCCGTGCCGCGGCGCCGGAGGTGCCGGTGGTGGCCGAGGAGTGCGCCGCGGCCGGGAATGTGCCGGCGAGAGGCTCGGCTTACTTTCTCGTCGATCCGCTCGACGGAACGCGCGAGTTCATCAGGGGATCGGGCGAGTTCACGGTCAACGTCGGCCTCGTTGTCGATGGGGTGCCCGTGTTCGGCATGATCTACGCGCCCGTGATCGGCGCGCTGTTCGTCACGCTCGGCGCCGGACGGGCGGTCGAGGCCGCAATCGCCGCCGACGAGCGCGCGCCGAGCCTCGCCGACCGGCCGCTGAACGACCTCGCGACACGCGCGCCCGATCTCGACGCGCTCACCGTCGTCACCAGCCGCTCGCATCGTGCGTCGAGCGTCGAGGCGTTTCTTGCAGGGTATGCCGTCGCAAAGATCGAGCGCGGCGGGTCCTCGCTCAAGTTCTGTCGGATCGCACGCGGAGACGCGGATCTCTACGTGCGCCTTGGGCCGACGAATGAGTGGGATACGGCCGCCGGCCAGGCCATCCTCACCGCCGCCGGCGGCTGTGTGACGCTGTTGGATGGTGCGCCTCTGACCTATGGCCACACGCGCGACATGATCAACCCGCCGTTCGTGGCCTGGGCGCGCGAGCCCATCGCGCCGAAGCGCTGATCGCGTCGTCTCGCGCAGACGGCCACAGGATCGGGAGAGCGTCGCGCGAATGCGCGAAAAATCCTTCATCGGAAATTTCGCGAATCATCTCTGCGGCTTGCTCGCGTTTCGCGCGCGCGGATGTCACGCGTGCGGCCGCGCGGCCACACTTTTGTAACACTTTGCAGGAAGAGTCTGGCGGGGTTCGGTTCGTCTTTTCACGCACGCATTCGTCTTGCGAGATCCAAGGATATCGAAAGCCCATGACCGCCATGTTCCGCCTGCGCCGCTGGACCGTCTTTGCTGGCGCGGCATTTGTCCTTCTGGCTGCGCCGCCCGCGATCGCGCAGTACGCCGACGAAAGCTATGGCGGCTCTCAGGGATATTCGGGCAATGACAGCGCCCCCGCGCAGCGCGGCTACGGCAGCGGCGACAACGTCTATGTTCCGCGCGGCGACAAGTACCCGCCACCCGGCGGCTACAACAACAATTCCTATTCGTCGCCATCCTACTCGCCGCAGAACGGGAGCGCCGGCACGCGAGAAAGCTATGCGCACGAGAGCAGTCCGCGCGGAAACGACGGCTATTCGGAGCGGGGCGGATCGTACGGCGGCAACGAAAGCTATTCGCAGCGCGGCGGCGACTCCTACCGCGGGAATGACGCCTACACGCCGCGCGACAACGCCTATGGAGCGGACGACGCCTATTCGTCCCGGGGCGACACCTACGGCGGCAGCGACGCCTATTCTCCGCGCCAGGGAGCGTATGGCGGCGGACAGCGCGATGGCGGCTACGGCGATCCAGGCCAGCCTTACGAAGGCGAAGGCTACGGGCAGCCTTATGCTCCCCCGCCGGCAGGGGCGGGCGATGCGCCCTATGATACGGCCGGGCCGCAGGATCGCGGCGGCACGTATTCGGAGAACGAAATCATCTCTGCAGGCCACGGCTTTTTCGGCGCGATCAGCCAGAACCTCGCATCCGCCGTCGAGTATGCCTTCAAGAGTCAGGGCCGTCCGAACGGCTACATCCTCGGCGAGGATGCGGGCGGCGCCTTCGTGGTCGGCCTGCGCTACGGCGAGGGCCGCCTCTACACCAAGGATGCCGGCGATCACAAAGTGTTCTGGCAGGGCCCGTCCGTGGGCTACGATGCCGGGGCCGAAGGATCGAAGACCATGGTGTTGGTCTACAACATGCGCGATCCCTCGGAAATCTATAACAGATTTGGAGGCGTGCAGGGCGCGGTCTACGTCGTCGGCGGGCTCAGCGTGCAATTCCAGAAATATGGCGACGTCACGCTCGCGCTCATTCGCTCGGGCGTTGGTCTCCGCCTCGGGGCGAACGTCGGCTATTTGAAGTATACCCGCACGCCGACCTGGAATCCTCTATAAGGAGGCAGCGTGAGGTCGGCGCAAGACGGTTGCGTCATGCTCGGGAGACGGCTTTAGTCGCTCGCGAGGATGTCGTCCGCGGCGGAGCGCGAGCCGGCCTCGCCGGGCGCCGGTAGAGAGGCTCGGGTTCGTCAATGGCCCGATGACGCCAATGACCAAGCGTCGGAAACGAAACGTGAGAGGAGTGGCCCGGGGGATGCGTCGGTGATCACCATCCAGGCGGCCATGCTGGTTGCGCTCGGATTTTTCACGGCGGGGCTGATCGGCTTTCTGCTGGCGCCTCTCTATGGCCGGCGCTCGGCGCGCATCGCAGCCGACAAGCTGCGCGCGACCATGCCGCTGAGCTCTGCCGAGATCGCCGCCGACAAGGACCGCCTCAGAGCCAGATATGCGCTCACGATCCACAAGCTCGAGCAGAAGCTCGAAAAGGGCGTTTACGCCGCTGCCCGCCAGCGGGTGGAGATCAACCGCCGCGACGCAGGCATCAGCGAGCTCGAAGGCGAGGTGGAGCGCCTGCGCGCCACGCTCGAGGAGCACGAGAACGCACGCCGGGTCCTGGAGCAGACCATTGCCGACCGGATGCCGAAGGTGGAGTTCCGGCTGAACGAGGCAAAAAAGCTGCTGTTCGAGCGCGACCGCGAGATCTCGACCCTCACGCAATCCTCCGAACGCCAGAAGCATGCGCTCGAGGAAGCGACCCAGATCAACACCCAGCAGCGCGACGACCTGCATCGCCTCAACGCGACGCTTGCCGCCCGCGCGGCCCGTAACCGCGAGACGCTGGCCGATCCACGCTTCGACGGCGAGGTTGCGCTGAGATCGGAGATCGAGGCCTTGCGCGCCAAAACGCGCGATCAGGCAGCCGTCATCGCGCGCTTGCAGGGCGAGCTGTCCAAGGCGGGCGCCGCCGCCCGGACGGATCGGGTCCCGGGGTTCATTCCGCGCGCCGACGAGACCGCACAAGGGGCACCGTCGCCGGACGCCGCGGGCGGGCCGGCCCTTGCCGGCGTGGATCACGTCGCCGAGGTCAACCGCCTTCGCAAGAGTCTCATCGAAGCCGAGAACGCGCTCAGGTCCGCGCGCGGCATGGCCGAGGCCGGGCACGCCGGCCAGGCCGCGCTGGAGACGGAAGTCCGCCAGATGAAGACGGCCAATCAGGACCAGATGGCCGAGATCGCACGGCTGAAGGCGGCCCTCGCGACCTACGAGGCCGAAGACGGAGGAGACCGCGCGGTAAAGGAAAGCAAGGTCGCGATGCGCGCACGCCTGAACGCGCTCGAAGCGGAGGCCGCCGAGCACGGGAATACGATCCAGAGGCTGCGCGCCGAGATCGCAGCCGCGAACGAAAAGCTTGCGAGGCAGGCGGCGCACTTCATGGACGAGATGCGCCGTCTCGGCGCGGGCACGCTGCCGACCGGCCCGCGGCGCGAGGCGACCGTGCGTCCGAAAGCGCCGCTCGTCGACCGCATCAGCGCGCCTCGCCCGCCGCGCGAAACCGCTCCCTATGCGCAGGCCGCGACGGACCCGCGCGACACCGGCGACCGGGCGCGCGTGAACGGCTTCCTCAGGGCGCTGGACGGCGCCGCGGCGTCGTCCCCGCCGCAAGAGGGCCAGAACGGCGCGAGATCGGACGGGGAGGGGAGTACCTCCGCGGACGCCTCCGGCAAGTCCCAACGGCGGCCGAGTCTGCTCGAACGCATCACGCGTGCGGAGAAGCCCGTCGCCTGATCGGGTGGGTTCTTGACTCCCCCTCGGCAGGCTTTCATTGTGCCTATGATCGGTATGATGACGGGCCAGTCCTTACCGGCAAAAAAGAACAAAGGCCCAAGTCTAGGGAGGAGTTTCGGGGCGGCACGCCTGTGGTGCCGCTCCGAATTTCGTTTATGGTGCCGTTGCGATGCCCACGGGGCGTTGCCATGCCCGTCGGGCGCCCATGCTCGCCGGGTGATGTGTGCGGCTCGTAAATCCCGCGCCGTCACGGATCCGCCCCACTCCTCGTCCACCTGCCCAAACAGATTGCGCAAGGCCAATATCCCAACGGATAATGCGGCCACGCGTGTGAGGGCTGGGGGGCGAGCGTGATCGAAATCGGGATCGGAGTTTTGCTCGTGGCCGGTGCGCTCTCGCTCGTCGCGGGAGCGCTCGGGATCGTGGCCGCGCCCGCGGGCGTGGATCTGTTCCCGCTCTTCGGTGTCGTCGGCACAGGGCTTGTTCTGACGGCGGGTCTCCTGCTGGTGGCGGCTGGGCGAACGCGGCGCGCCATCGCCCGTCATCCCGAGCGCCGGCACGCGCTGAGGTCGACGCGCCTCACGATTGTCGCCCTTCTCCTGGTCGCCGGCCTCGCGATCGCCGCCCTGCCGCTCTCGCCTGGCCCCTTCAACCTCCTTCGGATCGGCGGTTTCCCGGCCGGCTACTATCTCGCCGCGCAAGGCGGGTTGATCGGGCTCGTGATCCTCGCGTTCTGGTGGGCGGCCCGTCAAAACCGCATCGATGCCGAGGAGCAGAGATCATGAGCGGTGCCGCTCTGCGGGGAGGATCGGCAGCGGGATCCGCGATTCCGGCCGTGCTCCTCGCCGCACTTCCCGGTCTCGTGTTCGCCGCCGGCTACGACCATCTGGCCTATGGCGTTGGGCTCCTGGCGGGCGTGGTGCTCGCAGGGCTCTTGATCGCGCCGCGTCTCGCGCAGGCGGCCTCTCCGGCGATCGCCTCGGCCATCGGCGAAAAATTCGGCGCGGTTGCGGCTTCGGTTGCGGCCGTCCTGGTCGTCGTCGTCGCGCTTCCTCTGCTCGTCGCCGATTTTACGCTCGTCGGCCTCCTGTTTGAGCGCGGGTTCGCCATCGCGCCCGTCTGGGCAGTGGCAGCGATGCTCGTCGCGGCCCTCCTGATCGGGTCGATGCGAGATGCGCACCCGCTCGCGCTGCTGTCGGTGCTTGCGTGGCTCCTTCTGGCCGCGAGCCTTCTCGTCCCATTGACGCTCATTGCATTCGCCGTCGAGGGCGGCGCCACCGTTCCCGTCACCGCTTACGGTCTGCTGTTGCAGGATCTGCAAGGCATCGAGGAAACGCTGATCGAGCGTGGCCTCGTCGACTTCGACACGTTCAGCGCGCACGCTGCGCCGTTCATCCGTCTCGTCGAGCGCGACGTGTTCGCGCTCGTCGTCACGCTCGCGCTGGGCGTGGCCGCGCTTCCGCATCTCGCGAGCACGCTGGCTCAAACGCGAAACCCCGCTCAGACGCGCTTCGCCGGAGCGTGGGCGGCGCTGTTCGTGATGATCCTTCTGATCGGCGTGCCCGCGCTCGCCGTCTACGCAAAGCACGCGATCTACACCACGATTTTGAATGCCACGCCGCTCGCGTCTCTTCCGCCGTGGCTCGAAGCGCCGCTCGCAGCGGGCGCTGCTCAGATCCACGGCACGTCGCTTGATCTCTTCGAACAGGTCGTGGCTGGCGTTCGCGGAGGTAGCCAGACAACAGCGGCAATCGCAGATGCTCTCGGAGTGGGCGCGTCTGGCGCCCAATGGCAGGCCCTCGATCCGGATGTTCAGCAGGTGATGTTTGCGGCCGCCGCGCAGCACCTCCTCGATCCGAACGCCGCCTCCGCGTGGGAGATCTATCGCGAAACGGTGCTGCCGGCCGCCGCGGCCGCGGCAGGAAACGACGCCGCCGTGCTCACGCAATCCGGCCTCGCCATGAACCCGCTCGGCCTCCTGCTGATCGTCCCTGGCCTCACCGAAGTTCCGGGACCCGTCACACTCCTGATGGCGCTGGCGTTCACCGTCGCGGCTTTGGCTGTGTCCGCGAGCCTCGTTCGCGCCGTGGCGAACGTCCTCCCGGCGCGCTCCGATGAGAGGGAGCGAACCTCCGCAGGCATCGTGCTGGCGTTTGCGGTGAGCGCGGCCGCCGCAGGTGTTGCCGTGTTCGGCCGCATCGATCTCGTGCCGCTCGTCGTCTCTGCGCTGGCCATCGCGGCCGCTGGGCTTTTTCCGGCCCTTGCCCTCGGCCTCGCGTGGCGACGCGCGACAGCGGCGGGCGTGATCGCGGCGATGATCGCAGGCGCCGGCGTCACCGGCTATTACATGGCCGGAACGCAGCTCGTCCCGGCCAGCTTTTACGCGACGTGGTCCCCCCTATCGAGCGCGAGCGAGTACGCCGTCGAGGAATTCGACAGGCTGACCGTGGAAGCCCGCGAAGCCGAAACCGAGGAGGAGCGTGCCGAAGCCGCTGCCGCGCTCGATGATCTTGCACGCGGCAGCGCCACCCGTGTGGGCCTCGCCAACTGGGCAGGCATCGACAGCGCGTCGTCCGGCATCTTCGGCGCGCTCGCGGGCATGTTGGTCCTGATCGTCGTGAGTCTCGTTACGCCGTCTCGGCGGCGATCCGCTCAACCGTAGGCGAGGCGAGGCTGCCACGCGTTCGCTTCCGTGGCCGAGAGGAATTCGGCGACCACGCCGATCGTCTCGTCGTCCCGGAGCAGGGGCGCGTGGCCCTGAGCAGGCACCGTGAACGAGGAGAGCGCCGGATGGCGGCGCGACATCTCCGTTACGGTCGTTTCCGCGAGAATGTCCGAGTTTTCGCCCCGCAGAACGAGAACGGGGATGCGCTTCAGGGCATCGAACTGCGGCCAGAGCGCGGGGATTGGCCCGTCCAGCACCGAAAGCACGTTGGAGAGCGCAGGGTCGTATCCGGGAGCGGGGCGTCCCTTGTGCTCGTTGAACCATTGACGTGCGATCTCGACGCATTCCTCCTGCGGGAGGTTCGGGAAGGCGCGCTTGCCCATGTCGTGGACGAGCAGGCCGGCGTCCGCCCACGAGGCCGGCAGCGGAATGCGTCCCACGTAGGCTGAGATCCGCTGAAGCCCCTTCGCATCGATGACGGGCCCGATGTCGTTGAGAACGACGGGCCCCAGGGCTTTCGGCTGCATGGCCGCCATCACCATGGCGATGATGCCGCCGCGCGAGGTGCCGAGAATGGCCGCGCCGTGCAGTCCGGTCACGGTCAGGAAGTCGAGCACGTCCATCGCCTCGAACGGCACATTGTAATTGCGCCATTCGGGATCGGAGTCGGAAAGCCCGCGTCCGCGATAGTCGAGGGTATAGACGTCGCGCGGGGCGCTGCTGCGCTGGGAAAGCGCCTCGGCGATGGTGTGGAAGTCGCGGCTGTTGCGCGTCAGGCCTGCGAGACAAACGAGCGGTCGGCGGATAGCGCCGTCGCGCGGGGCGGCAGAGGCCGGATAATGACGGCCATAGAGCCGAAGCCCGTCGCGGGCCGTGAGCCGGATTTCTCGGAACGTCTCGACAGAACGCGTCATACTTTTACCCTCACTGTTGATCTCCACCGAGGCGCCCACCTCAACGGAGACAAAAACGCAAGACCCGTGTCACCCGTCCGAGCGCGTCGACGACGCGCGCCCTGCGACGCTTGCCCGGTTGAGATCCTCTTCGAGCCTGAGCGCGGCGTCCTCCTCGCCGAGGCGCGCGCGATAGATCTGAATATTGGCCAGCACCTTGCCCACGTACTCGCGCGTCTCCTGGATCGGAATCCGCTCGATCCAGTCGATGGGATCGATGCCGGCCTCCCGCGGATCGCCGAACTCGCGGATCCACTGCCGCGTGCGCCCCGGTCCCGCATTATAGCTCGTGAGCGTCAGAATGTACGAGCCGCGCACGTCCCGCATCCGGTCGCCGACGTAGGCGGACGCCAGCATCGTGTTGTACGACGGGTCCTTGAGCAGCCGGTCGAGCTCGCACTTGATCTTGTAGTCGCGGCAGACGTGCTTTGCGGTCACCGCCATCACCTGCAGGATGCCCTTGGCGCCGGCACCCGAGACGATCTGCGTGTTGAACTCCGTCTCCTGGCGCGCGAGCCCGAGCAGGAATGCCGTCTCCGGCGGCTTGCGCAGCGGCGTGTAGGCCGGGAACGGGTGCACGGGGTAGCTATAGTAGTAAAGGTTCTGCCCGCGCGCGATCGCGGTCTTGGCGGTGCGCACTGCCGATTGCGTGTCGCCGATGGCTTCCGCGAGGTGCGCGATCATCGCGGCCTCGGGCTCGGTCCTGAGATGCTGGCGCAGCGACAGCAGGAACGCGCGCGGGATGCTGGCATCGAGCCCGGCCTTGTGTGCGATTACGACGGCGCGCGCCGCGTCGAGGTCGATGAACGCGCGCGCCTCCGCGTCGGTCGGCGGCTGCGGCGGCTCGATGGTGACGGCGAGCGTCCCCGGTTCGAGCTTCTGTCGCGCGAGAAGCGCGTGGAAGGTATCGGGGTCGGCCGTGGCTTCCTGATAGAAGCGCTGCGCCTCGGACGTATCGCCGCGCGCATCCGCGTTGCGCCCCATCCAGTAGCGCGCCCGGGCGCGGCTCAAGGGGCCGTCAGCCGACTTGTAGAGCGCGCGGAAATGCGGCTCGGCCGCCTTCGGGTCGTTGAGGTTCTGTTGCGCGATCCATCCGGCCATGAAGGCCTGATCCTTGATTGCGTTCTCGCCGAGCGGCCCGGCCTCGCGCACCAGCTCGTAGGCGAGCTTCGGCTTGCCGATCCGGAGGGCGGCATAGGCGGTGGTCCGCCGCTCGGTCCACCACACATCCGGCACCACGGTGAGCGCCTCTTCGGTGGGCGCGGACAGCATCATGCGCGCGGCCTCTTCCACCTTGCCCGCGCGCCGCAGCGCCTGGATGCGATGGAAGACGAGACCCCAGTCCGGCACGCTCTCCGCCGGCAGCGCATCGACGGCGGCCCTCGCGTTCTTGTTGCCGAACAGCACCGAAATCCGTGCCTCGGCCTTCTTGTGCTCCGCGGCCGGCAACAGCGGCAGCACACGCCGCGCCATGGTCGCCTGCGCGTCCTTCTCGGTCTTCCAGCGCGCGTCGCTGATGATGAGGCGGTCGAGGCGCCACTTGTGGTCCGCTTGCGTGAGCAGCGAGCCGAAGCGGTCGAGAAAGCCGGCTTCGAGCCGTGCGGGGAGATCGTGATTGCGCCAGGCGTGCGCGGCGAGGCGGCGCGCTTCGTCGGTGTTTCCCTCGGCGAGGTGGGCGGATGCGAGGGCCGCGAACCCGGCTGCGCTCTCGGGCGCGCTGTCCGCGAAATGCGCCTTGATGTCTGCCGAGGTACCGCCGGCGGTGAAAAGCGTTTCGTCGCGGCGCTGCGTCAGAAGGTTGCGGTTGGCCCACGCCGGATTGGTGTCGAGAAAGGCGCGGTACTCGTCCGACGCGCCGTGTCCCCGGCGCAGTCTCCACCATTGCACGAGCTTCCGCGCCACGGGGTCGGAGATCTGCTCCTTCAGCGCCAGGGCTTTCTCCACATCGTCCTGACCGGCGCCGAGCGCGCGAAACGCGCTTTTTACCAGCTCTTTGTCGGCGTCGCTGAGGTCGAGCGAGACGAGCGGCTTGATGGCCTCGTCCATCCGCGCCATGAACGCGCGCTCGGCCTGGGTGGGATTGGCCGGCGCGGGCAGCTCCGGGAGTTTCTGGGCCAGGGCGGAAACCGGCGCGAGCCCCACCGCCAGGAGAGCGAGGGCAAGGCCGCCGGCTGCGAAGGCCAGGTGTCGGCGGGGCGAAACGGCTCTCGGCCTCTGTCCTGTCACGCTCGTCCTCGAATGAGTGCCGGACCCCGGCACCGGTTGCTTTGGCCGGCGCCAAGAGGTGCAACTGCTCTCTCGGGGCTCTGCCGGGCGATCTCGTGGAGCGGGCTGGATACCACGTCGTGTTCTTGCAGGCTGTCGCCTGAGCGCATAATGTCCACGTTCCCAGCCGCATTGAGGCCATGAACGGGCGAACGCAACGCCGAGAGGGTACAAATTCGAACGCAGGCATTCAAGGTGCCTGTCCCAACGTGAGTGTCCGCGCGGAAGGGCCCGGCAGGCGTCGATCGCCGCCGGGAGATGCTAGACCATGATCGTTTCAGGCCCTATCAGCCTGAAGCGTGAATCATCGGTCTCGTCAAAGAGCGAGAGATTAAGCGGGAGAGGGCATGTTCAGAGGCTCCATCACGGCGCTTGTGACGCCGTTCAAGAACGGCCTGCTGGACGAGGAGGCGCTGCGCCGCCTGGTCGAGTGGCAGATTACCGAAGGCACGCACGGCCTCGTTCCCACCGGGACGACGGGCGAGAGCCCGACTTTGAATTTCGACGAGCATAAGCGTGTGATCGAGGTTGTGATCGAGGCGGCGCGCGGACGCGTGCCCGTGATCGCCGGCACCGGCTCCAACTCCACCGATGAAGCGATCGAGCTGTCGCAGCACGCCGAGAAGGTGGGCGCGAACGGTCTGCTGATCGTGAACCCCTATTACAACAAGCCGACGCAGGACGGCCTCTACCAGCACTTCAAGGCGATCGACGAGAAGGTCGGCATTCCCATCGTCATCTACAACATTCCCGGCCGCACCAATGTCGACATGTCGGTCGAGACGATGGCGCGCATCTACGAGCTGAAGAACGTCACGAGCGTAAAGGACGCGACCGCCAATCTCGTGCGCGTGTCGCAGCAGCGCGCTGCCATGGGCCCCGAGTTCAACCAGCTCTCGGGCGAGGACGCGACCGCGCTCGCCTTCATGGCGCACGGCGGGCACGGCTGCATCTCGGTGGCCTCGAACGTCGCCCCGCGCCTCTGCGCCGAGTTCCAGAACGCGTGCATGAAGGGCGATTTCGCTGCCGCCCTCAAGCTGCAGGATCGGCTGATGCCGCTGTTCGATGCGCTGTTCGTCGAAACCAATCCGGGCCCCGTCAAATATGCCGCCTCGCGCCTGGGCCTCTGCTCCGCCGAGATGCGCCTGCCGATGGTGCCGGTCACCGATGCGGGCAAGAAGGTCGTGGACGCGGCGCTCGCCAAGGTTGGCCTGCTCACGGCCGCTGCCGCCGAATAGAAGAAAGCTGAAGAGCCATGTCGGCCAAAAAGGACGACGGCCGCCGGCTCGTTGCCGAGAACCGGAAGGCGCGCCACGAGTATTTCGTCACTGACGATTACGAAGCCGGCCTGGAGTTGAAGGGGACGGAGGTGAAGAGCCTGCGCCGCGGCCAGGCCAACATCACCGAGAGCTATGCGTCCTTCGAGGATGACGGCAGCTTCTGTCTGATCAACGCCTACATCCCCGAATATCAGGATGCGGGCGCCTTCTTCCAGCACGAGCCGCG
>ERZ869909.1900-NODE-1900-length-15486-cov-32.806022_pt1 | contig 15486 bp, 12 predicted proteins | sample MGYA00520892_ERZ869909 | MGnify/ENA primary metagenome ERZ869909 (study PRJEB32215, sample SAMEA104723947) | bioreactor metagenome | biome: bioreactor; feature: anaerobic bioreactor; material: water | place: China | collected 2015-03-12 ...
CATCGGTCATCTTGACCGTGATCTGGTGGTAGTCGGGATGCAGGTCAACGTCTCTCTTCATCGTCGTCGCTCTCAGTCGGGGGGCCTACCCGTCGGGAGGCACATCTCGCGGGACAGCGCGTCCTGGTGGAAAGCGCGCCCCACGGCGGCGGATAACCCGGCGCGATCTTCGGCCCCGAATTCTAGGATGGCCGTTCTATAGTCGAGATGACCCTGCGGCACAAGCGGCGAAAACCCGCCCGGCAAAGTCGCGTTTTCTTGCCCGAAATCAAGCACCCGCGGGGCAGCTCCGTTAACGGTGGAGGGACCTGCGCCATCTGGCGCAGGTGGGCCCCCAGGCGTTGACGCGAGGGCCCTCCGTCGAGCATGGTCCGGCTTAACGAGAGCCGCCGCGAGAGCGGCCCGAGGAAATGCCTGAAGCGAAAGACCGAGATTTGAGCCTGACAGAACCCCTGCGGCCCGCCGCCGTCCCGGACGGCTCGCCCGTGGTGTCCAAGGACACGGAGGCGAAACGCCGCTCGCTCCGGCCGCTGCGTGCGCTCAAACCCTACCTGATGCGCCATCCGGTCCGTCTTGCGGCCGCCTTCGCCGCCCTCGTGGTCGCCGCGATGGCGATGCTCACGATCCCGATGGCCGTCCGGCGCATGATCGACCACGGCTTCGGCGGTGCCGACGGCGCGATGATCGACCAGTATTTCATGATGCTGATCATCATCGGCGTCGTGCTGGCGGGCGCGAGTGCCGTCCGTTTCTATCTGGTGACCTGGATCGGCGAGCGCGTCGTTGCCGACCTGCGCTCGGACGTTTTCGCCCATCTCGCGCGTCTCGACCCCGCCTTCTACGAGCGCACCCACTCGGGCGAGGTGATGAGCCGCCTTACGGCCGACACCACCCAGATCAAGGCCGCCGCCGGCACCGCCATCTCCCAGGCCGTGCGCAATTCCATCATGCTCATCGGCGCGCTCGCGATGATGATCATCACGAGCCCGAGCCTCTCGCTGATGGTGCTGATCGTCATCCCCTTGATCGTGCTGCCGCTGATCGGCTACGGCCGCATCGTCCGCCGCCTGTCGCGGCGCGCCCAGGATACCCTGGCCGAAGCCTCGGCCTATGCCGCGGAGAACCTCTCGGCCGTACGTACCATGCAGGCGTTCGGACACGAGGATGCCGTGGCCCGCCGTTTTGCCGGCGCATCCGAGCGCGCCTTCGAAGCCGCCCGCGAGCGCATCATGGCCCGTGCAGCCCTCACCGGCCTCATCATCATGCTGGCGGTTGCCGGCATCGTGGGCGTGCTGTGGTACGGTGCGGCGGGCGTGATCGGCGGCGAAATCTCGGTCGGCCGCCTCAGCCAGTTCGTCATCTATGCGCTGTTCGCGGCGGCCTCTCTCGGCAGCCTCTCGGAAGTCTGGGGCGAGACCACGCAGGCGGCGGGCGCGGCCGAGCGCATCGCCGAGTTCATGGATACCGAGCCCGAAATCGTCTCGCCGCCGAACCCGGCAGCCCTCCCGTCACCGCTCAAGGGCGAGATCGAGTTCCGCTCCGTACGCTTCGCCTACCCGAGCCGGCCGGACGTCCTCGCGCTCGACGATGTCTCCTTCCGCGTCACGCCCGGAGAGCGCGTGGCCATCGTCGGCCCTTCCGGCTCCGGCAAGTCGACGATCCTGAGCCTGATCCTGCGCTTCTACGACGTGACGAGCGGCGAGATCCTGCTCGACCGCACGAACATCGCAACCCTCGCCCTCGACGACCTCCGCGGCGCGACCGCGCTCGTCCCGCAGGATGTCGCTCTCTTTGCCGACACCATCGCCGAGAACATCCGCTACGGCACGCCGGGCGCGACGGACGAGGATGTCGTGCGGGCGGCCGCCGCAGCCCAGGCCGACGCCTTCATCCGCGCGCTGCCCGACGGATACGAAACCCGCCTCGGCGAGCGCGGCATCCAGCTCTCCGGCGGCCAGCGCCAGCGCATCGCCATCGCACGCGCGATCCTGAAGGACGCGCCGGTGCTCCTCCTCGACGAAGCGACGAGCGCCCTCGATACGGAAAGCGAGCAAGCCGTGCAGCGCGCGCTCGAAAGCCTTGCGAAGGGCCGCACGACCATCGTCGTCGCCCACCGCCTCTCGACGGTGCAGAGCGCGGATCGCATCCTCGTGCTCGATGGCAGCCGCATCGTCGAAAGCGGCACCCACCGCGAGCTCACGCAAAAGAGCGGCCTCTACGCGCGCCTCTCCGAGCTTCAGTTCGGCAACGAAGCCGCCGAATAGCGCAACCGGGAAGAACCGCTACCACCCGCCTCCGATCGCAGGCAGCGCGTCGTGGTGAGCGGGCGCCGGCGCGATCGAGTGTGGCGCCGCACTGCCGCCCCCCGCCGCCATGGACTGCTGCCCGTACCGCGCAAGCACCTCGCGTGCGCGCGGTATCACCGCATCCGCGATCGCCGCATGCCCCTCGGCGGTGGGATGGAACGCGCCGGAATAGGTGGAGGCCAGCAGCACCTGGAACCAGGAGAAGCTCTGCAGCTTCAGCACCCGCTGCATGACGGAGCCGGCCACGTGGAAATTGCCGGTCATGAACGCGTCGTTCGGCGTGCGGAACCAGCGTTGACGCGCGGCGTAGGGCTCGAAGTGCGCCGGGTTGTAGGGCACCCACACGCCACCCTGCCGGCGCGGCAGCCTGAGGTCGTCCGCGATCGAGCCGAGACCCGTCGTGTGCCCCGCGCAGAGGCCACGCCCGACGAAGGCCTTCCGATGGTCGGAGACGAAGCTCCACGAGTGATGCCGCGCGCTCTCGGCCATGATCTGGTCGAGCTTGTCGGCAAGCCACGCGCTGCTCAAGGCGGCCTTCTGCGTAATGGCGAAGTCGCTGAACACCTCCATGCCGGCGGAGCCGTCCGAGCAGACCGCACCCGCATCGTCGAGCATCGAGAACGGCGGATAGGCGGTGAGGATGACGCGGTCGCTTTCGTTCCACGGAATGTGCAGGATGCCGTGCAGCGCGCGGTTCATGGCTTTGTAGCGCGTATCGAGACGTTCGAGCAGCGCCGCGCTCTCCTGGTTGCCGTGCACCTGCCCGAACCAGCCGCCGAGCCGGCGCACCAGCGAGCTGTCGGAGAGCACGGCGTTGGCGACCAGGCGCGCAAAGCCCACGTCGTTTCCGCCGAGCGACACGAGCAGAAGGTCGATCTTGCGCGCCTTCTCGATCGGGCACTTGTTGAGCACCACCCCGCCCTGGAGCTCCGGGATCGCGCCTTGGATATGATAGGCCTCCGGCATGTCGACGAGCGGCGCGTCCCGCTTGCCGCACTGCGCGTCCGCCGCGGCCGCAACCTGCGAGAGATCGGGCGGATTGGGCACCCACTCGTTGCCTTTGTAGCGCAGGAAGAAGCCCCACACGATCTCAGCGCCCGAGCAGGCGAAACCCGCGAACGTCACCGCCCGATGCGGATCCTCAACCGCAAGCGCGAGCGCGGTGCGCAATTGGTACGAATAGAGCGACCGGTGGCAGGCCTGGTCCAGCCAGCGCGCGTTGTTCTGGACAAACGCGTCGTCGCCGACCTGCTTCCACGCGCCCACGCGCGCCGGATACCCGCCGAGGTCGCCCCCCTTGTCGCCGCCGTAGGCAATGGTGCGCTCCGGAGAAAAGCGCACCGGCACATCCGGGTTGCCCTCGCCGGAACCGAAACTGTCGCCGAGGCCGACGACGAAAACGTCGGTGACGCGAATCTCGGTCGACGCGACCTCGATCCCGCCCACCGCAACGCTCACGTTGAGGCCGGCGGGATAAGGCGCCGTGAACACGGCGGGCTCGCCGCACGGCTTGGTGACGGTCACTTCCGAGGTGTCCGGTCCGCCGAGCGGAGAGGCGATCCACCGGCAATCGATGGAGGGCTCGGGCATGTTCTCGAGCCGCACCTCGACGTTGTGGCTTTCGGGGTTGATGTAATCGCTGCCGTCGGGGCAGATATGCCGGTTCTTGCGGCTGCTCCAGCACACCTTGCGAACCATGGTCTCCGCCCAGCCGGACTCGTGGCGGCGGGAAAGCGCGCGCTCCGACGCAAGCACCGGCCCCGCACGCCGCTGCTCCGGCGTGAGTGCGAGATAGGTTGCGCGATGCACTTCCGTATCCTTGGGATCGACGAAGAAGCGGAACGGGTTTTCGACCCGCCACGTGATGGCGACCCCGCTCGTCGCGACGAGCCCGTCGATGCCCATCTGATCCGGCTCGACCGGCGGCGGAATGAACTGCGGCGTCGCGGGCAGCGGCGTGTGCTGCGGCTCGACCGACGACGGTGCGCCCCACGGCCGCTCGTCGTGCGGCGAGCCCCATTGCGCGAGCGCCGCACCGCTCGCGACGGCGCAGCAGAACGAGAGGGAAGCAAGCAGACGCAAAACCATGCGGTGACCGATCCTGATAAGCATCCGCGCGAACGCGTGTCTCAGATCCGTCCGCGCCACCGGGCAAACCACAGCCGGACGACGCGCGACAGAGGCGAAATGTCCGCAAGTTCCAGAAGCACATCCCGCCCCGGCTTGAGAGCAGCCTGCAAATAGGGCTCGACGAGGCAAAGCGGCAGAAACGCAGCCAACTCTCCGCCTCCGAGACGCGCCTGGTCTCCGCGGAAGCGCGCGAGGTAGGCCCTTGCCTCCACGCCCAGAAGCGCCGAAAGCTCCCGGGCCGCCCCGCGCGCCACTCCCTCGTCCGCTCCGCGCGGATCGCGGGCCCTGCCCACGAACGCAGCCGGGAGCGGCAAACGACCAAGAGCAAGATGCTGTGGCAAGCTGAGGGCAAGCCGCGTAAAGGCCAGCGCACGGCCCGCATTTCGGGAGAATTCCGATATTTCGGAGGGAGCGGCGCCCGCAATCATCCCGTGCGCGATCCGAAATGCGCTCCCCTCTGTCTCGTCGGCATAGGCGAGGAGTTCGTCCTCGTCACGGATGCCGTCCTCGTAAAGCTCCCGTGAGCGCCCTTCGATGGGACGCAGCAAGGCCTCCGTCGAAAGATCGCGTCGTGCTGCAAGCGCCCGCACCGCATCCGCCACCGGATGCCCGCTCGCAACGCCGGGGGCGGCTTGAAGCGCATCCCGCCACCACTGAAGCCGGATCTCGCCGATCGTCACGTCCTGCGCGAGCAGCGGAATACGCTGAAGCTCGCCGAGATAGGCCGCAAGCGTAACGAGATCCTCTCGCGCATCCGCCGGCGCGAGCAGCGCGGCGAGATACCGGTCGCGCTCGAAACCCCGCGCCGCTTCGTAGAGGGGCCGGACATCGCCGCCAACAGCGGTGAGCGGATCGGATGCACCCATGACGGGCCCTTACTCCACGGCGATCAGCGCCGCCGCAATCGGGCGGCCTTCGGCGAGCAGCACGTTGTAGGTGCGGGCGGCCGCCCCCGTATCCATGACCTCGAGGCCGAGCCCCGCTTCCTCGAACGCGGCACGGACGTCACGCGGCGCGCGCGCCGGCGTCGATCCGGTGCCGAGGATCAGAAAGGCGAGATCCGACGCGAGATCGAGCACGGGCTGCAGCGCCCCGCGGTCGACCGCGCCGATGCCGAGCGGTGCCCAGCCCCAGATGCCGGACGGCAGGCAAAGAACCGACCCGCGGTGGCTCATGCCGCCGAAGCGGAAGCCGCCGTTGCCGTACGCCTCGATGGGCACTTGGCGAGGAAGATGGGCGCGGGGGCTCATCGGAGAAGCCCCCGCCGGTCAGGACGTCTGCGCCGGCGCCTTTGCGGGCGCCTCGTCCATCGCATCGCGCCGGATACCGAGATACTCGATCAGCGGCGAGGAGATGAACACCGACGAGTAGGTGCCGATGATCACGCCGAACAGCATGCAGAACACGAAGTTGCGGATCACCTCGCCGCCGAACACGATCAGCGAGATGAGCACGACGAGCGTCGTAACGCCCGTCAGCACGGTCCGCGACAGCGTCTCGTTGATCGAGAGGTTGAGCAGCTCCGTCAGCGGCATCTTCTTGTATTTGCGCATGTTCTCGCGGATGCGGTCGGCCACCACGATGGAATCGTTGATCGAGTAGCCGAGCATGGCCAGGAACGCGGCCACGATGCCGAGGTCGAACTGGAGCTGGAACAGCGAGAACACGCCCGCCGTGATCAGCGCGTCATGCGCAAGCCCCACCAGCACGCCGACCGAGAATTGCCATTCGAAACGGAACCACACGTAAGCCCAGATCGCGATACACGCGACGATGACCGCGATCAGGCCCGTCATGCGAAGCTCGCCCGAAACCGCCGGGCCGACGATCTCCACGCGCCGAAGCTCGTAGCCGTCCCCGAGCGTGTCGAGCACCTTCTTGGCGGCGGCCTGCTGGGCCTCTTCCTCGCCTTCCTGCTGTTCGATGCGGATCAGCACGTCGCCCGCCGCGCCGATGTTCTGGATCTGCACGCTGCCGAGCCCCAGCGCCGTGAGCGACGAGCGCATGTCGCTGAGATCGGCCTCGCCCGACTTGGCGCGCACCTCGATCAGCGAGCCGCCCTTGAAATCCACCCCAAGGTTGAAGCCCTTGGTGAAGATGAGACCGAGCGAAATCACCATCAGCAGCAGTGAGATACCGAAGCAAAGCTCCTTGTACCTCATGATCGGCAGGTTGAGGTGATGCGGAAAGATGTCGTGGCCCTTGAAATCGGGAACGAGAAACATTGCTGACCTTCCTTAGATCGGAATGGCGATGTGGCGGCCCTTGGCAGCCTTCGCGTTCTTGAGCCACATCGCGCACAGCAGCCGCGTCACGGTCACCGCGGCAAACACCGACGTCAGGATACCGAGCGACAGCGTGACGGCGAACCCGCGGATCGGGCCGGAGCCGAGCCAGAACATGATCATGCCCGCAACGAGCGTCGTGAGCTGGCTGTCGAGAATGGTCGTGAACGCGCGCCTGAAGCCCGTCTCGATGGCCATGACCTGCGTTTTTCCGGCCCGTATCTCTTCTCGCACGCGCTCGTAGATCAGCACGTTGGCATCGACCGCCATCGCGATGGTGAGCACGAAGCCGGCGATGCCGGGAAGCGTGAGCGTCGCGCCCACCGCCGACATCAGCGCGGCAATCAGCATGCCGTGCACGAGCAGGCCGATCAGCGCATAGACGCCGAAGGTGCCGTAGATATAGACCGTGATGATGCCCATCGCGATGAGGCCGACCACGGCCGCGCGCATGCCCGCCTCGATACTGTCGGCACCGAGCGAGGGCCCGACGGTCCGCTCCTCGACGATGGTGAGCTTTGCCGGCAGCGCGCCGGAGCGCAGCTGAATGGCGAGATTGTTCGCGCTGTCGACGGAGAAGTTGCCGGAGATCTGGCCCGAGCCGCCGAGGATGGCCTCGCGGATCACCGGCGCCGAGATCACCTTGTCGTCGAGCACGATGGCGAACGGCTCGCCGACGTGCGTCTTGGTGAAGTTGCCGAACTTGCGCGCGCCCGACTGGTTGAAGCGGAAGGTGATGATCGGCGCATTCGTCTGGCTGTCGAAGGCCGGCTGCGCGTCGACGAGATCGTCGCCCTGCACCACCGGCACCTCTTGCAGCACATAGGCCGACTGATACCCGGGATCGTCCTCGCGCTCGGCCGACTGATAGACCCTGTAGCCGACCGGCGGACGCGTCGTCTGCGCCTCCTCGGCCGTGACGGTCGGATGCACGGCGTGGAACGAGAGCTTCGCCGTCTGGCCGATCAGGTCCTTGAGCTGCTGCGTGTCGGAAAGGCCGGGATACTGGACCAGGATGCGGTCCCGGCCCTGCTGCACGACCTCCGATTCCGCCGTACCCATCGCGTTGACGCGCCGGTTGATCGTCTCGATGGAAGCCGACGTTGCATGGATCAGGCGCTCGCGCAGCCCGAAAGACGTCGGCTGAAGCAGAATGACGCCGGGCTCCGCCCCGCGCCGCACTTCGATGTCGTCGCCCGTCGTGCCGAGAATCTGGTTGCCGATCGGCTGCACGAGCTTGCGCAGCGCGTCGTACGCCGCGTCCGTGTCCTCCGGCTTCACGAGACGAACCTGGAGAGCCTCACCCGAGATACCGATGGCGGAGAAGCCGATCTTCGCGTCGCGCAGCGCGCGGCGTGCATCCTCCCGCAGGTTGGTCAGCCAGTCGTGACGGATGTCCTTCTGGTCGATGGCGAGCAGGAGATGCGCGCCGCCCTGAAGGTCGAGCCCGAGCGGCATCGCCCGCGAGGGCAGGAAGCCCGGCCATTTGGCGCGCGTCTCAGCCGAGAAGAAGTTGGGCAGCGCGAACAGGAACCCCAGGAAGCAGGTCAGCAAGATCAGGACGATCTTCCAGCGCTCGAAGTGCAGCATGGCGGAAGGGACCTCTCCCCTAAAACGTTGTCATATTGAGAGCGGGCACGACGTGCGCCCGCCCCGCATCGCGGCTTATTTCGTGCTGACGGTGTCCTTGACCGGCTCGCTCTTCGAGCGCACGTCGATCAGCGTGCTCTTGAGCACGCGCACCTTGAGCGTTTCGGCGAGATCCACCTCGATCTCGTCGGAGTTTTCCGGCACCCGGGCGACCTTGCCGACGAACCCGCCGGACGTGACGACCGTATCACCCCGGCGCACGCGCTCCACCATTTCACGATGCTGCCTCTGCCGCTGGCTCTGCGGGCGGATGACGAGGAAGTAAAAGATCAACACCATGAGCAGCATGGGGATCAGGAGCCCACTGAAGGGATCCACACCGCCACCCGCCTGGGCATAGGCCGGAGAAATGAACATGTTTGGACAGGTCCTTGTCGGATCGTCTAAGCGAAACGCGGACGGGCCCCCGGAGACATCCCCGCAAGCCTGTCCGCCCGAGATCGGCCGCGACTATAGTGGCCGCCGCCCGCATTGCAAGCATGTCTCCGGTACCTTTCCGGCCCGGCAAGACAGCCCTCGCCCCCGGCGCACGGCACGCGGTATAGAAGGCCGGGCGCACCGGCGGCGACCCGATCTCAAGCCGCAGGTGTCTATCAAGACACGGAAAATCAAGGCCCTGCCCGATGACGCGCGAAGACACCGACCTCACGGTCCGCCTGGACCGCATCGCCGCCGCCCTGGAGCGGATGGCGCCCCCGGCGCTGCGCCCCCAGCGCTTCGACGCGGCGGACGCCTTCGTCTGGCAGGCGGCGGCACTCGGCTTCCAGCCCGTCCCGCACGTGAACCGCGTGCCCCTCGCCCTCCTCAAGGGCATCGACCGCGCGACGACCCAGCTTCTCGACAACACGCGCCGCTTCGCGGACGGCCTGCCGGCGAACAACGCGCTTCTCTGGGGCGCGCGCGGCATGGGCAAATCCAGCCTCGTCAAGGCGGCCCACGCGGAGGTGCTCGCCGCCCTCCCCGAGGGCGCGCCGCGTCTGAAGCTGATCGAGATCCATCGCGAGGACATCGCGACCCTGCCGGCCGCGCTCGCCGCCATGCGCGACGCGCCCCACCGCTTCATCGTGTTCTGCGACGATCTCTCGTTCGACTACGACGACACGAGCTACAAGTCCCTCAAGGCGGTGCTCGAAGGCGGCATCGAAGGGCGCCCGGCGAACGTTCTCTTCTACGCCACCTCGAACCGCCGCCACCTGATGCCGCGCGATATGGTGGACAACGAGAGCTCCACCGCCATCAACCCGTCGGAGGCCGTCGAGGAGAAGGTGTCTCTGTCCGACCGCTTCGGCCTCTGGCTCGGATTCCACAACGCCTCGCAGGACGACTATCTCACGATGGTCCGCGCCTACGCAGCGCACTTCGGCCTCGACCTCGACGACGCCACGCTGCGCCGTGACGCGCTCGAATGGAGCATCACGCGCGGCGCCCGCTCCGGCCGCGTGGCCTGGCAGTTCACGCAAGACCTCGCCGGCCGCCTCGGCAAGCCAATGTCGATTTGAAAGAGTGGAATGGACAAAATCCGGCTACGAAGCTGCGCGTGTCTCACCAACGCCAAGCGCCGCAGGCGCCCGGGAGCAAGGCGACCCGCGGCAGGTGCCGCGCCCCCGCGGAGGGCGCGAAAAGGCCGCCTTGGCGCAGCCAAGACGGCCTTTTCGAACAAGCCCGTGAGCGAAATCAAATCCTTTCCATGAACGGCGTGGGATCGACGGGCTTCTGGCCCTGCCTCAGCTCGAAGTGAAGCTGCGGCTGATCCACCTGGCCCGTGCGGCCCACCTTCGCGATCACCTGCCCGCGGTTGATGCGGTCGCCGCGCTTGACGAGGATCTCGTCGGCGTGGGCATAGGCGGTGACCCAGCCGTTGTCGTGGCGGATCAGCACGAGGTTGCCGTAGCCCTTGAGCTCGTCGCCCGCGTACGCCACCACGCCGCTCTCGGCCGCGTGAATATCGGTGCCCATCGGCGCGGAGAGGTTCACGCCGTCGTTGTGCGTGCCGTCGGGACGCGGCCCGAAGCCGCCGACGACCTTGCCGACCACCGGCCAGCGCAGCTTGCTCGATCCGGCCACGGACCCGGAGCCCTGCGACGCGGCAGGCGACACCGCGTCGTTCGCCGAGCCCGGCGTTTCCAGCCGCGCAACGCGCTGCTCGCCGCTCGCTGCGGGAGCGTCCGCAGTCGTGCTCGATCCGTTGAGCAGCGTCGGCTGCTGCGCCGTCGCACCCGGCGGCATCGCGCGCTGATCGCCGAGACGCACAGTCCCGGTCGGATTGCGCGCCTCCTGCGCGGGGCGATGCTCCTGCGTCTGCACGGGACGCGTTTCGATGGTCGTGCGCGGCGGCATCGGCTGCTGAGCGGCTTGCGGCTGACGGGCCGCAGGCGGCTGGTACGCGGGCGGCGCCTCGGCCACCTGCGTCGACGTATCCGCCTCGCCCGGCAGCCTCAGCACGGTGCCCGGCATCACACGGCGCGAGTCCTGAATGCCGTTGTAGCGTTCGAGATCGGCGAGGCTGATGCCGTTCCGCCGCGCGATGGCGTAGAGCGAGTCGCCCGGCTGTACGGTGTAGGTCTCGTTCCAGTCGGACGGCGCCTGAGCCGCGGGCGCGACCGCGGCAACGCGCGAAGCCTCGGAGCTGGGCTGGTGGTACTGCTGCGCCGGCGCACCCGAGCCGGACGGCAGGACGAGACGCTGACCCGGCTGCAGGTTGGACGACGTAAGCCCGTTGGCGCGCATCAGCTCGTTGACCGACACGCCGAGACGGCGCGAGAGGCCATAGAGCGTGTCGCCGGCGCGCACCTCGATCGTGTCGCCGCTCCCCTGGCTCTCGTAGGATGCTACAGGCGCGACGTCGCGCGATCCGCCGTAACCGGATGCGCCGGGAGAAGTGTAGGACGGCGACTGGTACCGGTTGCCACCGTGGGCCTGCTGGCTCGGATGCTGAGCGGGCCGGTGCCCGTATCCCGATCCGTATGACGAATCCGAGTGGGGCGAGAGCGCGCTGGTGGTGAACTGGCCATCCGGAGGCGGCAGCTCGGACCGCGAGACCTGCGTGGTGCGTTGCGCGGGCCGGTCATGGGCCGCCGTGCCGAATTCGGACGACGTCGACCGCCCGCTCATGCCGACGGACGGCGCATAGCCGGACTGCACGCGCGCGCCGTCAGGATTGCCGAGATCGAAGCGTGAAATATCCGCGCTGCACCCCGCCAGGGCGGCCGCAGCGGCAACGGCGAGCGCGGAAGCCGCGCCGGACACGCCGAAGGTTTGATGACATTTACGCAAAGACTTTAACATGCCACACACCCTAAATACCCACCTCAGGTAACCCTTAACTCGTTAACGGCTCCTTAACGCGCGCCGAACATTGCGCGCGATTCGCGTGGGGGCGTGGACGGCTGACAGCCGGCTCTGTCCGGACATTCCGGCCCCTGAGCCTTATCAGTAGGCGTGGATTGTGCTGCGATGACGGAGAAATGTCGGCGACTTGACGGCCATGCATCGGCCTAAGTTGCAGCGTCAGCCCGCATCCTTGAGACGTCCGCCGCCGTCGAGCGTCAGCGTCTCGCCGAGCGCTTCGCGCGTCGCCTCGTGCGTCAGGTTGAGATAGAGCGGCGTCACGGAAATCAGTCCGTCGGCGATGGCGGCGAGGTCCGTTCCCGCCGCCGGGTCGGACCGGCGATGCGAGAAGCCGACCCAGAAATAGGGCGCGCCCCACGTGTCGCTGCGCTCCTCGATCTTGAGCCCGCCCTGGTCGCGGCGGCCCTGCCGCGTCGCGGCAATGCCGCGGACATCGCCCGGCGCGAGATCGGGATAGTTCACGTTCATGAGAGTACCCGCCGGCCATTCGCTCGCCAGCAACTGCTCGACGAGCCGCGCGCCGTAGGTGAGCGGCGTCTTCCAGTGCTGCTTGCCCTCGGGGTCGAACCCGATGGTGAGGCTCATGGCGATGGAGCGGATACCGAGCATCGTCCCTTCCATGGCGCCCGCGATGGTGCCCGAATAGGTCACGTCCTCGGCGAGGTTTGCGCCGTGATTGACGCCGGAGAGCACGAGGTCCGGCGCACGGTCCTTGAGCACGTGCTTCACGCCCATGATGACGCAGTCGGCCGGCGTGCCGCGCACGGCGAAGGCCCGCTCGCCGACCTCGCGGTACCGCAGCGGCACCTGGAGCGTCAGCGCGTGCGATGCCCCGCTCTGGTTCGTCTCGGGCGCAACGATCCACACGTCGTCCGAAAGCTGACGCGCGATCTGGTGCAGCACGGAAAGCCCGTGCGCGCCCGCTCCGTCGTCGTTGGTAACCAGAATGCGCATGTCGTTGCCTACGCCCGTACGTTTCCTCAATGCGAGACGCAGTCTAGCACGCCCGTCAAGAGCCCCGGGGTAGGACCACTCAGGCCGCCGGCCGCTCGATCCGCGTGATGCCGCCCATATAAGGCCGCAGCACCTCGGGGATTATGACGGACCCGTCCACCTGCTGGTAGTTTTCCAGCACCGCGACGAGCGTGCGGCCGACCGCGAGGCCCGAGCCGTTCAGCGTGTGGACGAAGCGCACCTCTTTGCTCGCCTTGTCGCGATAGCGCGCGTTCATGCGCCGGGCCTGGAAATCGCCGCATACCGAGCAGGACGAGATTTCCCGGTAGGCGTCCTGCCCCGGCAGCCACACCTCGATGTCGTAGGTCCGCTGCGAGGCAAAGCCCATGTCGCCCGTGCAGAGCAGCACCGTGCGATAGGCGAGGCCGAGCCGGCGCAGCACCTCTTCCGCGCACGCCGTCATGCGCTCGTGCTCGTCGAGGCTCTGCTCCGGCGTGGTGATGGAGACGAGCTCCACTTTCGAGAACTGATGCTGGCGGATCATGCCGCGCGTATCGCGCCCCGCAGCCCCCGCTTCCGACCGGAAGCACGGCGTCCACGCGGTAAGCCGCATCGGCAGCGCGTCCTCGTCGAGGATCTGCTCGCGCACGAGGTTGGTGAGCGAAACCTCGGCGGTCGGGATCAGCCAGTAGCCGTTCTCCGTCTTGAACAGATCCTCCGCGAACTTCGGCAGGTTGCCGGTGCCGAACGCCGCGTCGTCGCGCACGAGCAGCGGCGGGTTCGTCTCCGAGTAGCCGAACGTCTCCGTCTGGAGATCGAGCATGAAGCTCGCGAGCGCCCGCTCGAGCCGCGCGAGCGCGCCCTTGAGATAGACGAACCGCGCGCCCGAAACCTTGCCCGCCGTCTCGAAGTCCATCAGCCCCAGCGCTTCGCCGATCTCGAAATGCTGCTTTGCCGTGAAATCGAACTTGGGCGGCGCGCCGACCCGGCGCACTTCCACGTTGTCCGTTTCGTCCGCGCCGACCGGCACGTCCTCGCGCGGCGTATTCGGAATGACGGAGAGCGCCGCTTCGAGCGCATGGATGAGCTGCCGCTCCTCCTCCTCGCCGGACTGGATGACCTCCTTGAGCTCGGCCACTTCCGCCATCAGCTTGCTGGCCAGCGCCTCGTCCTTCGCGCCCTTCGCCTTGCCGATCTCCTTGGAGGCGGCATTGCGACGGCTCTGCGCCTCCTGCAGCTTCGTGAGGTGACGGCGGCGCGCCTCGTCGAGCTCCAGGAGCTTCGCGCTCGCCGGCTCCAGGCCGCGAGTCTTTAGCCCTGCATCGAAGGCTCTAGCATTCTCTCGAATCCACTTGATGTCGAACACGTGGCCCGTCCTTGGCGTCGGTTGTTTGCGAGATCCCCGAGAGCTATAGGGCGCGAGGCGGCCAAGGTCCAGGCGGCCGCTGAGACGCGTTTCGCACGAGGGGGTTAAGTCGTCTTGGCGGCCGCGTCGGCGGCCTCCTTGGCCGCCTGCTGCTTCTCGACCCACGCGACGGAATAGATGGCGAGCTCGTAGAGCAGCGTGGTGGGCAGCGCCATGATGATCATGCTGATCGCATCCGGCGGGGTCATCACGGCGGCCACCGCGAAGATGCCGACGATGGCGAAGCGCCGCCCGTTGCGGAGCATGTCGGAGGTGACGATGCCGACCCGCGCGAGCAGCGTCAGCACCACGGGAAGCTGGAAGCAGATGCCGAAACCGAAGATCAGCGTCATGATCAGCGACAGGTATTCGGACACCTTGGGCATCAGCTCGATCGCGGCCGACCCCTCGCTCGCCGACTGCGCAAGCCCCATCGAGAAGCGGATCAGGATCGGCATCGCGACGAAGTAGACGACCATCGCGCCGAGCACGAAGAAGACCGGCGTCGCGATCAGGTAGGGCCGGAAGGCCGCGCGCTCGTTCTTGTAGAGACCCGGTGCGACGAACTTGTAGATCTGCGTCGCAACGACAGGAAACGACAGGAACGCCGCGCCGAACAAGGCGAGCTTGAGGTGCGTGAAGATCTGCTCGAGGAAGTGCGTCGCGATGAGGCGCACCTGGTGCTCGCCCGAAACCCAAACGTAGGGCCACACCAGCACGTCGTAGATGGTGCGGGCGATGGTGAAGCAGAGCAGGAACATGGCGAAGAACGCCGCAACCGAATAGATCAGCCGCTGACGCAGCTCGATCAGGTGATCGAGCAGCGGCGCCTTCGAAGCTTCGATCTCGTCCTGCCCGGAGGGCGGAACACTGTCCTGCATCAGCCGGACCCCTTGGCCGTATCTGCCGCCGGCCGCTCCACGGCCACCCGATCGTCATCCGCAGGCCCCGCCGAGGCGATCCCGAACTCGCGCTCGGGGATCACGGCGTCCGGCTGCCCCTCCGTCGGGACCTCGGGCTCCGCGGCGGTGATCTGCGCCTTCGCGTCCGCTTCGACCGCAGTCCCTGGCTTCGGCTGCACGACGTGGTTGGCGTTGAGGTCCACGCGCATCGCCGCCTTGGTGCTATCGACCGCGCGCGTCGCGTCGTCGAACGACTTCTTCACGCCCTCGCCGATCTCGCGCACTTCTTTCTGGATGCTGTCCATCTCCGCCTCGCGCATCGCCTGCTCGAACACGGCCTTGAACTCGTTCGCGTGCTTGCGGATGACACCGAGATGGCGGCCGAGCGTGGAGAGAAAGCGCGGAAGCTCCTTCGGCCCCACGAGCAACAGCGTGACGACGCCGAGGATAAGGATCTCGCTCCAACTGACTTCGAACATCTGATCGTCCAACCCGGAAAAAGCGAG
>ERZ869909.1901-NODE-1901-length-15485-cov-4.257074_pt1 | contig 15485 bp, 8 predicted proteins | sample MGYA00520892_ERZ869909 | MGnify/ENA primary metagenome ERZ869909 (study PRJEB32215, sample SAMEA104723947) | bioreactor metagenome | biome: bioreactor; feature: anaerobic bioreactor; material: water | place: China | collected 2015-03-12 ...
ACCCTTGTTGTTTAAGTTCTTCTGGGCGTTTTTGTTTTACATGGCAGGCGTGCAGGTCGTGGTTAAGTTCATCGGGATTTATAGCACCGGTGAGCTTGGTCTCTCGCAACAGGATTTAGTCGCAGTGTTTTTAGCGACGCAATTTAGTGCGTTGTTTGGTGCGATTGCGTTTGGCGTGGTGGAACGCTTTATTGGCGCCCGCAAAGTGCTGTTTACCGTCATTGCCCTGTGGATTGTCGCCATTACCGGCATGTATGCCATTCATGATGTTGCCGCTTACGGTAATTGGTCAGTGCGCGATGTGTTCTTGATTATTGCGTTATTGGCGGGTACCGGTATTGGTTCCATTCAAGCGTCTTCACGTTCGTTAGTGGCTTTGCTTGCGGGCGAAGGGCGCGACGGCAGTGCCTTCGGTTTGTGGGGCATGTTTAATCGCTTAGCGATGCTGTTAGCCGCCACGTTCGGTATTGTCGCAGACCTGTTTTCGCGTCAGAACGCCTTATTGCTCGTGATTAGCTTCTTTGTCATTGGGGCGTTACTGTTGGTCCGTGTGCATGGTTTGTCACAGGCCAGTCGAGCGCCGCGTTCGGGTCCTACCACCGCAGATAGAATTGGGAAAAACTAGCATTTGCAGGTGCTTCTTTGCTACTTTCTTGAAAGTCTAATAAAAAGAGCAGGAGCACCAACATGCTGGGCAACCTTGGGTTATTGGCAGGATTAGTTTTACTGATCGTGCTCGCCTTACGTGGCGTTAACATACTACTTGCAGTCCTTTTTTCTATTTTAGTCATTGGTTTGACCAATGGCATGGCCTTACAAGAGGTCTTTCTCCAACACTTCCCATTTGGCGCGTCCGGGGCCTTTAGCTTCGCGGGCAACTTCTTACTGCTTTTTCTATGCGGTGCATTGTTTGGCCGCATTATGGCTGCTAGCCATGCGGCACAGGGTGTCGCAATGGCGATTACCCGTTGGCTCGGCGCACCGCGCGCATTGCTGATTGCAATGCTTGTGTGTGCGTTACTCACGTACGGCGGTGTTGTGGTGTTTGTGGTGATTTTCACGATGTATCCAATTGGCGTCACGTTAATGAAAGAGGCCAATATTCCGCGCCGTCTCTACGCTGCAGCAATAGCCCTCGGAGCCGGCACCTTTACCATGACGGCATTGCCAGGCACGCCGTCTATTCATAACGTTATTGCCGCGAACTCGCTCGGCACCGACTTGTTTGCAGGTGGATGGTATGGGGTTCTTGCCGGTGTACTGATGGCTGTGCTGGGGATGTGGTACCTCGAGAAACAATGGCGCAGTGCCGTGGCGCAAGGTGAAGGCTATCAAGCGACACCGAAAGATGAGCAAATGGCAGCGCTGGCGCCGCAAGGTGACGCACAGTTACCGGGGCTACTGCGTTCAATTACGCCGGTGCTGGTGGTGTTATTTCTGATTGTATTGCCGCGCGTGCTCATGCTCGCTAGTGTCAGTGCCGACTGGATTAGCTTTGGCTTAACGCAACCGATTCTGTGGGCCAGTTTTGCGCTATTAAGTGGTTCAGCGGTCTGTTATGTGTTGTTCCCGCCCGTGCGTCCGAACTTTATTCGCACAGCTGGACAGGGCGCCGACGACGCCTTGTTGCCCTTAATTAATACAGCAGCGGTGATTGGTTTCGGGGGAGTGGTGATTCAAACCCCTGGCTTCCATGCGTTTGCGGCATGGTTGCTCGGTTTAAACTTACCCGATTTATTGTCAGTGTTTATTTCAGCTAATTTAATTTCGGGTATCACGGCTTCGGCATCGGGCGGCTTGCAGATCTTCATGTCGAGCCTAGCGCCAGCCTATTTGGAAAGCGGTGTGTCACCTGAGCTGTTACACCGGGTGGCGAACTTAGCGGCCGGTGGTCTCGACTCGTTGCCGCACTCCGGCGCGGTGATCGCGCTCTTTACCTTAATGGGCTTAACGCATAAAGAAGCCTATCGCGACATATTTGTGGTGACTGTCCTGGTGCCAATGTTAGCCGCGTTGTTTGTCGTCGGGCTAGCGATGTTATTGCACTAGCGCAGCGGTTAGGTTCACTTTCGTGTTCGATTAAACCGCAAGAATAGCCAGTACGTCGCATTTGATGCGAGCTTAATCGCTAACCCATGGACATCGTGGTTAAAGCTCGTTACAAACGACAAAGCAAAATAACAGAGGAAGATTCATGTTTACCTTAAAGAAGATCATCCCAGCGCTTGGCTTAGCTGCGTCACTGATTGTGGCTGGCGGCGCCGTAGCATCAGAGAAATGGTCCGTGAGCGAGCCTCAGGGCGAATTTAAAACCGTGCAAATCCAAGCCACTGAAGGAACTTGGATGAGCGTGAACGTGAGCCCGGACGGTCAGTACATTATTTTTGACATGCTCGGTGACATCTATCGGATGCCAGCTAGTGGTGGCGACGCTGAGTTGTTGCGTGGTGGCATTGCGTGGCATATGCAGCCGACCTACAGCCCAGACGGTCAGTTCATTGCTTATACCTCGGACGAAGGTGGCGGTGATAATATTTGGGTGATGAGAGCGGACGGCAGCGAAGCGTGGCAAGTCACCAATGAAAACTTCCGTTTGTTGAATAGCCCAGCCTGGAGCCCAGACGGTGAGTTTTTAGTGGCGCGGAAACATTTTACTGCGCGTCGCTCGCTTGGTGCCGGTGAGATTTGGATGTATCACAAGTCAGGCGGCCAAGGCGTGATGTTAACCGCACGGCCAAACGACCAGAAAGACCTCGGCGAACCTGCATTTTCGCCAGACGGCAAGTACGTCTATTACTCTCAGGATGATACTCCAGGGCAAACGTTCCACTACAATAAAGACTCGATTAGCGGTATTTACTCAATTAAACGCTATGAGTTAGCAACCGGTGAAATTGAAACGATTATTTCTGGTGCCGGTGGTGCAATTCGCCCAACACCGTCACCCGATGGCAAATACTTAGCCTTTGTTAGCCGTGACGACTTCCAAAGCAAGCTGTATGTTTATGATCTTGAAACTGGTGAACGCCGTGAAGTGTACGGTAACTTAAGCCGTGACATGCAGGAAACTTGGGCAATTCATGGTGTTTATCCGCACATGAATTGGACTGACGACTCTAGCAGCATTGTGTTCTATGCCGACGGTGGTGTGCGCAAGCTGAACGTGAATTCTGGCCAAGTGGCTAATATTCCGTTCTCGGTTGAAACCGAAAAACAAGTACAAACCGCGGTGCGCTTCCGTCAGCACATCGAAGCTGATGAATTTGACGTGCGTATGTTGCGTCACACAGCCATTGCACCAGATGCTAGCCGCGCCATTTACGAAGCCTTAGGCTACTTGTATGTGCGTGACTTGCAAAATAACCGTACCCAACGACTAACTAATCAGAGCGACCGTTTTGAGCAGTTCCCAGCGTTCTCGCGAGACGGTCGTTACTTGGTTTACACCACGTGGCACGACCAAGAGCAAGGGCAAGTTGTCCTGCGTGACCTGCGTAACAACCGTGAGCGTGTGTTACCGACTGGGCCAGGCAAGTTTGTTGAGCCTGTATTTGCGCCAGACGGGCAGTCGATTGTGTATCGGAAAGTCAGTGGTGGTTATCTCACCGATCCGAAACACGGTTTAGGATCAGGTTTGTATCATTTAGCGCTCGATGGTGAAGAGCCACGCCGCTTCTCACGCGCTGGCTCTAGTCCACAATTCGGCGCGAGCAATGACCGTGTGTATGTGAACGGTTTCGGTGCCGGTGGTCCTGAGTTGCGTAGTATCGATATTGCGACGGGCGAGAGCCGGACACTTTACACCTCTGGCCATGCGACCGAATACAAAGTGTCACCAGACGGAAAATATTTAGCCTTTGCTGAGCGTTTTCGGGTGTATGTGACGCCGTTTGTTGAGCGTGGTCAGCCGATTGCGATTGGTCCGAACGACCGTCAGTTCCCGGTACAGCAGATCTCCAAACGTGCCGGCGATAATATTAACTGGACCGCAGACAGCAGCAGTTTGTATTGGACCCTTGGCCCAGAACTTTATACCGCTAACTTAAACGGTATGTTCTCGATTCAAGGTAACGAAGACAAACAGCTCGTTGCCGACGGTATGAATATTGGTTTTACCCAAGCGGTTTACGCACCTGAGCAAACCATTGCATTTGTGGGTGCGAAAGTCGTGACCATGAATGGTGATGAAGTGTTTGAAAACGGTGCGGTGGTGGTCACTGGGAATAAAATCACAGCCGTGGGGCCACAGAATAGCGTGCAAATTCCACGTGGTGCGCAGGTTATTGATGTCACCGGCAAAACGATTATTCCTGGTTTAATCGACACCCACGCCCATGGTGCGCAAGGTGAGAACCAAATTATCCCGCAACAAAACTGGATGCTATATGCCGGTTTAACGTTCGGTGTCACGACCATTCATGACCCATCGAACAACACTGCGCAGATTTTCGCTGCCAGTGAGAAACAAAAAGCGGGTGTGATTGTTGGTCCACGCATTTTCTCAACCGGTACTATTTTGTATGGTGCGAATAGCCCAGGTGCTACAGCGCATGTTGACAGTCTCGACGACGCACTGTTCCATTTGGAGCGGATGAAAAAAGTTGGTGCATTCTCAGTGAAGAGTTATAACCAACCACGTCGCGACCAGCGTCAGCAGATCATTCAAGCCGCTCGTGAGCTAGAAATGATGGTGATGCCAGAGGGTGGTTCGTTGCATCAGCACAACCTCAGCATGATAGCTGATGGCCACACAGTGATTGAACACGCGATTCCACTTGAAGTAATGCATGAAGACGTCCTGCAGTTCTGGCAGCAAACAGAAACCGGTTATACGCCGACGTTAGGTGTCGCATACGGCGGTATTTGGGGTGAGAACTACTGGTATGCGCATACGGACGTTTGGAATCACCCACGCTTAAGCCAGTATGTACCTGAGCGGGTGTTGCGCCCACGTTCAATGCGCCGGGAAATCGCACCATCACATCACTACAACCACATTAATGTGGCGGCGGGTGCAAAACAGCTGCAAGACCGCGGCGTGTTGGTTACCGCAGGTGCCCATGGTCAGCGTGAAGGTTTAGCGCAGCATTGGGAAATCTGGATGATGGAGCAAGGCGGCATGACTGCTCATCAAGCGCTGCGCACAGCAACTTACGATGCTGCCAAAGCACTGGGTATGGAGCATGCAATTGGCTCGATTCAAACCGGCAAGTTGGCTGATTTAGCTATTATTGACGGTGATGTTTTGGCCGATTTACGCCGTAGCGATCGCGTCGTGTATACGATGGTGAATGGTCGTTTGTTCGACGCTGAAACGATGAATGAACTGGGTGCAAAACCACGTGAGCGTCGTCGTTTCTACTTTGAGCAGTAAATAAATTGTAAAGATATTAGGGGTTTACCCTAAGTTTAAAAGCCTCGGACTGGTTCCGAGGCTTTTTTGTAGCATAACAAACGCTATGGTAATTCGTCGTGTTTTTTCGTCGTTTTATCTTGCCCACTGCCTCTCGGTGAGGGAAGCCCCTCATGACAAAATATCGATATTTATTAACAGTTTCATAACAAAACGATCTATTTAGCGTGCGTTTACTTTTATTGTGGACTCTCTAACTTAACTCATGGTTTGTTCTTAATTTGCTGACACCTTATTACCTACCCGTAATTTACTGAGAACCAGTAATCTACTGAGAGTAATGCGGTATTTCTTCGTTTAAGAGCGAACCTGATAAAAACACGAATAACAACACAAGTTCACTAACAAGAAGAAAATTCATGAAAAATTCAAATCGTAAAGTTATACCTTTCACAGCAATTGCTGTACTAACTGCATCGGCACTTGCCGTTCCGCTCGCAACGACCTTTGCTGCTGGTGATGCACAGAATACATCCACCGAAGCGACTTCGCCCGTTCTCATCCAAACAGAACAAGCACGTCCAGCGCCAAGAGGCGCACAAGGCTCGCGGCCGACCTTGCCATTGCAAGCGCAAGGTCGTCCCGCGGCCGATGGCCTAGTCACCGGTTTTATCGTGGCATTCAGCCCAGAGCGAGACCCTGAAGTAGAAGCGAAAGTTCGTGGTAACCCAAGTGAGCGTGGCGCTTTGATGCAGCAACGTGCTGCACAGCTCTCTGCTCGGGCCGGAAAATCAATCCGTTTTCAACGAGCAATGGGTTTAAACCATCACTATGTTTTTGCGTTAGAGGAGCGTTTGACTCCGGCTGAAGTTAAAGCCGTGCAAGCAGAATTGATGCAGGTTGAGGGCGTCGTCGCAGTTGAAGAGAACCGCTTGCATACTTTCCAATCGACACCCAATGATCCAAGCTATGTGAACCAATGGCATTACCGTGAAGCGGTTGGTGGCATTAACGTTGAAGCTGCCTGGAGCCAAGGTATCACCGGTCAAGGTACGGTGGTTGCGGTACTCGATACCGGCTATCGACCGCATATTGATTTAAATGCGAATATTCTTCCCGGTTACGACATGATCACCGATGTCTTCATGGCCAATGACGGTAACGGACGCGATAGCGACGCACGAGATCCGGGTGACTGGGTGAGTGCAGGCGCTTGTGGTTTTAACAATCCAGCACAAAACTCCAGTTGGCATGGTACCCATGTTGCGGGCACTGTTGCGGCGGTGACCAATAATAATCGTGGTGTCGCCGGCGTTGCTTATGGAGCGAAAGTAGTGCCAGTGCGAGTGCTTGGGCGTTGCGGCGGTACGACGGCAGACATCGCTGATGGTATTTTGTGGGCAGCAGGCTTGTCGGTGCCAGGTGTACCGAGCAATGCGAATCCAGCGGACGTGATTAACTTGAGTCTCGGTGGCGGTGGCAGCTGCCAGTCAGTCACGCAAAGTGCAATTAACAGTGCGCGCAACGCAGGTTCAGTTATTGTTGTTGCAGCGGGCAACAGCAGCGCGAATGCTGGAAGTTTCACGCCAGCAAGTTGTAACAATGTGGTGACCGTTGCTGCGACCAATCGTGACGGTGGCCGTGCTTACTACTCAAACTTCGGTGCCGTGGTTGACCTCGCTGCACCCGGCGGTGCGCAAAGCTTTGCCAATGATCCGGAAGGTGTATTGTCGACTTTCAATAGTGGCACAACGACGCCAGCGAGTGATAACTATCGCTATAGCCAAGGCACGTCGATGGCAGCGCCACATGTTGCTGGTATTGCAGCCTTAATTCGCCAGGCTAATCCTTCGGCAACACCGGCTCAGGTTGAGCAAATCCTGCGTGACACGGCACGTAGCTTCCCCGCGTCGTGTAGCGGTTGTGGTGTCGGTATTGTTGATGCTGGCGCAGCAGTTTCACTTGCCTTAGGCGGCAGTGGCGGTGGTCAAAGTGGTGGTGGCGCGGTGGACAACCTGTCAGCTGCTACCGACCAATGGAATCGTTTTACCATGCAAGTTCCAGCGGGCATGACCACTCTTGAAGTGCGTATTTCTGGCGGTACTGGCGATGCGGACTTATATGTTCGGTTCGGTGCACAACCACAGTTGAATAACTGGGATTGTCGACCGTATCAATGGGGTAACAACGAAGTGTGTACCATTACCAATCCTGCTGCAGGTACTTGGTACTTTGGTGTGCATGCGTATGAAGCATACTCTGGTGTACGTTTAGAAGCGACTTACTCAAACTAAGGTCTGAGTGCTTTTTACTTCATGGGCCGGAATTCCGGCCCATTTTTTCTGGTCTTGCTATTCGGCGGCAATTTCAGCAATCAGTTGCCGGAACCATTTGTGCCCTTCATCGTGCTGCAATAGCGGGCTCCAAATCATTTGTAAATCGATAGGCGGAATCTCGAAAGGCGGTTTCCGCAAGACCATGTCGGGGTGGTTTTCATACAGCTTGGCTGCCCGTGTTGGCAAGGTTGCAATTAAACCTTCTAGGGTTAAATGCATCGCCACATGGTAATTCCGAGTAAACACGCGAATTCGCCGCTGCTTACCAATCTTCGCTAAGGCTTCGTCAACCCAGCCGAGTTTTTGCACTGCGTCAGGTGTCATACCAATGCCAACCCCAAAACCAGTTTTACTCACCCAACAATGTTGTGCTTGGAGGTAGTTTTTTAAATTGTAATCGTCGAGGATAGGGTGGTCTTTGTGAATTAGGCAGGTGAAATCATCTTGCCAGAGCATTTTTTGATGAAATGACTGCGGTAAATCATCGAAGCGGTTAATGGCAATGTCCACTTTACCGTTTTCGACGTCATGAAAGCTGACGTCGCTTGGCGTCATCAAATCAATCGTCACGCTTGGCGCTTGTTCGCGCAGTGCTTTCAACAGCGGCGACATAAGCGTTGAAGCCGCATAGTCGGAAATCATGATGCGAAACACACGATCACTGGTTTCGGCGGTAAACGTGCGCGTTGGTTGAATGACTTCTTCAACCGCATAAAGAATTTTTTGTACTTTCGGTTGCATGGCTAGGGCACGCTCGGTGGCGACCATGCCTTCGCTGGTACGGACTAAAATAGGATCGTTAAGAATTGTTCGCAATCGTTTCAAGCCATTACTCATGGCCGGTTGTGTAATATTCAGCTGTTCTGCGGCGCGGGTGACGTTTTGTTCACGCAGTAATGCATCTAAATAAACAAGCAGGTTTAAATCTAGATTGCGAAAGTGGTTCATAAATGAATTGCTCATTCGTTTGTATATAAATAGGATGAATGGAATTATAAAGCACAACCATAGAACTGCAATCAACATCAGGAAATGAGGGAAAAAGGATGGCCGAATGTCGCCGTATTGCGCGCATTATTTTGCATGGCTTTCATCGTCATTATCAGCGTTTCAGTGCGATTACTGCCGAAGCAAAATTGCATTTTGCCAAGCGCGAATGGCACGCCATGCAGCGCGCGGCTAGAGAGCGGATTTCATTTTATGATGAGCGTGTGAAGGAAACGATTGCACTCCTGCGCAAGGATGGTGTTGACGACGAGCCAAACGAAACATTGTGGCAAGACGTTCGCAGCTTTTATGAGGAATTGTTGCAATTCCACCCGCAAGCAGAGCTCGCCGAAACTTTCTTTAACTCGGTGTTTTGTAAGCTTTTCCACCGTCGCTACTTTCACAATCAGTTCATCTTTGTGGAATCAACTTTAGCTCGGCGCATTCCACTCCCCGTTGAAAGTGAATACCGTTCATATTTCCCAGTTGCAGAAGGCGTGCAGGAAACTCTGCGACGGATGATCAGTGAGTTCGATTTCCATGCACCGTTTGCTGATCTCGAAAGCAGCGTGGCGCAACTCATGCGGGCCTTTCAACGCCAAGCGAAAGTGCGAGCACTGGCTGCACATCAGCTCCGTGTCGATATTCTAGAGAATCCGTTTTACCGCAATAAAGCCGCCTACGTGGTTGGGCGAATTGTTACCGAAGAGCAAAGTTACCCGTTTATTGTGCCAGTGCTCGTGAACAGTGACGGCGAGCTCTATGTGGATGCCTTGATTACCGACGTTAATCAAATGACGATTATTTTTAGTTTTTCACGTGCGTATTTTATGGTGGAATGTCGTGCGCCAAGTGCGCTCGTACGCTTTTTGAAAAGCATTATGCCGCGCAAAACCTTGGCGGAACTCTATTCTTCGATTGGTTTACATAAACAAGGCAAAACCGAATTCTACCGCGAGTTATTGCATCATTTTGCCAACTCTGACGAGCAGCTGGTGGCCGCGCCGGGTATTCGTGGCTTGGTCATGATGGTATTTACCCTGCCGTCGTTTCCCTATGTATTCAAGGTGATTCGTGATGAGTTTGGTGAGAGCAAACCATTTGGTCGCGATACCGTTCTGTCACGCTATCAGCTGGTTAAGCGCCATGATCGGGTAGGGCGAATGGCCGACACCATTGAATACTCGAATGTTGCACTGCCGATCAATCGTATTTCCGACGATTTACTCGCTGAGCTTAAACGCTCGGTGGATGGTTCACTTGAGTTTGAGGGTGACTTATTGATTATCCGTCATTTATACATTGAGAAGCGGATGATCCCGCTCAACATGTATTTAGAGTACGCCAGCACCGAGGAAACCGAAGCGATTGTGGCCGATTACGGGAAAGCGATTAAAGAAATGATTGCGGCAAATATCTTCCCCGGCGATATGCTATTGAAGAACTTCGGTGTCACGCGAACTCGTCGGGTCGTCTTCTATGACTATGACGAAGTGCAGTATTTGCATGAAATGAATTTCCGTTCGTTGCCGAAAGCAACCAATTATCATGACAGTCTTATGGACGGTAACTCGGTGTCGGTGGCGCCAAATGACGTTTTTCCTGAACAACTGCCGACTTATGTGTTCCCACAAAAACGGCTGCGCGACTTGTTTATGAGTCTGCATCCCGAGCTTGCCGACCCTGAGTTCTGGCGAACCCAGCAAGCGCGAGTGGCTTCTGGGGTTCTTCCGGATATTTTTCCATACCCACAAGACATTCGTTTTTTGCATGTAAAATATGACGAAAAAAGCCCGCTGCCAGACTAACGAGCAGCGAGCAAATGAGGAAGCCAATGACGTCGCTATCGACGCGCCAAGGCTAGGCGGCAGGCGACTTGTTAAACTGTTCTTCTTCCGTTGAACCGCGCAACGCCGTTACCGATGACTGTCCACCTTGAATGACATTGGTGACATCGTCAAAGTAGCCGGTTCCCACTTCTTGCTGGTGGGCAACGAAGGTATAACCACGGTCAGCAGCAGTGAACTCTTCTTCCTGCAATTTGACATAGGCTGACATGTCATTGCGCGCATAGTCATAGGCGAGGTTAAACATGTGGTACCACATATTGTGCACACCGGCTAAGGTGATGAACTGGAACTTGTAACCCATTGCCGCAAGCTCACGCTGGAACTTGGCGATTGTGGCGTCGTCGAGGTTGCGTTTCCAGTTGAATGACGGCGAGCAGTTGTAGGCAAGTAATTTACCTGGGTATTTGGCATGAATAGCTTCTGCAAACTTACGTGCTTCTTCAAGGTCAGGTTTAGCAGTTTCACACCAAACTAAATCTGCATATGGCGCATAGGCAAGACCGCGCGAAATCGCCTGATCAATTCCCGCATGCACCTTATAAAAACCTTCTGCAGTGCGCTCTCCGGTTAAGAACGGTGCATCGTTCGGGTCAACATCGTTGGTTAGCAAGTCAGCTGCGTTGGCGTCAGTCCGAGCAACAATTAACGTGTCGGTGCCGGCAACGTCGGCGGCAAGGCGTGCTGCAATTAACTTCTGCACCGCTTCTTGGGTTGGCACAAGAACTTTACCGCCCATGTGACCACATTTTTTCACGGAGGCGAGCTGATCTTCAAAGTGTACCCCAGCCGCACCGGCTTTGATCATGCCTAACATCAGTTCATAGGCATTCAAAACACCACCAAAACCAGCTTCAGCATCAGCGACGATAGGGGCAAAGTAGTCGATGTAACCTTCGTCATCTGGACCAATGCCTTTCGACCATTGAATTTGGTCAGCGCGAGCAAACGAGTTGTTAATCCGCTCAATGACTTTTGGTACTGAGTCAACCGGATAAAGCGACTGGTCAGGGTACATGCTAGCAGCAGAGTTATTGTCCGCAGCAACTTGCCAGCCAGACAGGTAAATGGCTTGCAAACCGGCTTTAACTTGTTGCACGGCTTGGCCACCGGTTAATGCACCGAGCGCATTGACATAGTTTTTGCCGAACTTCTCTTGTGCGGCGCCATTCACTAAACGCCAGAGCTTTTCAGCACCTTTTTCTGCATGCGTATAGGTTACTTGACGTGAGCCGCGCAGGCGAACTACGTCTTCGGCACTATAGGTGCGCTCGATGCCCTCCCAGCGCGGGCTGTTAGCCCATTTGTCTTGCAGTTCTTGTACAGCTTTTTGAAAATGAGTTGGAGCAGTCATGGCTTCATTCCTTGTGGTGTTAGCGATTTTATGAATTAGAGATAGTCGTATCCCGGCAGCGTCAGGAACTCAGTGAGTTGGTCTGCCGTGGTTATTTCTTCAAGCAGCGTTTGCGCGGTTTCAAAGCGTTCGTTGAGCCAACGCTGGTTACCAACCTCGGTTTTTACAATCTGTGCTTCTTCGGTCAGCATGCTGCGAAACAGCTCTTTCGAAATCACACGGCCGTCGCTCAAGGTCTTGCCGTGTTGAATCCATTGCCAAATCGACGTGCGGCTAATTTCTGCAGTGGCGGCGTCTTCCATCAGACCGTAAATTGGCACACAGCCTTTCCCAGAAAGCCAAGCAGCAATGTATTGCAATGCCACGCGAATATTCGTGCGCATTCCGGCTTCAGTGCGTTCACCGGCACTCGGCTCGAGTAAATCTGCCGCAGTGATCTCGGCATCGGTGTCGCGGGTTACGTGAAGTTGATTGGGATAATCACCAATGTGTTTGGCAATGACTTCACGAACGGTTGGGGCAAGACCAGGGTGGGCTATCCAAGTGCCGTCATGACCATTACTAAATTCGAGTTCTTTGTCGGCACGAACCTTGGTGAGAATCTGTTCGTTTTCGTCTGGGTTCTTGCTTGGAATAAAGGCTGCCATACCGCCCATGGCAAGGGCACCGCGCTGGTGACAGGTTTTGATTAATAACCGTGAGTAGGCGCTCAAGAACGGTTGGTTCATGGTCACCACTTGGCGGTCTGGCAAGACTCGGTCGGCATGAGCGCGCAGAGTTTTGATATAGCTGAAGATGTAATCCCATCGGCCGCAGTTGAGGCCGACAATATGATGTCGCAGGCTGTGCAGAATCTCGTGCATTTGAAACACTGCTGGTAAGGTTTCAATCAGCACGGTGCAGCGAATAGTGCCGCGAGCTTGTTGCGTGGCATCCTCGAGTTCAGAGAAGATATCCTGCCACCATTGAGCTTCACTGTGGTGTTGCAGTTTCGGGACATAGAAGTAGACGCCACTGCCATTGGCAATGCGAGTTTGATAGTTGTGCAAGTAATACAAGACGGCATCAACGAGGCCGCCAGGTACCGGCTTACCGTCGACAAGCAGGTGCTTTTCAGGTAGGTGCAAACCACGTACTCGCGCAATTAAGAGTGCTGGGTTGGATTTCAGCTGATAGTGTTTGCCATTCGCAGGGTCGGTGTATTCAATGGTGCCTGCGTTGGCGTCACGCAGGTTAATTTGCCCCTGCATTAGACCGTCCCAAGTCGGAGACTGGGCGTCTTCGAAATCCGCCATGAACACGTCAACATCTGCATTGAGCGCATTGATGATCATTTTCCGGTCGACTGGACCTGTGATTTCCAGATGACGTTTTTGTAAGTCCGTTGGAATTGCTGCCACTTTCCAGTTACTTGCCCTTACTTCAGCCGTCGCAGGGTCAAAGTCAGGTAACTGACCACTATCGTATTGCGTTTGAGCGTGATCACGAGCTTGAAGTAGTTGCTCCAGACGTGGGCGGTACTGTCTCGTGAGTTGTACCAAAAGCGTTTTCGCTTGGTCAGTAAAAAGCTCAGAGAACTCTGGACTTAGGGTTTTGGTAAACTGTAAATCGTGGGCTGTGCTGCTCATAGTATGACCTGAGTTGTTAGGTGTTTGTTAAATCTGAACTCAGTATGTGCCCACTACAACCATTCATCCAATTTATGAATTTGATTACAGCCATTCACGAGACTTATAAATATAGGGCATAAGTATGGTGAATTATTGTCTGTTTTATCGCCGAATTATGGGCAAAAAAAAGCCCCAAGTGTTGACACACTTAGGGCTTAAGCGTTTGCTTTGGGGGGTTTAAACGTGACCAAACACTTGGAACGATGCGCTATTTAGCCACAAATGCACCAGAATACTGGCGACATAACCAAGGAAAATCACCGGCGCCCACTTCAGATGAGACATAAAGGTATAGTAACCACGCGCTTGTCCCATTAAAGCGACCCCAGCAGCTGAACCAACTGACAGTAAACTACCACCCGTGCCAGCGGTTAAGGTAATCAGAAGCCAATGGCCATGGGACATTTCTGGTTGCATGGTTAACACCGCAAACATCACCGGAATGTTATCGATCACCGCAGAAGCCATACCGAGCACAATGTTGGCATAGGTTGGGTTCCATTGGTTAAAGAGGAAATCAGACATGAGTGCCAAATAGCCAAGGAAACCAAGGCCACCGACGCACATAACGACACCATAGAAGAACAGGAGAGTGTCCCACTCGGCGCGGGCAACTCGGCTGAAAACATCGAATGGCACCACACTACCGAGGCGTTTCAGACGTTCTTGATCGCCAGCCCGCTCGGCCATCGCTCGTTTGCGTGCCAGCGAGCCGGGTAAGGTCATCCGTAAGAAATAACCAAAGAACTGCAAGTAACCGAGGCCCATCATCATGCCCAAGACAGGAGGCAAGTGGAGTAGGGTGTGGCAAGCGACTGCGGTCGCAATAGTCAGCAAAAACAACGTCATAATACGGAACGCACCGCGCTTGAGTTCGACGTCTTCGTTCTGTGCGCTTGGCTTCCGGTTTTCGATAAAGAAGCTCATGATAATTGTCGGCACGAGGAAGTTGACAGCCGACGGAACGAGCAATACCAAGAACTCTTGCGCTGAAACCATACCAGCCTGCCAGACCATCAGCGTGGTGATATCACCGAATGGGCTAAAAGCGCCCCCCGCGTTGGCGGCAACGACAATGTTGACACAGCAAATGGCAATAAAGCGTTTGTCACCTTCCGCCACTTTCATGACCACGGCGCACATCAGTAATGCGGTGGTTAAGTTGTCGGCGATAGGGGAAATTAAGAAGGAGAGAACCCCGGTAATCCAGAATAGGCTGCGATAGCTAAACCCTTTGCGGATCATCCAAGCGCGCAGTGCATCAAACAAACGACGCTCTTCAAGTGCGTTGATATAGGTCATGGCCACTAACAAGAAGAGCATAAGCTCGGCAAATTCGAGCAGGGTATGCCTAAATGCCGTTTCGGCAGCGTCTTGCATGCCTTGCTGGGTATATACAGCGCCAATAAGTATCCAGATAATACCGGCGGCAACGAGCACCGGTTTCGACTTGCGCATGTGGAGCTTTTCTTCGCCCATGACCAACATGTAGGCGACGATGAAAATTCCGAGTGCAATGTAGCCGATACCTGAACGAGTGAGATCTATTTCTGGCGCAGCAGCGAGCGCCATCGGGCTAAACAAGAGTCCGATAGTGAGGGTAAGCAATCCTATTGCGAGTTTCATTTGTTTTAACCTAGCGTGTTCCAGTGCGGAGCAATCGCACTGGCGGTGCGAACAGAAGAGGCCTGCCTTCTCGGCATAGGTAGGGGCCGAAAGGCGGCGCAAGATTACCACAAATAAAAAATAATGCGAGTACTTACTTTGAGAAATTACCGGTGATTTAGGGGTATATTCGACTAAGGTCTAGAAACCAATTTTCGGACATAAAAAAACCCGTTCGCACTGAACGGGTTTTTTTAATAATGGTGCCCAGAGGCGGAATCGAACCACCGACACGGGGATTTTCAATCCCCTGCTCTACCGACTGAGCTATCT
>ERZ869909.1902-NODE-1902-length-15484-cov-11.393263_pt1 | contig 15484 bp, 10 predicted proteins | sample MGYA00520892_ERZ869909 | MGnify/ENA primary metagenome ERZ869909 (study PRJEB32215, sample SAMEA104723947) | bioreactor metagenome | biome: bioreactor; feature: anaerobic bioreactor; material: water | place: China | collected 2015-03-12 ...
GACGACAAGGCGCCGGAGCCCCGGATTACCACCGGTCACCGCGGTGAAACTTGGGGCTGTGAGAAATGCGGGCTAGCCGGTCTTGAAACGCGAATCAAGGAAGATTTGAGTGCCCCCTCGGGGGGCAAGAAAGCCTGAGGATGCTCGGCGCTTTCTCGCGCGGCGAGACGTGCCGGCAGTGACGCCAACGATCGCTGGCGCTCAGCCTTCGTCGGAACGAAACGGAGCGACGATCTGCGCAACCCGCTCCGGCTGGCAGTTGAGATAGGCCGAGGATGCCAACCACTCCGTATCGGGATAATAGGTGAACATGAACTGCCCATCCTTCAGGCTATCGACCACCAGCTGATTGACCTCGGGGCGTACCGCCGGACACCCTTGACTGCGACCGATGCGCCCCTGGCGCTCGATCCAGGACGGATCGACGTAGTCGGCCGAATGAATCACGATCGCCCGCTCCCGCGCCCTGTCGTTGACACCAGGCTCCAGTCCGTCCAGACGCAGCGAGTAGCCATGTCGCCCGAAGTAGGTTTCCTGGGTGCGGAACAAGCCGATACTCGATTGATAACTACCGACGATGTTGGAAAACTCGGTGGCGTGATTGTCTCCGGAATTCTGGCCGTGTGCGACATAGTCCTCGAGCACCAACGCCTGTTCACGAAGATCGAAAATCCACAGCCGGCGCTCGGACGACGGCAACGAGAAGTCGATCACCGCCAGGCGCTCCGCGGGCCGCAGCCCGTTGCCCACGGCGCATCCGACGGCGGACAGCGCCTTATCGAGGACAACGCGGTTCAGTGCGGGCGCGGCAAGCGACAGGGCATCGGCAAGTACGCGTTCGGATGTCGGTCCGGCTGCGCCCGCCAGCGTCGAAATCGAAAGCGCGACGGACGTCCCCAGGGCCGGCAACAGCCGGCGCACGAATGCACTCATGAGCGATCTTCCCCTTTTTCAAGTACGCTGCCGTCCGCGACGACACTTGCAATGACATTTCAGCTGTCGCCGGACATTCGATGCCGATAGAATTGGGGGAAGACTTCGGCCCCCGACCGGCATCGGAATCAATCCGCACCCTTCGACAGGCTCCGCACCATCGCGAACCAGGATGGATATGACTGAGGTGTCAACGTCTGTGCGACCCCCTTGCCAGCTTCGCACTTCGAAGAGTCCGCACAATACAAACACAACGGATTGAACGAGCACGCGCAACCAACGGTCCACTCTTCCATGGGCGGCGCGACGCGCGGCAATTCTACCATCCCGGATCGGGCGGAGAAAGCATTTGTCCCCAACAAAAGCCCTCACCCTGCTGGCACTCGGGTGCATGCTGCTGACTGCCATGGTGGCGGGTGCAGCATCCCCGGCAGACGAAAAGGCGCCACTGCGCAGCGCCCTCGAAGCACTGCGCGAACAATCACTGACCGCCCACGAACGCGCGGAGCTTGCCGCGCTCGAAGCGTTCTACCATCTGCGCAACCACCGACCCGCGTGGGCCGACGAAGAACGACTGAACAGACTCGACCAGGCATTCCGGTCGCTCGCCGACGACGGTCTCGATCCGACGCACTACCTCGCCTCTCGCTCCCCCTATCCAGGGCTTCCGACTGACGATCCACGTCACCACGGTCAGTCCATCTGCACCGAGATCGATGCGACCCGTGCCTTTCTACGTGCGCTCTCGGATCTGCGTTTCGGCAGGCTGAGGCCGGCTGACGTCGAAACAATCTGGCGACACCGGGAACAGCCCGACGCACTCTCCAGCGAGGGGCGACTGCGCTCCCTCGTCGCCACCGCCGTCGTCACGCTCGACGACCCGCTCGCGGCCTTTGCCGCGGTACGCCCTTCCTGGCCTGCGTATGCCGGACTCCGCGCCGCACATGCCGCCGAACGCAAGCGCCCCGATGCCGACGCCGATACTGCGGTACCGTCCGGTCCGTTGCTGCGCCCGGGCATGCACGACCCAAGAGTCCCCTTGCTGCGCCAGCGCTTTGGAATCGCCCCGGAATCGCCCGATCTCGCCAACGTGTACGATGCGCGACTGGTGACGGCAATTGAAGCGTTTCAGCAAGCGAACCGCCTCACGGTGGACGGCATCATCGGTCCGGCGACACTTGCCGTGCTCAACCTCGACCGCGCGGCACGTCTGGACAAGTTTCGCGTCAACCTCGAACGCATGCGCTGGCTTGCCGGCGAGCATCACCGGCGATTCGTGCTCGTCGACGTCGCTGGCGCGTGGATTCATTACTATCGAGACGGCGAAGCCGTGTGGAGCACCCGCGCTCAGGTGGGACGTCCGACGCGCCGCACCCCATTGCTCGTGTCCGAAATCACCCATTTCACGTTCAATCCGACGTGGACGATTCCGCCGACGATTCTGCGCAACGACAAGCTTCCCGAGATTCGCGCTGATATCGGGTATCTGGCACGCAACAACATTCGCGTACTCGACCACGAGGGCAATCCACTCTCACCCGAGGCAATCGACTGGGAGCGTCCCGGGCCGATTTTGTTACGCCAGGACGCAGGCCCGGACAACGCTCTTGGCAGGGTTGCGATCCGCTTCCCGAATCCGTTTCACGTCTACCTGCACGACACGCCGAGTCAGCGACTGTTCGAACGCGATCAGCGCGCGTTCAGTTCGGGGTGCGTTCGCGTTCAGCAGGCGGACACTCTGGTCGACCTGCTGCTCGCCGATGACGGTGGAGACACACTGGAACGCGCACAACGGCTGCGCTCCGGCACTCGCACGGCCAACTTCAGTCTGAACCAGCCCGTAGCGGTTTTGCTCACCTATCTGACGGTGGACATCGCTGACGACGGAACGCCGATTTTCCGCCCCGACGTGTACCGTCTGGACGAAAACGTGTTACGCGCTCTGAACGCTGCCCCACCCGCGTCGGCCCTTCACACCCGCTGCGTCTGGCTCGACGGCTGAACCGTCACGCGCGGGAAAGCCTCGCAGTGAGCGATCCCGTCCCCCTGCGGCCCCCTAGAGACGCCCGATCATGGCACGCAGATATTGCACCGGTATCGCATAGCTGATCCCGGACGGATCGCTCAAGATGTTCTCTCGCGTGCTTTTGACGAACACCATGTTGATAACGCCGATCACACGGCCGGTATCCGGTTCGAACACCGGGCTGCCACTGTTTCCGGGATAGGCCGTGGCATCGAGCTGATAGATCCGGAACGGGTCGGAACCCAGCCGACGGATCAGCGCAGGATCGAGTTCGCGGGCCCGCGCCTGTGGAATACCGATGGGTGTGATCGCGGCAATGATTCCCCGATGAGTCACAGGGGAAAAGCCAAGGGCATTGCCGATCGGAAATCCGGTAAACGCTATGTCCTGGCCTTCACGCACGGTCGCATCAGCGGCGAGATCGAGTACCGGCAGCGCATCCCCCTCGATGCCCAGCACGGCGAGGTCACGCTCGTCTTCGCGCGCGAGCAACCGGGCCGGACGCACCGACACCGTGCCACCGCGCTCTCCAGGCAAGGCAATTGCCAGTGTTTCCATCTGCTCGGTAGCCAGATCAACGGACACGACATGGGCGTTGGTGGCGATCAGCCGCCCATTGCCCACCGCAAAACCGGTACCGAGGAAGCGAAATGACGGGTTGCGGGTACGCTGAAAAGTACCCACCGCAACGATCGACGGTTTGACCCTTTCCACCGTATCCGGGAGCACGGCCCAGGCAAGCCCCGGAAGAGTCATTCCGCCCAGCGCGGCACAGGCACCCAGCATCCACCTTCGGCGCTCCGGCCGCTGCACGTCCAGTTCGTTCAATTAATCACTCCGATTTCCTGCCCCATGATGGTGAATCGCCTCACCGCGAGGCACGTACCTCGCGCAGTACTTCGCTCGGCCGCACCACGGATGCGTCAAAGGGGTGTTCGCGATAGTCCAGCATCGAAAGAATGCGCTCGACGTAGCCCTGCGTTTCCTTGAATGGGGGCACCCCGCGATAGCGCTCCACGGCCCGCTCCCCGGCATTGTACGCTGCAGCGGCGAGCGCCACGTCTCCTTCGAAGAAGGCAAGCAGCCAGCGCAGGTACTGCAGACCACCCTTGATGTTCTCCTCCGGATCGAAAATGTCGCGAACATTGAAGCGCGCGGCCGTATCGGGGATCAATTGCATCACCCCCATGGCATTCTTGGGAGAAACGGCACGCGGGTTCAGCGCCGACTCGGTAAGCGCGATCGCCAGCGCGAAATCCGGGCTGATCTGGTAACGGGGCGCCAGTTCCGACACCAGCAGCGCGATCTCTCGCCGTTCTGCGGGCAATCGGGCGAGACGCTGCTCGAGTCCGAAGCGCTCCAGCGCGAGCAGATGCAATGGGCGGCGAAGACATTCGGGTAGCTCCGGCTCGTCACTGACGACGAAGCGAAGCAGCCTTTGCGCATGATCGTGGCCAGCCTGCGCGGCACGCTGGAACAACGCGCTGGCGTAGTCGTCATTGCGTTCGACCCCGCGACCATTGGCGTACATCCAGCCAAGACTGAAGGCCGCTTCGGTATTTCCGAAACGCGCCGCTTCACAGTACAGCGTGGCTGCGTACTCCGGATCACGTGGTACGCCTTCGCCATGCTCATGGGCGAGGGCCTCGGCAACGAGATAACGCGCATGCAAGGCAAAAACCTGCTCGGCCGAAGCGCCCGCTTCGAGCACATCGGACTCATGAGCAACCAGCTCCTGCGGCAACAGCAGCCACCACCCGAACACCGCCACGTGCAAGGACTTCAGGCAATAGTGCGACCGCACGGCCTTTCGCCGAGCCGGTGATCGCCAACTGATCTGCGAAACCATGCCGGATACGGAGCTCATCTATCGTTTGTAGCAAAACACGCTTACAAGCGCCACACCGTCCTTCCCGTCTCCTCGATCACGCCGCGATCGAACGCCGATTTGACGTCGACGAATATTCCGTCGGGCAACAGACGGTCCAGCACGGTTTCAAGCGGCTGTTCGAGGTAGGCCTTGTGCGCGACGGCGACGACCACCGCAGCGGCGCGCGGCAGCGCGTCCCAGGCACGCAACTCGACGCCATACTCGTGCCTGGCCTCTGCGGCTTCGGCGACGGCGTCATGAACATGTACGCGACACCCGAAACTCTCGAGTTCGGTGATGACGTCGATCACCTTGCTGTTACGCAGATCGGGGCAGTTCTCCTTGAAGGTCAGCCCCATCACGATCACATCGCAGCCCTTGATCGAATGTCCGGCCCGAATCATTTCCTTGACCGTCTGTTCGGCAACGTACTTCCCCATGCCGTCGTTGATCCGCCGTCCAGCCAGAATCACGTCGGGGTGATAACCCAGCATCTCGGCCTTGTGCGTCAGATAGTAGGGGTCTACACCGATGCAGTGCCCTCCGACCAACCCGGGACGAAACGGCAGGAAGTTCCACTTGGTGCCCGCAGCCTCCAGTACTTCGACGGTATCGATCCCGATCCGGTGAAAGATCAGCGACAGCTCGTTCATCAAGGCAATGTTGACGTCACGTTGCGTGTTCTCGATGACCTTGGCTGCTTCCGCGACCTTGATGGAACTTGCCGGATAGACCCCTGCCGTGATTACCGAAGCATACATCTCGGCCACTCGACGCAAGGTCTCGGGCGTATCTCCGGAAACCACCTTGACGATCTTCGTCAGCGTTCGCTCCTTGTCGCCGGGATTGATGCGCTCCGGCGAATAGCCGACGAAGAAACCCTCCTTCCAGCGCATACCCGATTCGCGCTCGATGATCGGAATGCACACCTCCTCGGTCGCGCCGGGATAGACCGTGGACTCGAACACCACAATCGCACCTTTTCTGAGATTTCTGCCAACCGACTCGGACGATTTGACGAGCGGCGTGAAATCCGGCTGATGCGCCTGATCCACCGGGGTCGGTACCGCGACCACGACAAAGTCCGCCTGCGCCAGAACACTGGGGTCGGTACCGAACTCCAGACCGGTCGCCGCGCGCAAGTCCTCGGTCGTGACCTCGCCCGTCGGATCCACTCCCTCGCGATATGCGGCGACCTTGCTCTCCGAAAGGTCGAAGCCCAGCGTGCGGTACTTCTTACCAAACTCGACGGCCAGGGGTAGTCCCACATAGCCCAGACCGACTACAGCAACCGTTGTCATCGAATCGTCCCGAAAAAAAGCGGCCTCGATCAGCCGCGTGTCCCATGAAAGAAATTGTCGCCTCCCCCGAAGAGCAGGCGGCAACGATACTCAAAGCGTACTCTTGATGCGGTTGGCTTCCTGCTCGATCGCACTGCCCTCTGGAGCCAGACGCAGCACTTCGTCGATCTCCCGTGCGGCCTCGGCGGAGCGTCCGACGGCGACATAGGCCTTCACCAGATTCAACCGCAGGACGGGCTGCTCCGGCGCCAGATCGACCGCTCTCCGCAAGTGTTCCAGTCCTGCGTCATGCTCTCCACGCTCGACCAGCAGCATGCCGAGCGTGTCGAGCACCGCCGCGTTGTCCGGAGCCAGCGCCACCGCGCGGCGGGCCAGCTCCACCGCATCATCCTGCCCGAGACGCCCTGCGACCCACGCCAGGTTGTTGAGCACCAGCGCGTTGTCCGGCTGCAATCCGATGACATGTCGATAATGGCGACCAGCCTCTTCGAAACGCTCGCGCGCCAGCTCGGTCTCGCCAAGGTAGATCCGTACCGGTGCATCGTCTGGATTCTCGGCAAGCCAGCGCTGGGCAAGCCGATCCGCGTCCTCGGCCAGACCGGCTCTGAGCTGCGCTCGATGGAGCCGAACCACGTTCTCGCTGGCCGGTCCACGGGCAAGCGCGCCCTCGAACATGGTCACCGCTTCGCTCCATCGCGAAGCCGCGGCCAGCACGTCTCCCGCCAAAAGGTAGCCGGCAGGGGCATCCGGGCGCTGCGTTCGAACTTCCCCCGCAATCCTCAGGGCTTCGTCAGTCTTGTCTTGTCGGGCAAGCACCGCAACCAGACGTTGCTGCGCCTCTGGAAGATTGGGACGCATCGCCAGGGCACTTCGCAACGAACGCTCGGCGGCGGCCAGCTCGTTTCCAGCGGCCTGTATATTGGCAAGCGCAAGCAATGGCGCAGGGGAATTCGGTTGCAGGCGAACAAGGCGGTTGAGCGACGAGATTGCCTGTTGCCGGTCTCCTGCTGCAAACTGCACCTGCGCCAGCACGCCAAGCACGTTGGGCTCATCGGGATTGGCAGCATTGAGTTCCTGAGCGATCGAAAGCGCACGCGAAATCTCGTTGGTCATCAGCATGTGTCGAGCCTGCGCCAGGCGGGGCAATATCGACCCGGGCGCTGCCGCGACGGCGCGCTCAATCGTTGCCCGGACCTCGGCAGTGTCCGCCCCAGTCTGACCCTGCAGATCAGCGAGCAACAGGTAGGGGTCGGGGCGCGAAGGATCCTGCGCGATCATGCGCTCGAAACGCTGTTTGGCGTCGTCCGTTCTGCCTTGGGCAATGTCGATGCGCGCCAGATTGACCGCTGCGGAGATAAAACCCGGTTCACGTTCCAACGCCTTCTCGAACGCGGCGCGGGCGCCATCCAGATCGCGCGCCGCGAGCAGAATGCCGCCTTTCAGATTGTGTGTTTGTGGGTGATCCGGTTGCTTGGCTTCGAGTTGCTGGTGGGCGCTCATCGCCTTTTCGATGTCTCCCGCCCTCAAGTGCGCGAGAACCAGTGCAATATCCGGCTGCGCCGTGGACTCATCGAGCCCGGAAGCCTGTTCGAGGTCGAACAGCGCTCCATCTGCATCGCCGCCAGCCATCCGGGCAAGGGCAAGGCGCGTCCGCGCGGCGGGGTCGGTGGGCTCACTCTGTGCCACCCTCGAAAAGAACTCGGAGGCGCGATCGAAATCCCCGGTCGCGAGGAACACCTGACCTGCAACGGTCAAGGTCTCGTTGTCGGCCGCATCGCCAACGAGTAGCGGCTGAATGATCTCCCGCGCGCGTACCGGGTCACCGGTGGCAAGCAGCGACGCGCTCATGAGCCGACGCGCGAGCGGCTGCCCTGGCACGCGCGTGATCACCCGCTCCAGATGTTGCTGGGCACGCACGTGATCGTTCAGTCGCAGGTAAACGCTACCGGCGAGCAATTCGGCGGGCAGATGCCCGGGCGTCAGTCGCAGCACCTCCACCACACCATCCCGGGCCCGCTCCACGCGGTTGCCGCGGAAATCGACGAAGGCCTGAAGATACAAGGTGGCCGGGTGATTCGGGGCGACCTCCTTCATCTTCACCAGACGCCGTTCAGCCTCTTCCAGCCGTTCGCGCTGAAGCAGATAGGAAATCAGTGCATTGTGAATGTTGACGTCACGCGGACGAATCTCCAGCGCTTTGTCGATGCTCGTCAGCACCGAGTCGAACTGGTCCCGCGCCGCGTAAACCTCGGCCTGCAGCAAATAGGCGTCGGCCGCACGCGGGTCCGCCCGAAGCGCCGCAGTGGCATCCGCATAGGCACCATCGAGATCCTCCTCAACCAGTTTGATCCGGCCAAGCCCAAGCAACGCCGGCACATGGTCGGGGACCAGTTCAAGTGCCCGGCGGTAGGACCCGGCGGCATTCTCGCGATTGCCACGCCCGGTCTCGGCGTCGGCCACGTTGGTGCGGACTCGAGCCAGGGCCAGGGGATCGTCCAGTTCCACGTTTGCGTAGTCCGCGACAACGCGATCCAGGTCTCCAGCCAAAACCATGGCCCGCGTCAACAACGGTAGCGCAGCCGCGCGATCGTAGCCGAGGTCTACCGCACGCCGCAATTCGCGAATCGCACCCGGAATATCCCCTTGCTCGAGATAGATCGAACCAAGCAGAAAACGGGCTTCCGGATGCGAACCATCTTCCTGCAGCGCGTTCTTCAGCTGAATGCTCGCCGCGTTGAGGTCGTTGCTCGCAAGATAGGAGCGCGCCGAATCGAGCAAGTCGTCCGCACTCTTGCCGCAGCCTGAGACCAGGATCGCGCAGCAAAGTGCCAGCAGAACCCGGCTGGGGCGCCTTGTCCGGGCGCGCGCCCGCTTCGCATTCGAATCTGCACGAGTAGCAGCCATGTCAACTTTCCTTCTTCAAGCCAAAACGATTCATCATGTCATACAGAGAGGGCCGGCTCACCCCCAGGACTTCGGCCGCACGCGCGATATTGTTGTTGGTTCTCGCAAGCACCCTGACGACTGCCTTGCGCTCGGCCGCATCACGAACCTGTCGCAAGTTCAGGCTCGTCAACTCCTGCTCCACGGGAACCAGTCCCAGATCCTCCGCAGTAATCGAATTCCCATCGGCCATGATGACCGCACGCTTCATGCAGTTCTCGAGTTCACGCACGTTTCCGGGCCAGTCATGCGACTCGATCGCAGTCAGCGCATCTTCTGACAGATTCATCATCGGTCTCGCGTTCTCACGACAAAACCGCTGCACGAACGCGTGCGCCAGCAACACCGCATCTCCATCGCGATCCCGCAGCGGCGGGATCTCGATCACGAGTTCAGCCAGTCGATAGTACAAATCCTCACGAAACGCTCCCGACTGAATCAGTTCCTTCAAGTCACGATGGGTCGCACAGACGATGCGTACGTCGACCGGAATCTCCTCCCGCCCGCCAATTCGCTCGATGACCCTTTCCTGCAGAAAGCGCAGAAGCTTGGCCTGCAACGACATGGGAAGATCGCCGATCTCATCGAGAAAAAACGTTCCCTTGTGCGCACTTTCTATCTTGCCGGGCGTTTGCCTGACCGCCCCGGTGAATGCACCTTTCTCGTAACCAAACAGCTCGCTCTCGAGCAGGTTCTCGGGAATGGCCGCACAGTTGACCGCAACGAAGCGCTGCTTGGCGCGCGGTGAAAGCATGTGCAAGGCGCGCGCCAGCACTTCCTTGCCCGTGCCACTGCCTCCAATCAGCGCAACGGTGGCGTTGGCCGAAGCAACCTTTTCGATGGTGCGGCAGACCTTCAACATACCGGGATCACGCGTCAGGACACCGGACAGGGGAGCTGCTTGAGACTGCTTCAGCCGGAAGTTCTCCAACTGTAGATCGTGCAGGCGAAAGGCGCGTTCGATCGTCAGCGTCAGCAAATCCGGCTCAAATGGTTTGCCGAAGAAGTCATAGGCGCCCATGGCCACCGCCTTGACCGCATTCTCACGATCGTGTTGCCCGGTCAGTACGATGATCTTGGTACTGGGGGTCAGCGCCAGCATTTCGCCCAGCAACCGAAAGCCTTCGCCAACGTCGTCGGGGTGTGGCGGCAACCCAAGATCCATGGTGACCACCGCAGGTTCATGGCGTCGCAGTTGATTGATCGCACTCTCACGGTCTTCGGCGACCACCGTCTCGAATCCGTCGAAAGCCCAGCGCATCTGTTTGAGCAGAGTCGGATCGTCCTCGACAATAAGCAGGGTTCTTCTCTTTTCAGACATGATCGTGATCGAACTCCGTCCGCACGGCCGGTTGCGTCGACTCCAGACGATCGGCGACACTCAGGTCGATGACCACCCGGGTTCCACGTCCAGGCACACTTTCGACCTGCAACACCCCGCCGATTTCCTGAACATATTGTTGGGTTTCGTACATTCCGATTCCCATGCCGCTGGCCTTGCTGCTCTGAAATGGCTTGAAAAGCTTCTCACGCAGAAACTCGGGGCTCATTCCGCAGCCGGTATCCTCGATCCCGATACGCGCCCGCCCCGCGGACGCGGTGTCCAGCGACATGCTTACCTTACCATCCTCCGGGGTTGCGTCCAGTGCGTTCTGTACCAGATGACCGATGACACGTTGCAGGCGCTCCGGGTTCGCATAGACATAGCACTCCTCCCCCTCCGGCATGTCAAGCGCCACGGGTGGACGCTGCATCCGCTTCGAATCCCTGACCGCCAGCAGCGTCGTTCGCAGCCCGACCCGACGTTCCGATTCGATCGGCTTCTTGCCTTGCAACTGCTGCATGAGCGCGCGCATGCGTGATTCGACATGGGTAACCGTCTCCAGCATGTCTTCCTGAAAGGCTGGATTATCGCGATGACGCTCGGCATTCTTCAACATCAGCGACAGCTGCGCAACCAGATTCTTCAGATCGTGCACGACGAACGCCGACATGCGATGAAAGGAATCAAACTTGCGGGCCTCCAGCAGAGCTTCCGCCGCGAGCATTCGGGCAAGAAAGCTGGCGGCCTGACGCTGTGCCGTCTTCAGCAGATCCAACACTTCCCAGTCCACCTCGAATGGTGTGCGTGCGGAATTCAGCACGACGAAGCCGACAAGCCCCCCTCCCGACTTGAGCGGCACCACCAGCCAGGCATCATCCATTGCCGCCAGCCATGCCGGGATGACCAGACCGCCCTGCCGTCCCCGCGCTCCGCGTACCTCTTCGAGATTGACCACCCATTCATGTTCGTCGATGAAGCGACAGAATGGACTATCGGCCTCTTCGACCGCGTCTGAGGGCGAGTGATTGAGACGCGCGTGCAGCGTGAACCGACCACCCGTGTTCCGTAGCCACAACCCACCCCCTGAGCTCTCTACCAGATCGGACAGCGCCTTGATCACGGACTGCCCCAGATCGAGCGAATCGCCGGCCGAAGACAGCGCATGGGTGAAGCGTAGCCATTCGGCACGATAGTCGTATCGGTACGGGAAGAGGTGTTTGTTCAGGAAAACACGCAACTTCGCCCGTTGCGTTCCCGAAAAGATGAAGACCCCCAGCAGCAGCAAGCCGCCGAAAAGCAAGCCCAACTGTAGCGCCCGCCCCCAGCCCCCCCCGAAATAGCGGACGTAGTAGCCGGCCCCTGCGATCATCAGCAAATACAGGCCGGACAAGGCCAGCGCGGTCGAATGAAACGCCATCTCACGCGATACCGCCACGCGCACGGTCCACGCCGGACTTCGAGAGGCGGAAAGCACGACCAACGGGATCAACATGGTCAGAACCAGTCCCCGAACAGCAAGAACATCAGGATCGAGCCTTCCAAACAGGAATCCATCCGCCACCAGATAGAGGTCGAAAATGTAACCAGCCGAAAGTCCGAGACACAACGGCTTCAACCCCCACCTGGACTCGACAGGCAGGCCTCGATAAAGCTGTTCCACGAGAACGAGGCCGAAAACCGTACCTGCGAGATAGCATCCCAGCAGCAGGCGATATGCCTCGAACCCGGCGGAAGCGCTGGACAGCGCAGCCGCGAAACCCAGCGATTGAGAAACGACTACGGTTGCGGCAATCGCCGCATGCCACCGGGTACTGGATCGATAAAGCGGTCGCAGCAGGATCAGCAGAAACAGGTACCACGCGGCGGTTCGTAGAATCTCGGCGCCCCCTTGCAGCACCAGTACCGTTTCCGGCGACAGCGAGAAACCCGATGCACCCGCCAGTCCCCAAAGCGCGGTCACGCCCATCGCAATCAGCAATGCGCCACCGGCTATGCCCCCCCGCCATGCCATGAACAGATACACTGCTGCCAAGACATGGGCCAGGGTGGCAACGGCACTCCCCCAGATTGCGACGTCGGACAATCTCGATCTCCTCGGGCACGAAAACTTCGCTCCCCGGTGGCGGCATGGCGCGCGCGCCGAGCGGGCCATGCCAGGCCGAGCGCAACGACGTCAAGCGCAGACCATTCCTAGTTCGCCCCTTCCCCGGTCAATACGACACGAATGGTTTCGAACAGGACGAGGGTGTCTAGGACCAGCGTGTGGTTCTTCACATAATAGAGATCATACTGCAGCTTTTGAACGGCATCGTCGACCGACGAACCGTAAGAGTACCTAACCTGGGCCCAACCGGTTACACCCGGCTTCACACAGTGACGCACGGCGTAAAATGGGATCTCCTGAGACAGGCGGTCGACAAAATAGGGACGCTCCGGACGCGGCCCGACCAGACTCATGTCTCCGGCAAACACATTGAACAGTTGCGGCAATTCATCGATTCGAAGCTTGCGAATGATGCGCCCGGTTCTGGTCGTGCGGTCATCGTTGGCAGATGCCCAGCGCGGCTTTCCGTCCTTCTCCGCGTCAGTTCTCATGCTGCGGAACTTGATGACGCGAAACACCCGGCCACCGAGACCCACCCGCTCCTGCTTGTAGAAGATCGGGCCGCGATCCTCGATGAGAATCGCCAGCGCCGTGATCAGCATCACGGGAAGCGAGAGGACCAGCAGAATCAGTGACGCACCAAGGTCGAACACCCGTTTGACGAAAGTGCGCGCCCAACCCTGCCTGAAACCGTCACCGTAAATCAGCCAACTGGCTCGCAACGAATCGATCCGGATCTGCCCCTGTGTTCGCTCGAAAAACGATGACAGATCGAGTACCCGCACGCCCATGAGCTTGCAATCGAGCAACTCGCGTATCGGCAGAACGCCGCCTCTTCGCTCCTTGACCGCAACAATGATCTCATTGACTCGGTACCGTCTCACCAGTTCGAGTAACCCTCCACTTTGCCGCGCAAGTATCCGCCCTGAATCGACTCCGGATGACTCCTCGCCGATCGGAGCATAAAAGCCGACCACTTCGACCCCTCGCTTGACCGGATGAGTCAGGGAATACTCCACTGCCGCGGCCTCGTTGCCGGCGCCGATGATCAGTACTCGCGGCATGAACATCGATGCCGCGGCACGGCGATTGACGATACCACGCATGACCAGCACGACACCGAGCAGAACCACTACCGGCTCACGGAGGTTGTCGGACACGGGACCATCCCAGGGAAGAATCTGAAACACGATGAAGGCGGCTGGAACACTGACCACGATTGCCACCATCGTGCGAATCACCGATTCCCGACGGCTGAGCCCGGACCCGGGTTGTCGATACAGGCCCATCAGGCTGTTCAACAGAATCATCAAGACGGCAAACACAAACGCCGAAGGGACAACCCTCTGCCAGTCGATTTCTCCCGCATGAACCTGAACCCCTACCGCGAACAGAACCGCAAGAAAAAGCAACATTGCATCGAACAGCACCTGCTGCAGTGTATGCGAAGGAAAGTAGTGACTGAACACCTTGAGCATGCGATTCGACCAGATCAATAAGGATCAATGTACGGAAGGAGCCCGCAAACAAGCGAGACACCGGGCAAACGTCGTTCCGGGTACTTGCAGCATGTATCTAACCTTAGTCTAATCAGCCGAGAAGGCCCGTGAAATAACGCACATGCATCGTCTATCACCTTTGACCGATGGTACGCTGACCCCGTAATGCATCCCATTGATCACTGTTGGCATCGATGCGCAGGGACAAGAATCAACCAGGCCGCATGATACTATCTGCATTCCGATATTTCATCTCGATCATATGATGACAAGTCCGGCGTAATGGCTCAGTCCTGCGCGAGCTGCGCCCCTGCCCACCGGGCAGCATGATTCACTACCTCCTCCGCCACGGGAATCAGTTTGCCCAAGGTGATGAAACCGTGCACGACCCCCGGCACCTGAATCCGCTCTACTTTCCCTCCCTGAGCACGCACGCGTTCCGAGAAGGCTTCACAGTCGTCCAACAGGGGATCATACTCTGCGGTGACAAGGCACATTGACGGTAGATCGCGAAGCGACTGCGCACGCATCGGAGAAGCGCGCCAGTCTTCTTCGTCGTGCCCGCGAAGATAGCGCTCGAAGAACCACTCAAGGCTTTCCGTGTCGAGCATGAAACCATGCTCGAAACGGCGACGGGAGTCGGACTCGCTGCGAATCAGCGTGCATGGATAGATCAAGAGCAGACAAACCGGAACCCGCGCCCCTTTGTCACGAGCCGCAATCGCGGTCACGATCGCGAGGTTTCCGCCAGCACTGTCTCCCGCCAGTCCAATACGCTCCGAATCGATGCCCAGTAGCTGTTCATTGTCCATTGCCCATTCGCACGCGAGCATCGCGTCGTCGGTTGCCGCGGGGAACGGGTGCTCCGGCGCGAGGCGATACTCGACCGAAAGGACTGCGCAGTTGGACCGATTCGTCAGGTCGCGGCAGAAGGTGTCGTAGCTTTCGATGTCGCCGATACACCAGCCACCACCGTGAAAGAAGATCAGCAGCGGCAGGACTTCTCCCGGGTTGCGCTGCAAGGGGCGGTATAAGCGCGTCAGCATTGCCGACCCGTCCTTTCGAGGAACCGGGATATCCAGCACTGAAGCGACCGGCGGACGGTCCGGGTTAAAGGCGAACTGTAGCTTGCGGAACGAATGGCGTGCCTGTTCGACCGACATCTGGTGAAAGGCGGGTGCGCCGACCCGGTAAACCATGTCCAGCAGCGTTTGCACCTCTTTTAATAACGGCATGCTTCAAAATAAAAAATGGATACTCGAAGTCGTGACCATACCTTAAAAATATCCCGATCAAGATCCAGTTCCTCGGACGGATCGCAAAAATTTGTCGCCGCCTGGGATTCGGGTGAAAGGCATGCGTACTTCGCGGTCAGGAGTTGTTCATGGCCGGAGGCGGTATTCGTCGGTAGACGTCAAAAAGCCGCATCCGAGTGATGGATGCGGCTTTTTGGGATGGTGGAGTCTGACGATGACCTACTTTCG
>ERZ869909.1903-NODE-1903-length-15482-cov-3.490036_pt1 | contig 15482 bp, 16 predicted proteins | sample MGYA00520892_ERZ869909 | MGnify/ENA primary metagenome ERZ869909 (study PRJEB32215, sample SAMEA104723947) | bioreactor metagenome | biome: bioreactor; feature: anaerobic bioreactor; material: water | place: China | collected 2015-03-12 ...
GTCGCCGTACCGCTGGACTGGAACCGCTACATCGCCGCGCTGGCACCCAAGGGCCGCTTGCACACGGTGGGCGTCATCTCCGAACCCATTCCGGTGCCTGCTTTCAGCCTGATCGGAGGTCAGAAATCAGTCTCCGGTTCTCCGGTCGGCAGCCCGGCGGTGATGGCGAAAATGCTGGAGTTCTGCGCGCGCCATTCAATCGCGCCTCATGTCGAATACATGCCGATGAGCCAGATCGACGAGGCCTTCCAGCGCCTTCGCGACGGCAAGCCGCGCTACCGTATCGTGCTGGAAAATGACTTTGCCTGATGAAAAATGGCCCCCGCGCCAGAAGGGCGCGAGGGCCAGTGACTGCCTCGGCCAAAAGGGAATAAAGCCGGGCAAATCTGCGTCAGCGGCGCCTAGCGCGCGCGGCTGGCGAAGGTGACGTGACCTTGCTCCGTCCGTGAACCGGCCATCCAGCTTGTCGCGCCGTAGAGTGTTTCATGGGCGCTGCGCAGCGCATCCTCCTGGCATTGCGCTTCAATTGCGCGGCGCTGGAACCCGCGCAAGGCGTTCTGATTGCAGACCTGCCGGGCGGCCTGTTCGATGCGGGCTTCAACGGACGCCCGGCCTTCCGGTGACTGAAGTTCGGCAGCCCGATACTCCACGATACGCGTCGGAGCCGGTGCAGCGAATGAGGGCGCACTGATGCCGAGTGCCACCATTGCGGTGAGCATGAGGGGGAGAGCTTTCATGGGGTGTGTTTCCTTGTTCCTTGAGTGACGAACCAACCTTGCCCGGACGGCGCGGGATCTGGTGTCCCGGTCTTTTTGCGTCCGTGCGAGTGTCACTGTGGATCAGGAAAGATTGCGCCGCGATGGCGCAGGCATGAACTTCAATTAAGGCGCAGTTTTCCGCCGTGTTGTCTTGGCGTCGCCTGAGCAGCGCTTCGAGCAATAGCGCACCTCGTTCCAGACGCGCTCCCACTTCTTGCGCCAGGTGAAGGGCCGTCCACAGGACGCACAGTTCTTAACCGGCAAATCCGCTTTGCGCCTCATCGGGCGAACCTGCGCCAAAGGCGCTGCAAGAAAGGGCGGACCGGCAGGAAGAGCCGGTAGGCTAGCTCCAGTACCCAGACGAGCGGCGGCGCAGCGGCGATCCGGCCCAGCCAGCGCCAGCCGGGAGTCGCTTTCCACAGCTCGGCAAAAGCGCGCGCGCCGCTTACCAGCTCGCCGGAAGGCGTGCGGACGTGAAAGCGCGCCATCGCGGCTTCACGGCTCAGAGAAGATGGCAGCGTGTCCGGCGATGCGGCAACATCATGAAAGGCAGCCTCTGTCCCCTGTTGCCGGTAAAAGCCGATCTCAGCGCGGCACATCGGGCAGCTGCCATCGAAAAAGACTTCGCACGCACCATATTCAGATGCGTTTGCAGCGTGTTGATCTTGTGTTTGGGTTTTCCGGGTCATTTAAGCGCTAATCTAGGCGGACACGAGGGCAGGAAAAGGGGACATGGCGACACGCCGCATTGCCATCATCGGAGCCGGGCTTGCCGGCGCGGCCTGCGCCCGCGCCCTGATCCAGGCCGGGCACAGCTGCCAGCTTTTTGACAAGGGGCGGGGGCCGGGCGGCCGGCTATCCACCCGCCGGGTTGAAACCCCTCTGGGCGAGGCGGGTTTCGATCACGGCGCACAATTCATCACGGCGCGCGGTGCGGCGTTCTCGGCTTTTATGCACGATGCGCGCGATGCCGGTGCGGCCGCGGTCTGGGATGCACGGCTGGTCTCGATAGACCGGCGGGGCAATGTTGAGCCGTTGCGCGAGGAAGACCGCTGGATCGGCGTGCCGGGCATGAATGCGCTCGTCAAGCATGCGCTGGATGGTCTTGATGTGCAGTTCGGGGCGCGGGTGGCGGCTCTCAAGGGCGGGGCGGGCAGCTGGACGCTGGTGCGCGATGATGGGCGCCGGGAAGGGCCCTTTGACGCGGTCGCGATCACCATACCGCCTGAACAGATGAGTGATCTGCTGGCGCGCACGGACGGTGATTTTTCAACCCAGATAGCACAGGCGAACGGGGCCCGGATCGGTCCGTGTCAGGCGGTGATGACGGTGCTGAATGCCCCCTTCGATCCGGGCTTTGACGGCGCGAAGCTCTATGGCGGCGCTCTCGCCTGGATGGCGCGCATGGGGTCACGTCCGGGCCGGGCCGGGCCGGAAGCGTGGATACTGCATGCCACAACGGGCTGGTCGCGGGCCAATCTGGAAGCCAGCCCTGATGCGGTCGTGCGCAATCTCCTCGAAGAGGCACATATACGTTTCGGATTTCCGGCGCGCCCGGTCTGGAGCGCGGCCCATCGCTGGCGCTATGCGCTCAGCGAACAGGCGCCCGGTACGCCGTTTGCCCTTGATGAAACTGGGACGGTCGGCTGCGCGGGCGACTGGCGCCTTGGCGGGCGGGCAGAGCTGGCCTGGGATAGCGGCGCGGCTCTGGGTGAGGCGCTGGCTAAATCCTAGCCCTCCCCTTCAGGCTTGATCAGGAAATGGCCGTGCAAGGCCGCAACGGGTGCAGCCCGGCGGTCCTGCCAGGCTTCCACACGTACATTGGCCACACGTGCGCCCTGCCGGGTGATAATGCCGCGGGCATACACGTCCTGGGGGCGCGCCGGGCGCAGATAGTCCACCGATACATCAATGGGCTTGGGCAGGGCCGCCAGGCGCGTCCCTGCCAGCAGGGCGGCAGAGGCGGTGATCTCCATGAAAGCGCCAATGGCGCCGCCGTGAAGGGCCGGGATCAGCGGATTGCCCACCAGGCTTTCCACATAGGGCAGGATGGCCGTCAGCTCGTCGCCATGACCATCGAAACGCACGCGCATCATCTGCACGTACGGACTCGAAAGCAGGGGCTCCAGCGGGCTCATTCTTCTTCCACCTTGCTGATCGGCGTGGCGGACTTGCCAAAGGCGCGCCTCGCCTTCTCGGCCGCCTGCTGGCTGACGCGGGTCACCATGAACGCGGCAGCAGCCGTGGCAACAGGATCGTTTTCATCGCCGTCATGGGCGATGGCGCTGACAAAGGCGAAAAGCCCTGACGCGCGAACGCAGCGCGCTATCGCCACCACATCACGGCCAGGTTCTGCGGGGCGCATATAGTCAAGGCGCAGATCAAGCGTGGCAGTGGCATCCTTGCCGCCAAGGCCTGCAAAGGCGGCCAGCCCGCAGGCATGGTCCAGCAGGGCTGTGACCACGCCGCCATGCAGAACACGGGTATCCGGATCACCAATCAGATCATCGCGGTAGGGCGCGCGCATCTCCGCGACGCCCGGCTCGATGCGCTCCAGCCGGAAGCCGAGCGCGACGGCATGGGGCGAACCATCCACCAGCAGCGGGGCGAGGGTATCCAGAAGGGTCTGCAGATCGTCGGCCATGCCTGCCCTTTAAAGGGCAGCGCATGATAAGGCCAGTGCTGCGTTCAGAGTCGCGTTCAGGGGGGCGATGTCAGGCAGCGAGCCTGCGGGCAGTGATTTCTTCCAGACCGTTGACCAGCTCGTTGCGGTGGGCATCGGGCGCATTCTCGAACTCCTGCAGGCGGCGCAGGGCCGAGCGGTGCAGGGTGATGATTTCCGTTTCGCGCGGGCCGACATCGCGCACCGTTTCCAGATACTGGCGCAAGGAGCGGCCGACGCGCGCCGCGATCATGTCGCCCTGGCGCATCATGGCCTCTGCCATGGCATCTGCCTGGGCGAGGGCGGCCTCAAGCGGTGTGGCAAGGCCGGACTCAACATCCACGCCGCGCTTCCACGCGATGCGGCCATTCTGGTTGGGGCGGATGCGGCGGTCTGGCCCGGCGAAGGTTTCGGTCTCCACATAAGGCCTTGGACGGCTCGCGGTTTCCTCCAGCCGCGCGAACAGGGAGGCCGGCGATACAGGGCGGAGCAGGAACGCGTTCACACCCGCATCGCGCGCGCGCTCGATCTCGCGCATCTGGCTGTTGTTCCCCAGCGCGATGATGGGCGCCCGGCGCACGGGCAGGTTCTTGCGGCGCAGGGCGCGCGTCAGGGCCGGTCCCGGCGATGTACGGCCCGACCAGTCAGAAATGATGATCGGGCGCGCATAGGTGGTGGCAGCCGACAGGCCGGTCTCTTCGTTCGCGAAGGTGAATACGTGGTCGGCGCCGGCGTGACGCAGCACATCGGCAATCAGCCTGCGCAGGAAGTTGGACGGATCAACAATGAGGATAGGGCGGTCTTGCCATCGGCTGGACACGGGCACGCGCACAGGCGTGCTGGTCTCGATATCATCAAGCTTCATCATGTTCCCGCCGCGCAACGCTTCCCTTGAGAAGGCAAGCTAGCAGCAGGTGCTGCCCGTTGCCCGCTCAAACCGTGGACAGGGTTAATGGCCGGTAAGTTCGCCCGAAACCGTTGCGACTCAGAGGCCCTAGGAACGGCGGCTGGCGGCAGAGATGATCCGCCAGACGATCCAGATCGGTATGACCAGAACAGCGCCCAGCAGGAAGTAGCGCACCGACCAGCCGAGCGATTCGGTGATGATCAGGAAGAAGCGGTCCCAGGCGCGCGCAATCGTACCGAAGAAATCGACCCAGAGCTCTGCCGGGTCGACATTGAAGAGAGCCAGCACTACGCCTGCCAGCACGCAGAGCAGGAACAGGACCAGCAAATCCCTCAGCCGCACCGCGATGAGGCGTTGCAGGAAGGTCTTGCGTGGGGCTTGCGTGTCGCTCATGGGTGCCAGATTAACGTAAAGATTGCGGCACGTGTGAGGCGAAAATCGCGCTTACCCTTCCTTCTTGATATGCACCTGATGCGGATAGGGAATTTCGATGCCTTCGGCGTCGAAGGCCAGCTTCATCAGCCGGGTCTTTTCCCAGAAATAGGCCCAATAGTCGGAGCTGTTGACCCAGGCCCGCGCCGTATAGTCGATGGAGGACGCGCCGTGGGCTGCCACTTCCACCACGACTTCAGGCATGGGCAGGACGCGCTCGTCATCTTCCAGTACCCGCCGGATGGTGCTGCGCACCTTTTCGATATCGGCATCGTAAGAGGCGCTGAACATGAAATCGACCCGGCGGGTCGAGTAACCGGAAAAGTTGATGATGACCCGTCCCCAAGACTGCGCATTGGGAACAATCACCTGGCGGTTATCGGGTGTGGTCAGTTCGGTGTAAAACAGGGTGATGTCGCGCACGGTGCCGGAGGCTCCGCCAATATCAACGAAATCCCCGATCTTGTAGGGGCGGAAAAAGACGATCATCACGCCGGCGGCGACGTTGGAAAGCGTGCCTTGCAGGGCAAGACCAACCGCCAAGGTCATCGCGCCTAGGGCGGCGACCAGCGAGGTGGTTTCGACGCCGAAGCGGGTCAGCACCGCGATGATGACCACAGCGACGATGAGATAGCGCACAACCGAGGCGAAGAAGACGGCCAGCGTGGTGTCGATCTTGGGGTGGTCTACCGCCCATTTTTTTACACGGCGCGAGATAAATCCGGCCAGATACAGGCCAACTACCAGAATGATGGCGGCCAGGGCGACATTGGACAGCACCGCCACGCCCAGCGTGGTCAGATACTCGATCATCGTGCCGATCTGACCGTCGAGCTCACCGCCAAACTCCATGAGCGGACATCCTTTTCCCAATGATTTCCGAACGAAGCGGGCCTCTAGCATGGATAAGGACAAACGTCGAATTGCCCGTGTGACCGGGCCACAGATGACCGGGCCACGCTGTCTGAAGCTTGCGGTGAACGGAAGAAGCAGGGTTTCCTAAAGGCCCCGCGAATGCTTAACCTTGGCCCCTTGCGGGCGGCCCAGACCGTTCCGTGCGGTGATAATGCGCAATCGCTGGCCTGACAGACGGTTGGCGCGCCAAGGGGGAAAGCAATATGGCAAAGGTAGACGCGCCCGCAGTTGAGGAGCGCCAGAAAGGTATTCTCGGCTGGATCGAGAAAACCGGCAACAAGCTGCCCGATCCGGTCATCATCTTCGCCTATCTGATCGCGATACTGATAGTGGTTTCGGTGATTACCGACTGGCTGGGCGTGTCCGTCGAACATCCGGTGCGCGTGAATGAAGACGGTTCGCCTGTGGTGGAGCCCGCGCGCATGCTGTTCCGGTCAGAGCTGATCGAGCACTTGCTGGTGCGCATGCCGACGATCTTCACCTCCTTCCATCCGCTTGGCTATGTGCTGGTAGTGATGCTGGGCGCGGGTGTCGCCGAGCGCGCAGGCCTGTTCGGCACCGCCATGCGCGCAGCCGTGCGCAACGCCCCGCGCTTCCTCCTGACCCCGGCCGTTGCACTGGTGGCGATGCTGGCAAACCTTGCTGCCGATGCGGCCTATGTGGTGCTGATCCCGCTGGCGGGTGTCATTTATGCGGCGGCCGGCCGGCATCCGATCGCGGGCATTACGGCCGCGTTCGCCGGGGTATCAGGCGGCTTCTCTGCCAATCTTTTCCCCGGCCAGCTTGATGCCCTGCTGTTTGGCATCACTGAAGCTGCTGTGGGCAGCCTGGTGACCAACTGGGTGATGAACATTGCCGGCAACTGGTATTTCATCGCGGTGATGACGTTCATCTATCTGCCGGTGATCTGGTTTGTCACTGACGGCATTATCGAAAAGCGCCTTGGCAAATGGACCGGCGGCGCCGTTGCTGGCAGTGATAACGCGGATGATGATCCTGATGCACCGCTGACGGCCGGTCAGAAGAAGGGCCTCGCCCACGCGGGTCTGGCGGTTCTCGCGGTTATCTTCCTGTGGCTGTTCCTGACGGTGGATCTGGTCGAGCTGGTCAGCTTTGGCGCCCTGTCGGTCTGGGGTGGCAATCCGCCTCTGCTGAACCCTGACCCCACGCTGGAAGTGACCCAGCAGCTCATCCCGTTCTTCACCTCGCTGGTGGCTGGCTTCCTGATCCTGTTCCTCGCGGCAGGTGTCGCGTACGGCATGGCAGCGGGTACGATCAAGACCCACCGCGATACGGTGGAGATGATGGCCGGCGGCATGAAGGATATGGGCTATTATCTCGTGCTGGCTTTTGCCGCAGCGTACTTCGTGGAGATGTTCAACCTCTCCAATCTGGGGATCATCTCGGCCGTCAACGGCGCCAACGCGATCCAGCAGTCAGGTCTGCCCTTGCCGATCGTGCTGGGCCTGATCGTGCTGTTTGCCGGCGTGTTGAACCTCTTCGTCGGCTCGGCGAGCGCGAAATGGGCCTTCATGGCGCCCATCCTCGTGCCGATGCTGATGCTGCTGGGGATTAGCCCGGAAATGGCAACAGCGGCCTATCGCGTCGGTGACAGCGCCACGAACATCATCACCCCGCTGATGGTCTACTTCCCGCTGGTGCTGGTTTTTGCCCGCCGCTGGGTGCCGGAGTTCGGTATTGGTTCGCTCACCGCGGCCATGCTGCCCTACTCGGTCTGGCTGATGATCACCGGTATCATCATGACGATCGCCTGGGTCTATCTCGGCCTGCCGCTCGGACCGGGCGCAGAGGTCGGCTACACCCTGCCGGCTGCCAACTAGCCGGTACCCGCCCGCAGCCCCCCAGGGCTGCGGGCAGGTCTGCTTTCAAGGAAATACCGGATGAGCCTTGTCCTCCATCACCTCAATGCCTCGCGCTCCCAGCGCATTATCTGGCTATTGGAGGAGCTGGGCCTGCCCTACACGCTGGTGCGCCATGAACGTGATGCGCAGACGCGGCTCGCCCCGCCGGAACTGCTGAAAGTCCACCCGATGGGCAAGGCGCCCCTGCTGGAGCATGAAGGGCAGGTCATCGCGGAAACGGGCGCGATCGCGCAGTATATTCTTGCCGTGTTCGACACTGAGCACCGCTTGCACCCCAAGCCCGGACGCCCGGAATTCGCCCGGTATCTGGAATGGATGCATGCGGCGGAAGGTTCGCCCTTCCTGCCCGGCCTGATCCTTGTCTTCACCCGCGCCACGGGCTTGCAGGATTCGCTGCTGGCAGGCTGGATGAGCGGCGAGCGTGACAAGGCGGTTGCCACTATCGAGAGCCATCTTGCCCGCCACACCTGGTTTGCGGGCGATATGTTCACGGCTGCCGACTGCCTGATGGGCTTCCAGCTTGATGGCATGGAGAAGTCCGGCCTGCTGGACAACGCCCCGGCTACGAAAGACTGGCTGAAGCGCGCCCATGCCCGTGAGGGCTATAAGCGGATGATCGAGCAGGGCGTTTAGGGGGCCGCGGCAAGTAGCGCCTGTAGCTCCGTTTCTAGCGGTTCCAGCCGTGCGGTTACGAGGTTCCAGAGCAATACCGGATCGACGCGCCCATAGTGATGCGCGAGGATATGGCGTGTCCCGACGATTTGTCCCCAAGGGATACCGGGAGCCTGCTGACGGATGTCCGCCGGGACATGACGGACTGCTTCTCCGATCACCTCCACACAACGTGTGACGGCATGTACGGTTTTCAGGTCCGCGCAGAAGCCGTCCCGGTCCATGTCTTTCACATGAAAGCGGGCATAGCCTGCATGCTCGATCATGTCGGCTACGAGAACTTTCCAGTCGTGAGACTTACCCCGTTCAGGCATCGACCAGACTGTCTTGAATACGGTGCGCCATCCGCGGTGACAGGGCGCGTGGCGTCAGCAGGTCCACGGAGCAGCCCAGCCGCTTTTCCAGCTCAAGGCGAATGCCGGAGAAACTGAAGAGGTCCGGCGCACCGCTTTCTGCAAACTCCACCAGCAGATCGACATCGCTGTCAGGGCCGGCCTCATCGCGGGCATGGGAGCCGAACACGCGCACGCGAATGATGCCGTGGTCCTCAAACCACGGCTTCAGTTCGCGCAGGCGGGCCAAAAGCTCATCGCGTCTCATGGACGCCATTGTCCCACTGACGGGCAGTGGCGGCAAGATAAAGCCCGCCTATCGCCCTGCCGAGGTGGCGACGACCGCTGTTGTTGCGCTCGTGATAGCGATAATCGCCATCGTTTGTGCGGCGATCATGGCCGACATGGCCGCCAGTGCGCCCAGCGAGCCATCCGCGCGTTCACCAAGCCAGACAAGCTGGGCGAGGCGAAGCCGCGCCGACCCGGTTTGCGGCACTTTGGAGAGCGCTTCCATGTTCGCCTCGATCACGGCCAGATCAGCGGGCGTGACGCCCTGGGCGGCCCATTCCATCCAGATATGGTGATTGCCGGTATAGCGTATCTTGCGGTGCGCTTTCACAGCCTCGCGGAGGGCAAGAAAGCGGCTCAGCACCTCGTTGGCCGGCTGCTGGTAAAGCACGCTGAGGCGTGCGCCTTCGCGTTTCAGTCCGCGCGCCGCCCGGTCCGCCTCAAACACCGCCATGGCCGCGTCGCGCTCGCGTGAGACTGCATCGGGGCCGTCATCGCGCGCAGCGTGGGAGGCGGCAAACAGATCCGTCACCTCCGGATTGGCCCGCCACCATGAAGGCAGGATGGCCTGCTTGATCGAGAAGAACCGCCTGACAGCTTGCGCGGACGTGGCATCTGCGAGTGTCAGGACCAGGGCGGCCCGGCTCCCACCCTCATGGAGCTTGCGCGTGCGGGAAGCCTTCTCGTCCTCGCGTAAGGCATCACGCACCTTGATGAAGGCCTGCGCGGTCTTGCCATGGCTTGCCAGCAGGGCTGCATAGATCCAGAGCAGGTCGCCCGTTGGCGCACGCCAGCCGCCCAGGCTGGATTTCAGCGCCTCCCGGGCCTGCTGCATGGCGGCAACGGCTTCACCTGTCTGAGCCTGTGAGGGCGTCAGCGCATAGGCGGCGAACCAGGCGGCAGCATTGCCCGGCCCGCGATTTACCGCCTTCACCGCGTCATGGATTGCCTCAAGGCGTGCAAGGGCGCTTGTCTGCTCCATGGGGCTATTCCGCTCGCTGTGGCTGGCTCAGGTCTAGTCCGGTGTGGAAGGCAATAAAGGCCCATTTGTCGGCCGTTTCCTGGATCAGCATGGAGACCGGCGTGCCCGCGCCATGACCGGCGCGCGTCTCGATGCGGATGAGGGTCGGCGCATTGCCGGTATCGGTGGCTTGCAGCGCCGCGATGTACTTGAACGAGTGGCTGGGAACCACGCGGTCATCTGTATCGGCGGTCGTCACCAGCGTTGCCGGATAGCCTTCGCCTTGCGGTATGGTGTGCAGCGGCGAGTAGGCGTAGAGCACATCGAACATGTCCGGGTCCTGCGGGCTGCCATAGTCCGACACCCAGAAGCGGCCTGCGGTGAACTGGTTGAAGCGCAGCATGTCCATCACGCCCACGCCCGGGAGGGCGGCGGCAAACAGGTCCGGGCGCTGATTGGCGACGGCGCCGACCAGCAGCCCGCCATTGGAGCGGCCTTCGATGGCGATATTGGCGGGGCTCGTCCAGCCCAGCTCGACAAGGTGCTCGGCGGCGTTGATGAAGTCGTCGTAGACGTTCTGCTTGTTGGCGAGGCGGCCGCCATCATGCCAGTCGCGGCCATATTCCGAACCGCCACGGATATTGGCCAGCGCGAACACACCGCCCATCTCCATCCATTGCAGGCGGCGCACGTCAAAGGCGGGCGTCATCGGGATGTTGAAGCCACCATAGCCAAACAGAAGCGTGGGTTGCTGCCCGTTGGGCGTCACATCGCGGTGGTGGACGATATACATCGGCACCTGCACCCCGCCCGTGCTCTCATAGAACACCTGGCTGACTTCGTAGTCATCGGGATCGAAGGTGAGAGGCGCTTCGTGGAAGAGCGTGCTTTCGCCGGTCTCCACGTCATAGCGATAAATCGTGCCGGGCCGGTTGAAGCTGGTGAAGCTGTAGAAGGTCTCCGGGCTGTCCGGGCGGCCATTGAAACCGCTGGCGACGCCAAGGCCGGGCAGTTCCACCTCGCGCACCTCATCGCCTTCCAGTGTATGAACACGCACCACCGAGCGCACATCCTCAAAGCTCTGCACCACCAGATGTCCGCCGATATGGCTGGCGCTGGTAATGGGGAACTCGCCTGCCGGGATGATGTCGGTCAGGGTGGAGGGGTCTGAGAGATCGACCGCTACAACGCGCTGATTGGGGGCATCGAGGTCGGTCAGGAAGAAGAAGGTTTCGCCGTCATTGCCTATGGGCGAGTGGTTGTTGGCAAAGCCTTCAAAGATGGCCACCGGCTCAGCGTCTTCATCGGTCAGGTCGAGGATGTGGATGGCATTGCCGTCCGTTCCGGCGGATGAGGCGATGAACAGATAATCGCCATCATCACTGACGCCTGCGCGCCAGCTGACTTCCGGGTTTTCCGGGTCGGCCATGATCTGGCGGTCTTCGCTCTGGTCTGTGCCCAGCGCGTGGAAGTAAATCGCCTGGTTCAAATTCAGCGAGGTAAATTCCTCACCGGCTTCCGGCTGGGGATAGCGCGAGTAGAAGAAGCCGGACCCGTCCTTGGCCCATGAAAGGCCGGAGAACTTGATCCATTCCAGCCGGTCAGACAGGCGCTCGCCTGTCTCGGTGCTGATCACTTCGGCGATGCGCCAGTCAGATCCGCCATCCTGCAGGAAATAGGCGACATGGCTGCCATCCGGGCTTGGCCAGGTGCCGGCCAGCGCGACCGTACCATCCTCTGACAATGTATTGGGATCGATCAGGACACGCGGCTCGCCCTCGAGGCCTTCCTGCACCATGTAGACAGACTGGCCCTGCAGCCCGTCATTGCGGGTAAAGAAGTAGAGCCCCTCGCGCGCCGTCGGCGTGCTCTGACGCTCATAGTTCCACAGCTCGCGCAGGCGTTCGGCGATCATCGCCCGGCCCGGCAGGCCTTCCAGATAGCGATTGGTCACAGCGTTCTGCGCCTGCACCCATGCTTCCACATCCGGGCTGACGCGCACGTCCTGTTCAAGCCAGCGATATGGGTCTTCGACTTGAACCTCGCCGCGGCTGGCGGACTGGTAGGTGTCCACCTGCTCCACCCGCATGGTCGTCGGATAGATCAGGCGCTGCTGGGTGTGGGCAGCCCCGGCGACAACGGCGCTGGCATCGCCCTCGCCAGTGGCGACCTGATCACCGCAGGCGGTGAGCGCCATGAGGCTGGCAATGGAAAGGAACAGGCTGCGCTTGATCATGTCAGCTCCCCGTATGTGGACATGGTTGGTTGGGGTGGAAACTAGGTGGTGAGGCCTTGCCTGTCGACCTTTCCCGGCATTTCGCCCTATCTGTTGCGCCATGGATGGAGATACGGTGCCCAGCCCCTTGCCGGAGCCCTTTGCCCGCTGGTTTGCCAGCCGGGGCTGGCGCCCGCGCGCTCACCAGCTGGCCATGCTGGAGGCTGCCAGAGCAAGCGAGGACGTGCTGCTGACCGCGCCGACGGGCGGCGGCAAGACGCTTGGCGGCTTCCTGCCCTCGCTCATCGATCTGGCGCGGATCAGCGCCGAGGGCGGCAAGGAGCGGCCCCACCGCCTGCATACGCTCTACATCTCGCCGCTAAAGGCCCTGTCGCAGGACGTGGCGCGCAATCTGACGAGCCCTGTCGAGGAGATGGGGCTGAGGCTGCGCATCGAGACCCGCACGGGCGACACGCCGCAGTCCAAGCGCGCGCGCCAGCGGGCCGCCCCGCCGGATATCCTGCTGACCACGCCTGAACAGCTCGCGCTATTTGTGGCGCAGGAAAACGGCTCTGCCTTCTTTGCCGATCTGCAGGCCATCATCATTGACGAGATCCATGCGCTCGCCCCGCAAAAGCGCGGCGATCTATTGAGCCTCGGCCTTGCCGCGATCAATGCCTATGCGCCTGCCGCGCGCCGCATCGGCCTTTCCGCGACGGTGAAGGATGTGAAGGGTCATGCCCGCTGGCTCTCGCGTGATCCGGGCGCGGACCGTCTTACCACCCGCATCGTGCGCGGCGAGGCGGGCGCTGACCCCGAGATTTCCATCCTGACCCCGGAGGCGCGCATTCCGTGGGCTGGCCATATGGGCATTCACGCCATGGAAGCGGTGTATGAGGAGATCCGGCGCGCGCGCACCGCGCTCGTTTTCGTCAATACGCGCTCCCAGGCCGAGTTCGCCTTCCAGCAGCTCTGGCGGCTGAACGAGGATGCGCTCCCGATAGCCCTCCATCATGGCTCGCTGAGCGTGGAGCAGCGCCGCAAGGTGGAAAGCGCGATGGCGGCGGGAAAACTGCGCGGTGTGGTGTGCACCTCCACGCTCGATCTCGGCATTGACTGGGGTGATGTGGACCTTGTGATCCAGCTTGGCGCGCCCAAGGGCACCTCGCGCCTGATCCAGCGGCTGGGCCGGGCCAATCACCGGCTGGACGAGGCTTCTCGCGCCGTGCTGGTGCCCACCAACCGGTTTGAGCATCTTGAATGCCTGTCCGCGCGCGATGCGGTGGCCGAAAAAGTGCTCGATGGCGAGCCGCTAAAGGAAGGCGCGCTCGACGTGCTCGCCCAGCACGTCATGGGCCGGGCGTGCGGTGATCCCTTCACCGCCGATGAGCTCTATGCCGAAATCCGCACCGCTGCGCCCTATACCCGCCTGCCGCGCGAGACGTTTGACCGCGTGCTGGAGTTTGTCGCCACCGGCGGCTATGCGCTTGGCAGCTATGACCGCTTCCGCCGTCTGGTGCAGGGGCGCGACGGGCTGTGGCGGGCGCGCAATCGCACGGTTGCACAGCGCCACCGCCTGAATGTCGGCACCATTATTGAAAGCCCCATGCTCAATGTGCGCGTCGTCAGCGCGGGCAAGGGACCGACGCGCGGCGGTCATCATCTGGGCCAGCTCGAAGAATGGTTCGCCGACCAGCTGACCCTTGGCGATACTTTCCTCTTTGCAGGTCAGGTGCTGCGCTTTGAGGGCACCAGCCAGACCGATCTGTTCGTCAGCCGGGCAGGGGGCGAGGACCCGAAAGTGCCCTCCTGGCAGGGCGGCAAGTTTCCGCTTTCCACCTATCTTGCCGAGCGCGTACGCCGCCTCGTCTCCAATCCGGGGGAGTGGGAGAAGCTGCCCGGCCAGATCCGCGAATGGCTGGAAATGCAAAAGCTGCGTTCGCGCCTGCCGGAGCCGGACCGGCTGCTGGTGGAGACCTTCCCGCGTGCGGGCAAGCATTACCTTGTCTGCTACCCGTTTGAAGGGCGGCTTGCCCATTCCACGCTTGGCATGCTGCTGACCCGCAGGCTGGAGCGTGCGCGGCTGAAACCGCTGGGCTTTGTCGCCAATGAATATGCGCTCTCGGTCTGGGGGCTGGAGGACATGGCGGGCGCGGATTTCGAGGCTCTGTTTTCGCCCGACATGATGGGTGATGATCTGGAAAGCTGGCTGGAGGAAAGCGTGCTGATGCAGCGCACCTTCCGCTATTGCGCGCTGATTTCCGGCCTGATCGAGCGGCGCTTTCCGGGGCAGGAGAAGACGGGCCGGCAGGTCAGCTTTTCCGCCGATCTCATCTATAACGTGCTGCGTGAGCATGAGCCGGGTCATATCCTGATGCAGGCCGCGCGCGCGGACGCCGCGACGGGTCTTCTGGACATCCGCCGCCTGTCTGATCGCCTCGCCGCAATTGATGGCCGGATTGATGCGGTGGCGCTCGACAGGGTCTCCCCGCTGGCGGTGCCGGTCATGCTCGAGATTGGCCGCGAGCCGGTCTATGGCGAAGCGCAGGAAGCCATTCTGGAGGCGGCCTCAGAAGACCTGATCGAGGAAGCGATCCGTCTTGACTGACGGCCCGCCGCACAGCATAGATCAGCGCATTATGATCTAGCACCTTTCCGGCGCGCCTCGCGCCGTCTCCGCTTCAAACAGCACTCCAGAGACCGCCTCCGCGCCGCGTGCCGGAGACGGGAAAGGCCAATCCACCATGCATGGACCCGATCCTATGAACCCGCACCCCATGGCGGGCTTTCCACGCGTCTGCTTCCTCAAGCCCGTCATCAAAAGGGCCAATATAGAGGTGGGCGAGTACACGTATTACGACGATCCGCAAGCGCCCGAAGCCTTCGAGGATCGCAACGTCCTCTACCATTACGATTTCACCGGCGACCGGCTGGTGATCGGGCGCTTCTGTGCGATCGCGACCGGCGTCACCTTCATCATGAACGGCGCGAACCACGCGCTGGATGGCATCTCCACCTATCCGTTCCAGATTTTCGGCGGCGGCTGGGAGGCGGGCCTTGACGAAAGCTCCCTCGACAGCGGATACAAGGGCGACACCCTTGTCGGCCATGATGTCTGGATCGGGCGGCAGGCCGTCATCATGCCGGGGGTAAGGATCGGCAATGGCGCGATCATCGCTGCCCACAGCGTCGTCACGCGCGACGTGCCGGACTATGGCATTGTCGCGGGTAATCCTGCCGAGTTGAAGAAGAAGCGGTTTGACGGGCCGACCATTGCCGCCCTCCTCCAGATCGCTTGGTGGGACTGGCCGGTGGAGAAAATCTCCCGCCATGTGAACGCACTTAGGGCCGGAGATGTCGCGGCGCTGCGCCGTGCCCGTTGGCGGGGAAGGGGCGGTACTTGACGGACGGGTCGGGCAACATCATGGGTCGGGTCCTCTGCGCGGGCTGGGCTGCG
>ERZ869909.1905-NODE-1905-length-15479-cov-4.597715_pt1 | contig 15479 bp, 15 predicted proteins | sample MGYA00520892_ERZ869909 | MGnify/ENA primary metagenome ERZ869909 (study PRJEB32215, sample SAMEA104723947) | bioreactor metagenome | biome: bioreactor; feature: anaerobic bioreactor; material: water | place: China | collected 2015-03-12 ...
CATGTTGGAACTCACTTTTTTTGGTCGAAAAGTAAGACTACCACATGTCGGTAGCTGACCTCTCTTCGACCTATCCCGTTACATGAGTGTTGCGGTTATTATCTGAATTCAGGTTTAGAATTAAAACGATAAGACCTAATAGTCCACTCACTTCGACCCCCATGTCATGCTCCTTGTTAACTAAAGTCGCCCATACTTCGCAAGTTCATAATTAAGCCTAGCACAGGATTTTCAAACCGAAAGGTTAATTAATGGTAAACTAGCGATAATTGAACATAGGACTGACTGTATGCCCTCTTTATTTGACCGTCACTTGAAAGAAAAACGCTTGCAAGCCAAGGCTAAAAAGCGTCCAGCCAAAAGCCAACCAACTGCTATCGTTCAGGCTACTAAAAATGCCTCGGAAAAAAGCGGAAACTATCTGCAGGTTGAACGTTTAAGCCATGACGGACGAGGGGTAGCTCGTGACGCCCAAGGTAAAATCGTATTTATCAGCGGCGTTCTGCCGCACGAAGAAGTTACAGTCCAAATAAGCGCCAGCCATAGTCGTTTTAATGAAGGTGTGGCTCGAAGTATTAAACAGCCCTCAGCACAGCGTATTAGCCCAACCTGTCGGCACTTTGGCGAATGTGGCGGCTGCTCATTGCAGCATGCGTCGTTGTCAGCGCAACTTGAATTCAAACAAGCGTCGACCGCAGAGCTGCTCGCCCATCAAATCAACAGCGAGCACGACCTGCAAGTATTGCCAGAGCCCTCGCCGACGATTGAAAGTAAGCCTTACGGCTATCGTCGCAAAGCTCGCTTTGCGGTCACGGAAACTAAAAACCAACCGTTTATCTGTGGTTTTCGTGCCCGTGACTCAAAACAAATTATCGCCATTCACGAATGTCCGGTACTCGAACCGGATTTACAAAGTCTTGTGCCGCAACTACAAGCATTTCTTCCAAGCCTGCAAGGGCGCGCGAATATCGGCCACGTTGAGATGATCGCTGCTGAGCCTCGACCACGATTACTTGTGCGACAATTAAAGCCCTTACCTTCGCGCGACAAGTTGGCTTGGGAGCAATTTGCACAACAAGCAAACGTAACCGTCGTGTTTGCTATGAATGCTGCTGGTAAAGACAGTAAACAACTGACCTATCAGCAGTTAGGCCACGCAGAAGTCGAGCCGATGTATTATTCCTTCCAGGATTCAAGTGGCAGCGGTGGGGATTTCGAGCCAATACGACTCTCATTTCAGGCGCACGATTTTCTACAAGTTAATGCCGATGTAAACACTGCGATGATCCAACAAGCTATCGCTTGGATTCAGCCGCAGTCGCAGGAAATTGGTCTCGACTTGTTCTCCGGGTTTGGCAACTTTACCCTACCCTTAAGTCGACATTGTCGTAAGATTGTTGGCGTCGAGGGCGTTAGTGAGCAAGTCCGTCGAGCAGAGCAGAATGCCAAGGAAAACCGTTGCCTGAATGCTAGCTTTGCGGTGGCGAATTTGGACCAACCGTTACAGCAGCAAAGTTGGGCAAAGCAACAATACGACTTTATTATGCTTGACCCACCGCGCTCTGGGGCATTGGAGATTTGTCAGCAAATCATTCATTTTGGTGCCAGACGCATTCTCTATGTATCGTGTAACCCAACAACGTTAGCCCGCGACGCTGCAATACTGATCGCTGCGGGCTATCGTATTGCACGCTATAGTGTTATTGACATGTTCCCGCAAACCGCACATAGCGAGACCATGGTTCTATTCGAGCGCAATGAAGTCGAGCGCGATTAAGAAGATACGACATCGAGACTTTGACTAACACGGTCGAGCGCCTGCTCGATCGTTTCATCTTTCGCAACTTGAACGGTTGCCGATTTAATCTCCAATGGCAAGGTCAATTGTGGAAGGCTCATATAATGTAGGCTTGCGCTCATTTGTTGCACGCCACTCGCCGCCTGTCCTGCATCGGTTTCCGGCATTAAGACCAAAAACGAAGCGCCGCGTCCGCGAGCCAATACATCGGTATGCCGCAGATGCCCTTGCAAGCATTCAGCAACTTTCTTCAACACCGCATCAGCAGCAGCGTGACCGAACGTATGGTTGATCATCCGGAAATTACTGATTTCAAAAATTGCGACCGTAATCGGATACTGGTGATATTCAGCACGTTCGATTTCATCGCGGCCGACTTCAAGAAAATAAGAGCGACTTGCTGCCTTGGTTAAGTGATCAACATGACTTTGATATTGCAGGCGCTCCTGCTCGGCTAACATTGCCGGGACAGAAATGCTGAAATAGACGGTTGATGCGATAACCGCGAGGGCAAATTGTGCAATTAAAGCGGTTTCTGATAAACCAAATAATGCAATGCCAATTGCCATACTCAAACTTAAGATGGCTAAACTGACAGCCGTTCGCACAGCCGTTTCGGTGTAGGCGATCCACATTTGCGGAATGGTCAGAAAGAAGAACAGAAAGGCAATTTCTGAACGCTCGAACCACCATGCCGAGATAATTAGAGCAAAAACGATGGCGACACTATGACCAAGTTTGAATGCAAATTGATACCAGTCAGTATCCTTACTTGTCACTCGTAATCGGCGCTGCCACACTGAAAAAAATGCCGAACGCCAAAGCATAACCGCGACAAATAACGGGGTCAGAACAAGCACACCAACGAGGTCACCAATCCACCATGGCAGCCAGACGTCATACAAATCAAAAACCGTAATTAACCCTGTGGTTAGCAAAACCTGACTGCCAAAAAATGAGCCAAGTAACGCGGTAATGCTGCCCATAGCCAAGAATGCCATGACAAACCCGGGCAAAGATTGCACCACTTGCATGCGAATGAACTGGCGCAAAAACAACGCCCCAACACTATATGCAAGTGTATGCGCAAGGCCGAAAAGTAGACTATGGTAAAACAATTCTTCTGCTGGCGGTGTCAGCCCGTACATAGCTGTCAGCCAATAATTCAGTACAAACGATGTAGCAAAAATCGGCAAAATAGCTCGCCAACCATAAACCAGAAGGGCAGCAAAAGAGAGGCCTGCAGGGGGATACCAAATGCTTGCGTAAGGTGCATACTCGAGGATAGCCGAAAAACGCCAGAGCAAAACCCAAGCAGTGAGCAAGATTAACGCTTTCGAAAAGGTTAGGCGAAATGCATCGTTGTTAGGATCGTGATTTGTTTTTGTTGTTATGCGTTCCATAGCAATCACTTGACGACTGACTGTTTTCCTAACATACGTCATGAACGCCCAAGAGACAACAAAAAACCCCAATCAAACTGCCTGTCGATTGGGGTTTTGATGCATCGAGGTCAAGCTTTAAAATTCGCTTTGGTCGAATTCGTACAAGGTTTCCGAGCCAGCATCGATGGTGGCAACTAAGCTATGTACCCGCGGGAACAGTTTCGCAAAATAGAACTTCGCTGTTTTCACTTTCCCGGTCGAGAAAGCGCCAAGTTCTGGCTTTGCTTCGGCGACTTTTGCCATCCGTAACCATAAGTAACCAAAGGCGACATAGCCAAGTAAATTGAGATAATCAACCGCAACGCTATTAATGAGGTTTTCATCGCTCTGGAAGCCGGTCAGAACGTCTTTGGAAACACGCTCTAGTTCGCTTAGCCCTTGAGCCAATTGCTTGAACTCAGTGCCCCACTGGCCGGGCTCCTGTTCTAGGAACTGTTTAATTTCAGCGCCAAGTGGTAATAGCAATTGGCCACCCGATCCGACTACCTTACGGCCAAGTAAATCGAGTGCTTGAATACCATTGGTGCCTTCGTAAATTTGGGCAATGCGACAATCACGGACTAACTGCTCTTGTCCCCATTCACGCACATAGCCATGACCACCGAGAATCTGTTGACCGGCAATCGTAGCTTCAAGTCCAGTATCGGTAAGGAATGCTTTCGCAACCGGTGTCAATAACTGCACTTGTGCTTCAGCAGCGGCGCGCTCTTCCGCGGTATTGGCATATTTTGCGCGGTCCAGTTGTTGGCCGACATAACTTGAAAATGCACGACCACCTTCAACAAACGCTTTCATGGTGAGCAACATACGACGAATATCGCCGTGCACTAACAATGGATCCGCTTCGGCGCTCTTATCAACCGTGGCTTTTGCGCCACGACCTTGACGGCGATCCAATGCATACTCGAGCGCTGTTCCATACGAACGCGCTGCTGCACCAAGCCCCTGAATACCGACGCCTAGACGTTCATAGTTCATCATCGTAAACATGGCGGCTAAACCACGATGCGGTTCACCAACTAACCAACCTTTGGCACCGTCGAAGTTCATCACGCAAGTCGCTGACGCATGAATACCCATTTTGTGTTCAACTGAACCAGCGACCACTTGGTTGCGCTCGCCGATTGAACCGTCTTCATTGACTAGGAATTTTGGCACCACAAAGAGAGAAATACCTTTGGTGCCGGGAGGTGCATCGGGTAGCTTCGCCAATACTAAGTGAATGATGTTGTCGGTCAGGTCATGCTCGCCGCCGGTAATGAAAATCTTTGTACCGCTAATAGCATAACTGCCATCGTCCGCTGGAACTGCTTTCGAACGAATAATGCCAAGGTCAGTACCAGCATGAGGCTCAGTTAAGCACATGGTACCCGTCCATTCTCCGGTCACCATTTTCTCTAAATAGATGTCTTTGAGTTCAGGACTGGCATGCAAGTCGAGCGCCATAATCGCGCCAGCCGTAAGACCTGAGTAAAGCGAAAATGAAATGTCTGCGGCACACATCATTTCTTCATACTGAGCAGACAGTGTTTTCGGCATACCCATTCCGCCGTACTCAGGATTCGCAGTCACGCCAACCCAGCCGCCTTCAGCCAGTTGTTTAAACTGCTCTTTGTAGCCGGTTGGGGTGGTAACAACGCCGTCAGCAAAATGAATGCCTTCTTCATCGGCAGCGCGCGCATTGGGCGCAATTAGTGTCGAAGTCAGCTTTGCAGCTTCATCTAAAATTGCCCGCGCTGTGTCGGGGTCAATGACATCACTCAGCTGGTCCATATTCGCCCAGTCATCAGCGACATTTAGAACGTCAAACAGAACAAAGTTCATGTCTTGTAACGCAACTCGATACTCACTCATTTTCTACTCCCATCACCTTGTCGATGCGGCCTCAATGATTTTTTCAAACGGCCGTTTAACTTTATACGCATCATCGCAAAGGTTGGATGAGTTCGCAAGTATTCAATAAGGAATATCCTCAAGTGCTTCAAGTTGAAATAGAAAATCATCAAAGCCAAGAATGACATGTGACGGTTCGATCGAAATAATGCGCAAATCACGATAACGCTCACCTTCACGGAGCATTCGCCCGTCAAACCGTACCCATCGATCCTGATTACGACCACTGTACATGTGCGACTCATAACTCAGTGCCGGTAAACGTTGCCGTTGTTGTGGTGTTAGATCTTGAAAGCTTGCTAGCGGCCCTGCTTGCGTCGGGGTCGGTTCGGGCACTGCTGGTGGTGGATTAATCAAATCATCGAATCCGACCTCTGCCACAGCGCTGTCAAACAAGTTCCGAATACGCTCCGATACATATTCCTCGCCCTCATCATCAGTGGCCTGAGCCTGCAGCCGCTCGTCGCCGCTATCTCGCTCTTCACTGCGGCCAACCGTCAGCTCGGGAATCATCAGCTCCGCAAAGCTGTTTGCCTGCAGGTGACGTGGAATTGTCTGGACACTGGTTAATTGCAACGTGCTCACAGCGCTTAAACGTGGCCCATGAGTAAGTGCACCACTACTTAAATAGGCAAGTTCTGTCGCCGTGAAATATTCCTCGTTAACGTCACTCCGATCGTGAATCTGAGCGAGATTCCTGCGTAGCCAATTCAATTGTGCAGAATACCCAGCGCCTTGCATTGAATATGGCGCCCGCGCTGTTAACCCACTTGCAACCCAATCGTTACTTGGGGTCGGCGGCAACTGCCAAATCATCAGGACATTACTGGGAAAATGCGCTCGTAGTTCTGCTTCAGCAATAGCATGCACCCCACGCTCGCTAAGCAATGTCCATGTCCGCACGCCTTGATCATTCGGCCGATAATGGAGCAACACAGCATGCTGTTGTGACTGCTCTGCTGGACTTTCAGAAAGTTCAAAAACCACCGGCAAATCAAAGCTAATAACTTGATCCAAGCTCATGTGTGCCTGTAAACAACCTAGCCGCACATCTTGTAAACTGGCACATGGCTCGCCGTCATCAATAAATGACTGCACCTGCCACAGCTCAGCTAATCCCATGAGCGCTCGTGGCAGCGGTAAACCATTCACCTCTTGCTCTTGGTCATTTTCAGGTCGCACTGATGTTTGCGTTGCGTCACTAGCGTTGACAAGTTGCTGCTCAGATTCAGCGCGATCGAGATACCACCAACCGAATGCAGCAACCACGGCCACGATACCGATACTTGCCGCCAGCGTTCCCCAACTTGGTCGTGCTCTTCGATGATGCTGACTAGCAGGCGTCTGTAAACTGAGCGATTGAATCGCGTCCTTAACTAACGCCTTACTCACAACTTTCGTTTCGGCACGGGCTGCAAGTTGCAACGCCCGGTCGCAAACAAGGTTAATTAAACGTGGGGTTCCCTGACTAAATTGATAAATCGCTTTTAACGACGCAGGCGGGAAAATGCTGCCGACCTCAACCTGAGGTTGAGCAACACGGGTCAAACGATGGTGAATATATTCCTGCATTTCCGCATGGGTTAAAGGCAGTAAGTGATAACGGGCCACAATACGCTGTGCCACTTGGCGCAACTCACGACGTTGCAACAATTCTTGCAATTCAGGCTGACCAATCAAGACGATACTCAGTAACTTACGCGCGTTGGTTTCTAGGTTAGTCAGCAGGCGTAATTGTTCTAATACAGAAGGTAAAAGATGTTGCGCCTCATCAATCAAAATCACGGGATGACGACCAACTGCGCTGCTAGCAAGCAAAAACTTGCTCAAATGATCAGTTAATCGCTTCAGTGAGGCTTTTTCGTGGCGGCCGGGAATGCCGAACTGGTCGCAAATTGTCGCCAGCATTTCTCTTTCGCTTAGCATCGGATTCACCACAAAGGCGACCACGAGCTTGTCACCAAGCTCTTCCATAACCGCCCGCGACAGCGTTGTTTTTCCTGTACCCACCTCGCCGGTTAAGAGCAAAAATCCACCGCTACCGCTTAAGCCATTGCGCAGATGCTCAAGACCTTCTCGGTGTCGCGGGCCAAGAAACAAAAACTCGGGATCCGGGGCAATTGAGAAAGGAACTTGCTCAAAACCAAAATAATCATGATACATGGACACAGAATACCTAAGGTTATGATACTGTTATTCTTATCCTTGCACGTTAGCAGGGCGTGCTAAATCACGCAACGAATCTCTGTTCACCATGCGTCTTCAACGTTACAGTAACGTAATAGTGAACAGTCGAAAACACTTCTGGAGTGAAGAAGTATAGATGAAAGTTTATCGAGTTGGCGGCGCAGTGCGCGATGAGTTACTGGGGCTAACACCACACGAACATGACTATGTCGTGGTGGGAGCAACGCCTGAGGCCATGCTGGCGCTCGGTTTTCAGCAAGTCGGTAAAGATTTTCCGGTATTTTTGCACCCGCAAAGTAAGGAAGAATATGCATTAGCTCGTACAGAGCGCAAGTCTGGTCGAGGGTACACTGGCTTTTCTTGTTACGCTGACCCGGATGTGACCCTCGAAGAAGACTTGCAACGGCGAGACTTAACCATTAATGCAATAGCCATGGATGAGGACGGTTCTTTAGTTGATCCCTATGGCGGCCGTCGCGATATCGAAGAACGGGTTTTGCGCCACGTGTCCTCTGCATTTACTGAAGATCCGTTGCGGGTTTTGCGCTTAGCTCGGTTTGCTGCTCGCTTTGCAGACTTTGGCTTTACTATTGCGCCGGAAACCGGCGCCTTAATGCGCCAAATGGTAGCGTCGGGTGAGTTAACCACACTTACCCCCGAGCGGATTTGGATGGAAACGCGAAAAGCACTAGCCACGCCCAATCCAGCCCGATATTTCCAGGTCCTGCAAGAGTTCGGTGCACTCGCAGCATTAGTCCAAAGCCCGGTCGTAACATCGCCACAGTTAGCTTTTCGAGCGTTAACTGCAGAGGCCACAAAGCCTTTACCAAGCGAACATGATGACTATGAGGAAGCATTGGTCACACGTTATTGCTTGGCTTATTTCGACTTGCAACACGACGTCGCGTTAACCCAGTCCGTGCATGAACTTTGGTGTGTGCCGAACCAATGTCAAAAAATAGCAGATGCGACTGTACACGTTTGTCAGCAATTTAGTTTCCGGCATGCTGCTCTAACGGCCACAGAGTTACTGCAAATTTTATCGGCACTCGATAGTTTTCGTCGACCTGCACTATGGCAACAAACTCTGTACTGTGTGCAAACCGTGTTTGCAGCCTACCCAGAGTTTCGTGACGTGCGCCAACGCAAAGATTTCATGGTCTTGAGCTCAGCTCTCGAGCAGCTACAAAGCATTACTGCGGCTGATGTAATCGCCAGCGGCTTTGTTCATCAAGAAATTAGTTTGGAGCTTAAGCGCCGACGTCTGCAGTTCCTTGAGCAAGCACTTGCGCCCAAGTAAGCGGTAGACGCTGGGTTAACTGACTAGCATCGTCGCCACTTTGTAGCATGGCTCGCCATAACGCTTGATAACTTTGCTGTCGCTGTGGATGCAGCGCAAATGGTGCAAGATCAGCGAGAGGTTTGAGCACGTAGGCGCGTGTTAGGACATCACTACGAGGTAAGGCTGGTTCGCTCTCAGTTGCCTGCTGCACGCGGTCGCCATAGAGCAAGACGTCAATGTCGAGCGTGCGCGAACTGTACTTTTCAGCAATGACTGGGCGGCCATGGGCCAGTTCAATTTCACGACAAATCAGCTGTACTTCTGCAAGCGAGTATTCGGTTTGGACTTCAGCAACCAAGTTATAAAAAGCCGGACCGTCAAACCCATAGGCTTCACTTTCATAAATAGGCGACAGTGAAACCTCGGTGAATGCATTCTCTAAAGCGAGTACACCCGCTTGAATATGTTTCAACCGCTCGAGATTACTGCCAATTCCCAAGAACACACGGGTGAGTTGCGTTTGTCGTCTCGCTTCTGTGCTCATGCTGAGCGTTTCCTTTCAATCGATACCGCAACGGTTCTCGCCGCTTTGATAGCAGTCGGTTTCGCCACGCGTAAGCGCACCGCAACCACGCCAAATTGATTTAAAATAAGTGCTGCCAATGCTTCAGCGACTTCTTCAATTAAGCCCCAAGCTTGAGCCTGAACCGCAGTTTCGAGCGCTTGACACACTGCTGCATAATCAAGGGCGTCGGCTATGTCTCCGGATGTCGCAGCTGGTTGGTTATCCCAAGCCATTTCAACATCAATAACGAGTGGTTGTTGAATGCTTTTCTCCCACTCGTAAATGCCAATTACAGCTGTAATTTCGAGCGCTTCAATCAGCACACTATCAGACACTTGGAGCCCTGCAATGTCTTTCACGCATTCACCTATGATTTAATTTCATTTACAAATTTAAACAATTGATACAAGCCAACGGGCGCTGGTCGGATAGCATTTAACGAAAAAACAACGTATGCTCGCCGATACAGTTTAACCTAACAGGAATTTGCAAAAAAGCCGATGTCTGCTCTGGCCGTCCTTATGATCGTGCTCGCCTATTTACTAGGTTCAATTAGTAGCGCGATTCTCATCTGTAAAGCCTTTCGTTTAGACGATCCTCGTCTGCGCGGTTCTGGCAACCCCGGTGCAACCAATGTGTATCGCTTAGGTGGCCCTGTTCCTGCTGGTTTAACGCTGTTAGGCGACGTCTTAAAAGGCATGATTCCAGTTTGGGCTGCCTACTTCTTCGGCCTTACCCCGATAGAGCTAGGTCTCGTTGCCATTGCCGCCTGCCTTGGCCACATTTATCCGCTGTATTTTAAGTTTCAAGGCGGTAAAGCGGTTGCAACGGCGCTAGGTGCCATGTTTCCGGTTGCATCGGAAATGGCTGTACTGCTGATCATGACTTGGATATTGGTCTTTTGGGTTAGCCGGGTGTCGTCGCTTGCAGCTCTCATTACCGTTGCTTTAGCGCCGCTGTATGCGTTTTTGATTAAGCCGCAATACACCATTCCTGCATTTATGCTCGCTGCCCTTATTATTTGGCGTCATCGCACGAATATCGTCCGCTTGTGGAATGGCACCGAAGTTGCTTTTCGTCCAAGCAAACGCAAAAACAACAAAAACAAGTAACTTAAGCGTCTGGTGTATTTAGTGGTGGCAATTCTGTCAGTGGCCAGCGCGGTCGCACTTTGACTGCAGCTTCCGCATGTTGCCCTGCAGCAAGTCGTTGCGCACCAGCAAAAGCGATCATCGCGCCGTTATCCGTACAAAACTCCGCACGTGGATAAAACACTTCCCCACCGAGCTTACTCATCGTCTCTGCCAATGCCGCGCGTAAGCGCTTGTTGGCACTCACACCACCGGCCATGACCAACCGATTCAAGCCGGTCTGTTCGAGCGCACGGCGGCATTTAATCAAAAGAGTGTCCACCACCGCATCTTCAAAAGCGCGCGCAATATCAGCCTGCGTTTGCTCATCGTTGGTGTTTTCCGCAATCGCGGTCGCTGCAGCTGTTTTCAAACCGCTAAAGCTGAAATTTAAGCCAGGCTTGTCGGTCATCGGCCGAGGAAACTGAAAACGCCCTGCTACACCTTGCTCTGCGAGCTTGGCGAGTCGCGGTCCACCTGGGTAGTCTAAGCCTAAAAGCTTGGCGGTTTTATCAAAAGCTTCGCCGGCGGCGTCATCGACGGATTCACCGAGTAATTCGTACTCGCCAATGCCATCGACGCGCACCAGTTGGGTGTGGCCACCAGAAACCAATAGCGCCACAAACGGAAAATCCGGGCGACTCGCTTCCAGCATAGGCGCTAGCAAATGGCCTTCCATGTGATGCACGCCAATAGCCGGAACTTGCCAACCAAATGCCAAACTGCGGCCAATGGTTGCGCCAACCAGTAAGGCACCAATTAAACCTGGGCCAGACGTATAGGCAACACCATCAATTTGGTCGGGTTGTAATTTTGCTTCGCTGAGCGCTTGCTCAATAAGAGGGAGAGTTTTGCGAACATGATCACGTGACGCCAATTCTGGCACGACACCACCATAGTCGGCATGCAGCTTTACCTGGCTATACAAGACATGCGACAAGAGGCCTTGCTCAGTGCAATAGACTGCAATTCCTGTCTCGTCACACGACGTTTCAATACCAAGCACACGCATAGCCGTTTCTCGCTTTTCTAACTGCCCAAAAAATTGGCTGCTATTCTAGCGAAAAACGGCGCTTTAGGCACTATTCGATTTGCCCTAGTTTGCTGCGCATTTGGGTATAGGAAATTGTGCCCGATTCAACTAAGCGATTTAGCGACTGCTCGAGGGTCTGCATGCCCACCGAAGCACCGGTTTGAATAGCAGAGTACATTTGCGCCACTTTCGCCTCACGAATAAGGTTTTTAATCGCCGGTGTTGCCAACATGATTTCATGAGCAGCAACACGACCACCACCTTGCTTCTTCACCAGAGTTTGCGAAATAACCGCTCGTAATGACTCTGATAACATCGAGCGCACCATGGCTTTCTCATCGCCAGGGAAAACATCGATAACCCGGTCAATGGTTTTTGGCGCCGAGGTGGTATGTAACGTTGCAAAGACCAAGTGACCGGTTTCCGCCGCCGTTAAGGCGAGGCGAATGGTTTCTAAATCCCGCAACTCACCAACGAGGATAACGTCAGGGTCTTCACGCAAGGCAACCCGCAAGGCACTATTAAAACTTAAGGTGTCGCGGAATACTTCACGTTGGTTCACCAAGCTTTGCTTGCTTTGGTGCACAAATTCGATAGGATCTTCAATGGTAAGGATGTGCTGTGGTGTGTTCTCGTTAATGTAATCAACCATGGCTGCTAGCGTGGTTGATTTACCCGAACCGGTTGGTCCAGTAACGAGTACGAGCCCGCGCGGATATTCGGCAATGCGCTTGAAGATTTCCGGAGCACGCAAGTCCTCAAGGGTTAATACCCGATCAGGAATGGTACGAAACGCGCCGGCTGGGCCATACTGTTGTTTAAATACGTTGGCACGAAAGCGAGCGACGCCGTCAATGGCAAATGAAAAATCGACTTCTAAGCGTTTTTCAAACTCTTCAAGTTGGCGTTTATTCATCACCGACTTGACCATATGCCCGACTTCTTCCGCGTTAAGCGGTTTTGAGCTAACTGGGACAAGATCACCGTCGATACGAACAAGAGGCGGAGTTCCAGCGGACAAATGTAAGTCAGACGCTTTATTAGTCACACTGTATTCAAGTAATTGTTTAATATCCATGTTATTTTTCTCATTAACGAGCGATTACCCGAGCGAATAAAATGAGGTTACGCTGATGCCCCCTGAGACTCAAGCAAAAACACCTGCTTCTATACCATCCCTCATAGAGCGCTGGCAGTCTGTCCAGCGTCAGGTTGCTGATGCAGCAAAAAAATGCAACCGTGACACAAGCTTAGTACGGATATTAGCAGTAAGCAAAACCAAACCTGCATCCGCTATTGCAGCGTTGTACCAGCTAGGTCAGCGTGCATTTGGTGAGAATTATGTGCAGGAAGGCGTCGACAAAATCAAAGAGTTAGCACATTTGCACGACATCGAATGGCATTTCATTGGTCCATTGCAATCCAATAAAACCAAAGATGTCGCGGAACATTTTGCTTGGTGTCAAAGCATTGACCGGGAAAAAATTGCCCGCCGCCTGAGTGAGCAACGTCCAGCAGAGTTGCCGCCACTGCAAGTTCTCATCCAAATTAATATCGACGATGAAAATAGCAAATCAGGAATTGCGCTCGCTGAACTTCCGGCGCTCGCAGCATTTATTGACACCCAGCCGAATTTGCAGCTACGGGGCTTGATGGCCATTCCGAAAGCCAATGCGACTCCCGCCGAGCAGGACGACAGTTTTCCGCAGTTACAACAAGCTTTTGTTGCCTTGCAGGCCGACTATCCGAGCGTCGATACTTTGTCGTTAGGTATGAGCAACGATCTGTCGAAAGCGATTGCGCATGGCTCGACAATGGTTCGAATTGGTACCGCACTATTTGGTGCTCGCGACACTTAAAGGTCACTTTTCGACACGACAATCCAAGCTCGCAAAGTCAGGCTTCTGGGTAATGACGCTTGAAAAGCAGGAAAATCGTCGCCATTCACGATAAACTACTGTTAAATTCTTCGCCTACATAAGGAATATTTTAGGATGCCAAATCAGGTTCGTAAGATAGGTTTCATTGGTGCTGGAAATATGCCTCAAAGCATTATTGGCGGCATGATCAAAGGCGGATTTCCCGCCGATGCGGTTTTAGTCAGTAATCCGAGTCGGCCAAAATTAGACTTGCTTGAAGAAAAATACGGCTTAACAACGTCACAAGATAATCACGAAATTGCGCGCCAAGCGGACGTCATTGTTCTGTCTGTAAAGCCACAATTAATGCGGGAAGTTTGTGAAGACTTGCAAGCCAACGTCCCCGATTTAGCCAACAAATTAATTGTTACTATCGCTGCCGGTTTGCGCTTTGCGAGCTACTACGAATTCCTCGGTGACAATATCCGTGTCGTTCGCGTCATGCCCAATACGCCATCACTGGTTGGTGCTGGTTTGTCAGGGCTAGTCGCTGACAGCTCAGTAACGGATGACGATCGCGAGTTTGTCACGCAAGTATTTAACTTCGTCGGTACCACCATCTGGTTAGAAGACGAAGACGGCATTGATGTACTCGGTGCTGTTGCTGGCAGTGGCCCAGCCTACTTCTTCGAGTTTATGCATGGTTTGCAACGCGCTGCCGAAGAGTTTGGCTTTGACCCTGAACAAGCACGACTGATGGTCCAACAAACTGCATTGGGCGCCGCAAAAATGGCTTGCGAGAGTGAACTAAGTTTTATCGACCTACGCAAACAGGTCACGAGCAAGGGTGGTTCAACCGCCAAAGGAATTGAAGCTTATCAGCAAGCTGAACTTGGTGAGATTTCAAAACGTGCGGTAGGCGCAGCGGTTGCACGAAACCAAGAAATGGCTAAATTGTTCTAGCCACAAGTAAGTCAATGCTTACAGAATTTTAAGTTAGCTGGCTGAGCGTTTACCCACGCACACTTTTCGAATATCGCTTTCGAGCACATTAAAGGAAATCAAGATGAGCAACGGTGCATTATTTTTAATCGATACACTGTTTAATTTATATATTATGGTGGTTATTCTGCGCCTGTGGATGCAACTTGCACGGGTTGATTATTTTAACCCGGTGTCGCAGTTTATTGTGAAAGTCACGCGCCCAATCCTTGACCCTTTACGGAAAGTCTTTCCGACTATTGGTCGTTTTGATATTGCCGCAGCTTTCTTAGTGCTGGCGTTATCCGCATTAAAAATCTATTTGATTATGTACATGCGACTGAACGGCTTTCCGTTCTCTGTGCTCGAGTTATTTATCGCGTCAATTCAAGCCGCGGTGATCACGACGTTAAACTTAATGTTCTGGATTCTGTTAATTCGAGCTATTTTGAGTTGGTTTAGTCAAGGCCGTCATCCGATGGAGTTTGTTATGGCACAGCTGACAGAACCGATGCTGTCGCCAATTCGTCGAATTATTCCACCAATTGGTGGCCTCGACCTTTCGGTACTGGTCCTCATCATTATTGTCCAGTTCTTGCGGATTTCGCTGGGAGGTTAACCATGATGCAGTATTTACGCAAGGTGCAAAGTAAAGCGTGTTACGTTACCCCCGTTTTATGGATGCTTGCATTAGCCATGCTTGCCCTTTTCTCATGGTCTGCAGCAGCGGATCAAGAACAAGCTCAAGGCGGACAATACACTACTTTAGGCGACTGGGAGGTACATTACATCGCCTTCCCTAGCACCTTCCTGCAGCCAGAAATTGCCGCTCGCTATAACATCCGGCGCAGCAATGCGCGTGGGTTAATCAATATTTCAGTCCTCGACACAAAGCAGGAAGGTAAACCTGCCTTGCGAGCGCAGATTCAAGGTTATGCATTGAATAGTGTTGGACAGCGACAAGAACTTCAGTTCCGCCGCTTTATTGAAGAACCGGCTATCTACTTTATTAGCGAAGTTCGCCACAGCGATGACGATCGTCTGCGCTTTTTTATTACCATTCGTCATGGTAACGAAACCCAAGAGCTTCGGTTCCAACACACGTTCTATCGCGATTAAGTCGTCGGCGTTGCTTCCGAATCAGAAGAGACGAGCAAACTAGATTTAAACCGATTTAGTTTGCTCGATTACTTTCACACCTACTTTCAATATTACCCCATCGTCAGCCACTTCACGCACCGTAAACATTAAATTGCCGAGAACGATGTGGTCACCGATAACCACACGACGGTGGAAGCGACGATGA
>ERZ869909.1907-NODE-1907-length-15475-cov-3.963112_pt1 | contig 15475 bp, 15 predicted proteins | sample MGYA00520892_ERZ869909 | MGnify/ENA primary metagenome ERZ869909 (study PRJEB32215, sample SAMEA104723947) | bioreactor metagenome | biome: bioreactor; feature: anaerobic bioreactor; material: water | place: China | collected 2015-03-12 ...
TGATACCTCCGGCGTTTCCGACGAGATCGCCAACCAGGTTTTGGAGCGCAATGGCTTTCAGGTGATGCTGCGTCGCCTCGATCAGCATGAGCAGCTCAATGCGGGGCCCTTGACCGGCGTCGCCACCCCCTCGGAACTGGTGCGGGCCACCGGGCTCGGAGCCACTCTCGTGAAGCTGTTTCCGGCTGCGGACCTGGGTACGGGCTACCTCAGGCGCATGCTGGGACCGCTGCGGGGGAGCCGGATCATGGTCACCGGTGGCATCCGGGCCACCGCCGAGGAGGTGAGCTCCTGGATCGAGGCGGGCGCGACCGCAGTCGGGCTGGGCAGTGACCTGGTGCCGGGCGGGGTGCTTGACGAGGCCCGTCTTGAGCGACTGACCGCAGACTGCCGCTCGCTGCTGAAGGCGGTCGCCGCAGCACGCGCATCCTCGTGAGCAGCGCGCCACTGGTGGTCACGTTCGGCGAGGCGATGCTGCGCCTCACGCCGCCGGCCGGCGAGCGACTGGCCGGTTCCGGGCAGCTGAGCATGCACGTTGGCGGGGCCGAGGCCAACGTGGCCGCCGGTACGGCGGGGCTGGGCATGCGGGCCCGCTGGTTCTCGCGCGTGAGCTCGCTGGCGACCGGTGATGCAGTCCTGCGCGAGATCGGTGCGCACGGTGTCGACACGTCGTACGTGCAGCGCGCCAGCGGCAGGACGGGGCTGTACTTCCTGGAGGAAGGAGACGGGCCCCGGCCGGCCAGTGTGGTTTACGACCGGGCCGGCTCGGCCTTCGCGGGGATCACCGGGCGGGACGCGGCGACCGCGCTGGAATCCGGCCTTCTGGACGGCGCCTCGGCGTTCGTCACCTCCGGGATCACCCTCGCCCTTGGCGAGGGACCTTCCTCCGCCGCCAGACTCATCTGGGACAGCGCCGGCGGCCTGCTCCGCTGTTTCGACGTCAATTACCGCGCGAGCCTTGCGACGCCGGAGGAGGCCGCCGCCGCGGCAAGGCACTTCATGGAGTCCTGCGACGTGCTCGTCATCGCCGAGCGCGATGCGCAGGCGCTCTTCGGCACGACAGACCTGAGGAGCCGGGCCGGGGATGCACTGGTGGTCCTGACCCGTGGCTCCAGCGGCGCGGTGGCTTCGGCAGCGGATGGGGTGGCTGTCCCGGTGCAGGCGTTGCCGGTGGGTACCTCCGGCCGCATCGGGCGGGGTGATGCGTTCGTCGCCGGGTTGCTGACCGGCATGCTGCGCGGTCTGGGCACGGCTGAGGCGCTGCGCCTGGGTGTCGCCAGCGCCAGCTACAAGTCGAGCCTGGCGGGTGACCTTGCCAGGCTCGACAGTGAAGCGGTTGAAGCGCTCGCCGCGGGTGCTTCGGGCGGCGACGTCTTGCGTTAGGCGTCCGTCGCGTCAGCCTCGAACTCGGCCCGGGTGGCCTCGCTCATCGGGTAGGTGCCGCTGACGGGTGCGCCGGCCATGATGCGCTTCTCGATCCACGCTTCCTCGCGCTCCTGCCGCAAGGAGGGCTCCGCCACGTCGGCCGCGAGGTAGCGGGGGATGACGATCACGCCGTCACCATCACCGACGATCACGTCGCCCGGCCGGACCTGCACGCCGGCGCAGGTGATGGTCATGTCGAGGTCCTCTGGGTGGTGGGCGATCAGGTTCGTGTTGGCGTTCATGCCGGTGGCAAAGGTGGGCATGCTCAGGCCGGCGATGAACTCGCCGTCGCGGTACGGGGCGTCGCTGACGATGCCGGCCGCACCGCGCGCCTGCATGCGGGCGACGAGCATGCCGCCCATCGTCCCGCATGACTGGTCCTCCCGCGCCTCGACCACGAGTACCTGGCCGGGCTCGATGATGTCGGCGATCAGCCTCTGGGGGTTTTCGTCGCGTTGCCACTCGGGCAGCGTGTCGATGTCCTCGCGCGCGGCCACGTAGCGCAGCGTGCGCGCGACCCCGACCATCGTCGCGGTGTTCCCAAGCCGCCTGACGCCGCGCATGACACGGGAGTTGAAGCCGAGCTTGTAGATCTGGGTGGCCAGCGTAGCTGTCGATACCTGGCGCAGTGCGTCCAGCACGTCCGGCTCCAGCGGCGCAAGGTTCACTTCGGTACGGATATCGCTCATCAGTCCGCTCCGTTTCCGAGCTGGGCCCGCGCGGCAAGCTGCTGTTCGTCCAGCTCGGGAGGACCGGTCCGGTAGCCGCGGCCGGCGTAGTCGAAGCCCTCGAGCTCGTTGGCCGCACGGTGCGGGTCCCTTGGCGAGGCGTAGTGCGCCCAGATCGCGTTGATCCTGCCGTCGTCATCGAACTCGTACCACTCCGAGCCACGGATGTGCTCGGCCGACTTCGGCTTGAAGTGGGTCCATTCGATCACGACGTGGTCCGAGTCGCAAACGAGCCGGTCGATGCTCCAGACCGACCCCTGGGTACGCACGAAGTCGGCCCACAGCCGGACAATCGCGTCGCGCCCAATGTACGGACCGCCGGTACCCGGCGGGAACCAGTGAATGCAGTCGTCGCTCAGGACCTCGCGGAATAGTGCTGCGTCAGCGGCGTTGCACGCGTCAAAATAGCGCCGTACCGCGCTGATCATCTGTTCACGCCTGTTCATCAGTGTCTTCTTCCTCCACGTCGGCCGTTTCCTGGCGCGACATCTCCACCCAGGCCTCGACGGCCGTAAGGTGGTCAAGCATCGCACTGTGCGCACCGGTGCTGTCGCCCGCTGCTATCCGCTCGTGGATGCGGTGGTGGTCCTCGAGCGCCTGCCGTGCTGTGCCCTGGATAAGCAGGCCGGACCTGCGCAGCCCGATCAGGTTGTCCAGCAGCGGATAGAGCAGAACGACGTAGAGCGGGTTGCCCGTCGCCTCGGCCATCAACTCGTGAAACTCGAGGTCGGCCCACGCGAAGGCCTCGGCCTGTTCGGACTCGTCACCGAGACGCTCGACCGCCTTCTGGCTCCGCTGAAGGTTCGCCCGCATGGCCTCGATCGCCGGGGCATCGGCGCGCTGGGCGGCCTGTGCCGCCATGGCCGGCTCGAGCAGCCGACGCACTTCGAACAGGTGAACCGGGTCAAGCCTGCTCTGGCGGATGTAGCGGCTGAGCAGGCGCACCGTGACGGTTGTGTCCAGGGAGGTCACGAAGGTGCCGACGCCGGGCCGGATCTCCACGAGTCCCTGCTCGCTGAGCTTGCGGAGCGCCTCGCGCACCACGATGCGGCTTACCCCGAACTGCCGCGCGAGCTCGCGCTCGGCGGGCAGCCGGTCGCCCTCGGCGTAACCGCCGTCCCGGATGCGGTCAACGAGTTGCTCGGTTACCTGGATCGATAGTGCCGGAACCGGCTGCTCTGGTAGGACCACGGTGAAGCCATTGTTGCCATGCGGCCGTCCGCGTGTCAACCCGCCGGGACTGGCGTGGGAATCGCGCCTGAGCGGCGGCGGCGACCCCCGAATGTGACCTGCTTGACAATCGCTTTCGCGCCTTGCTAAGGTCAGCATAGCTTTCAGCAGGTGCCCTGGTGCGTTAGCGGTAACTTTGCGCGCTGTACGGCGCAAATGCGCTTTCGGGCAAAGAACGATTGTGGTCCTACCGCAGTCGAAGGGTGCTAGTGTACTCAGCACCTGCAGTTCGAGGAGGAGAACCGAAAGACTGTTCCGCCCAGAAGGAACGCCAGAACCCCTGAAGTCCGGCGCCCCGCACAACAGCCGATCGGGCGCCACCAGACCGGAAGACCCCCGGTGAAAGGAACCAAACTGCATGGGTAAATCCGCTAAACAGCGTACAGCCTCGAGACTGATGCCACTGGCCGCGATCGCGACCGGTGCGCTCATGCTCGCCGGTACCTCACTCGCACAGACATACCAGGAAGCGCCGATGCTGGCCGACCTCGTAGCCGCAGGAGACCTGCCGCCCGTGGAGGAGAGGCTCCCCTCGAACCCGCTCGTCGTCGAACCGGTCGACGAGGTCGGCGAGTACGGCGGCATCATCCGTCGCGCCTTCCTCGGACCCTCGGACGCCAACAACTACACGCGCTTCGCGTACGACGCACTCGTCCGTTTCGATCCGAGCGGCAGCGAAGTGATCCCCCACATCATCGCCTCGGCCGAGCCGAGCGACGACTACAGCAGCTGGACACTCCACCTGCGCGAGGGCGCACGCTGGTCCGATGGCGAGCCGTTCACGTCCGCAGCGATCCAGTTCTACTACGATGCCGTCCTGCTCAACGAAGACCTGACTGCCTCGGTACCCGCATGGCTCCAGAACACCGATGGCAGCATGGCGACCATCACAAGCGACGGCGACTACGCGGTCACCTTCGCCTTCGACGCGCCGAACACGCTCTTCCTTCACGAGCTGACCTTCCGCGACGGAGGCGACCGCACCATCGCCGCGTTCATCCCCGGGCACTTCCTGCAGCAGTTCCACCCCGACTACGTCGATGCTGCCGAGCTCGATGCGATGGTCAGCGCCGCGGGCTACAGCACCTGGACGCAGCTGTTCGAGCAGAAGGCGATGATCACCGACACGCCCGAGCGCCCGAGCATGGCCGCCTGGGTCCCCAAGGACTCCACGGTCTCCGACCCGGTCTTCGTTCTCACCCGCAACCCCTACTACATCGGGGTCGACACGGCCGGCAACCAGCTCCCGTACGTCGATGAAGTCCACTTCCGCTTCTTCTCGGACGCCGAGACGCTCAACTTCTCGGCAGTCGCCGGCGAGTTCGACTTCCAGGCCCGCCACATCAACATGACCAACTATCCCGTGCTCGTGCAGAACGCCGAGCGCAGCGGTTACCGCGTCCTGACGTGGCCCACCTTCGGCGGTTCGGACGCAGCCATCTGGTTCAACCAGGTTTACGCCCACGACCCCGAGCTCGGTGAGCTGCTCGCCAACCGCGACTTCCGCATCGCCCTCTCGCACGCCATCAACCGCGACGAGATCCGCGAGTCCGCGTTCCTCGGCCTTGGTGAGGTCCGCCAGAACGTTCCTTCGCCCTGGCACCCCTACTACCCCGGCGATGAAGCCGCGCTCCGTTACACCGAGTTCGATCCTGAGCTGGCCAACGAGATCCTCGACGGCCTCGGCCTCGAGATGGGTTCGGACGGACGCCGCACTTTGCCCAGCGGCGCACCCTTCACCATCGAGATCTCCATCGTTCCCGCGTTCGGCCCCTGGCCCGACGTCGGCCAGCTGGTTGCCGCCGACTGGAACTCCGTCGGCGTCAGCACCGTCACCCAGATCCGCGAGCGCAACGCTCACTTCTCCATGCGTGACAGCAACGACCTGATGGTCGAGATCTGGAACGAGGACACCACCGGCTTCCCGTTCACCGGCAACCCGAAGATGGACGTTCGCAGCACGCCCGCAGCAGCCTTCGCGACCGAGTACCGCATCTGGTACGAGACCGACGGCGAACAGGGCCTGCCGCCCACCGCTCCGATCGCCCGCATGGTCGAGATCATCGACTCGGCGCGCACCGTCGGTCCCGAAGAGCAGATCGAGCTTGCACACGAGCTCTTCGAGATCATCACCACCGAGGTCTACTCGCTCGGTACCGTCGGCCTGACCCCGCTCGTCCAGGGCGTCGTCGTGGTCAACGAGAACCTCCGCAACGTTCCGGAGATCGCCGGTAACGACTGGCCGCTGCGCACGCCGGGCAACTCCCGTCCGGAGCAGTTCTACTTCAGCAACAACTGAGCAGCCTCGCGGCACCCGAGTTGCCGCGGGCGTGTCGGGGAGCGGTCCTGAACCGCTCCCCGAGCCTTGCAGAAAGTCCAGCCAAACCAGACCACAACACTACGGGGCATTCATGACTTACCCACAAGACAAGTGACAGGGAGCCGCTCATGGTTCAGGTAGTAATAAAACGCCTGCTTCTCCTGCCGGTGCTGCTCTTCGTCTTCTCGGTGGTGGCCTTCCTGCTCATACAGGCGCCGCCCGGAGACTTTCTCACGAGCTATATTGCCGAACTGGCCGCCGGGGGCAGCTCGATCGATCAGGCGCAGATCGAGGCACTCAGGCGCACCTATGGACTCGACCAGCCAATGCACGTCCAGTACTGGCGCTGGGTCAGCAACCTGGCACAGGGAGACCTTGGCGTCTCGCTGGAATGGCGCCGGCCGAACGCCGAACTCATCGGGGAACGGCTCATACTGACGCTGGCACTATCGATCTCATCGCTCATATTCACGTGGATAGTGGCGATTCCCATCGGAATCCTCTCTGCGACCAGGCAGTACTCCTTCCTGGATTACTTCTTCACCATCGTCAACTATTTCGGACTCGCGATCCCGAACTTCCTGCTCGCCCTCGTCCTGATGTGGGGCGCCTTCCAGTACTTCGGTGTCAGCGTCACGGGACTGTTCTCCAGCGAGTACGTCAGTGCTCCATGGAGCTTCGCGAGAGTCATCGACCTACTGAAACACCTGTGGCTGCCGATGATCATCCTCGGCGCGGCAGGCACGGCCCAGATAGCCCGGATCGTCAGGGCCAACCTGCTCGACGAGCTGCGCAAGCCATACGCCGAGATGGCGCGGGCCAAAGGGCTGGCCGAGTGGAAGCTCGTCCTGAAGTACCCGACCCGCATCGCCATCAGCCCCGTGATCAGCAGCCTTGGCTGGTACCTGCCGCAGCTGTTCTCCGGCGGCCTTGTTGTCGCGGTGGTGATGAACCTGCCGACGATGGGACCGCTGCTGCTGCGCGCGCTGATCGGACAGGACATGTACCTGGCAGGCACGATCATCCTCATCTATTGCGGCCTCTCGGTTGTCGGAACGCTCATCTCCGACGTGCTGCTCGCCGTGCTTGATCCACGCATCAGGATGGAGGGGGCATGAGCCTTCCCGTCACCGCCAAATCCGACGAGCAGGTCAACGTCGCGCCCGCATGGAAGCTCATGTGGTGGCGCTTCCGGAAGCACAAGCTGGCCGTCATCTCCGCCTGGATCCTCCTCGTGATAGCGATCGTCGCGCTCATCCCGCAGTTCTTCGCGACCCAGCTGCCCGAGAGCACCAGCGCAAGGCGTGCCTACATCCCTCCGCAGGTCGTCCGCATATTTCACGAAGGTCAGCTGGTCGCCCCGTTCGTCTACGGCGTCGAGGGCGCCCGCAACCCCGTGACACTCGGCATGGAGTGGGTCGAGGACCGCGAAGTGCGGAATCCCGTGGGCCTCTTCACGCGCGGGTACCGGTACGAGGTGCTGGGCCTGTTCTCCACCGACAGACACCTGATCGGAACCATCGACCAAGGCACGCCCCTCCACCTCCTCGGCACCGACAGGCTCGGCCGGGACCAGTGGTCACGCCTCATGTACGGCACGCGCACCTCCATGTCGATAGGCCTGGTCGCCGTCGTGCTAAGCATCGTGCTCGGAGTGTTGCTCGGCGGCATCTCCGGATACTTCGGCGGCTTCATCGACGTGATCATCCAGCGGCTGATCGAGCTGCTGCAGTCACTGCCCGCCATTCCTGTCTGGCTGGCGCTGTCCGCCGCGGTACCCAGGACATGGTCGGTCGAACAGGTCTACTTCGCGATCACCGTGATACTCGCGCTGATCGGCTGGACGCAGCTCGGGCGCCAGGTGCGGGGCCGGTTCCTCGCGCTGCGCGAGGAGGACTTCGTCAGCGCCGCAAGGCTGATAGGCTCGAGCAAGGGGCGCATCATCTTCCGGCACATGGTGCCTTCATTCATGAGCCACATCATCGCGGCGACGACGCTCGCCATCCCGCTCATGATCATCAACGAGACCTTCCTGAGCTTCCTCGGCCTCGGCCTGAGGCCGCCCGCGATCAGCTGGGGCGTGCTGCTTCAGGAAGCACAGAACCTGCAATCAGTCGTCAACGCGCCCTGGCTGCTGGTGCCCGGCCTCGCGGTGGTCATCACAGTACTGACACTGAACATTCTTGGAGACGGAATCAGAGATGCCGCAGATCCCTACAGCAACTGAGTCCGCGCCGATCCTCTCGGTAAGGAACCTCAAGACCCACTTCGAGCTGGACGAAGGCAAGGTCAGGGCGGTCGATGGCGTCAGCTATGACATCCGCTCCGGCCAGGTGCTCGGCATCGTCGGCGAGAGCGGCTGCGGGAAGAGCATGACCATGCGCTCGATACTGCGCATAGTCGAGCCGCCGGGCCGCATAGTCGACGGTGAGATCCTCTACCGGCCGACGAACCCCAAGGGCTTCGACACCGACGCAGAGGGATACGTCGACCTGACCAGGCTCGACGCGCGATCCCGGAAGATGCGCCGGATCCGGGGCGGCGAGATCGCCCTGATTCCGCAGGAGCCGATGTCGGCCTTCAGCCCGCTTCACACGATCGGCAACCAGATGATCGAGGCGATCCGCCTGCACCGTCGCGTGTCCAGGGGCGAGGCGCGCCAGATCGCCATCACGAGCCTGCGCGAGGTCGGCATCCCCAGCCCGGAGACCCGAGTCGACTCGTACTCGTGGCAGATGAGCGGCGGACTGCGCCAGCGCGCCATCATCGCCATGGCGCTGGCCTGCAACCCGAGCGTCCTGATCGCCGACGAACCAACCACCGCCGTCGACGTGACCACGCAGGCACAGATCCTTGACCTGATCAAGCGACTCCGCCAGGAGCACGACTCCGCCATCCTGTTCATCACCCACGACCTGGGCGTGATAGCCCAGCTGACCGACGACGTCATCGTCATGTACCTGGGCAAGGTTATGGAGAAGGGTCCGGTCGACGGAATCTTTCACGATGCCAAGCACCCGTACACGCGTGCCCTGCTGCGCTCGATGCCCAGCATCGACTCGAGTCCGCGCGTGCAGCTTCCCACCATCACCGGCTCGATCCCACACCCGTTCAACCGGCCCGCCGGCTGCCCGTTCCACCCGCGCTGCCCCGATGCGATCCCCGGCAAGTGCGACAGGTTCGTGCCCGCGCTGGTCGAGGTCGAACCGAACCGCCCGGTCGCATGCTTCCTGCATCACGACGAGGTCGAGGAAGGAGGCGCGGCGTGAAGCCATTGCTCGAGGTGAAGAACCTCAAGAAGCACTTCCCGATCAAGCAGGGATTCTTCAAGCGCACGGTCGGCCACGTCAAGGCCGTGGACGACGTCAGCTTCACGGTGGGAAACGGCGAGATCCTCAGTCTGGTCGGCGAGAGCGGCTGCGGCAAGACGACGACTGCCCGCTGCATCGTGCGGGCGCTCGAACCGACCGAAGGCACCGTCAACTTCCGGACCAGCAAGGGCAACGTGGTGGACGTGGCCAAGCTGTCGGACAGCGCACTCAAGCCGATCTGGCGCGACATGCAGATGGTCTTCCAGGACCCGTTCAGCTCGCTCAACCCGCGCATGACACTCTTCGAACTCATCAGCGAACCACTCTTCGTGCATGGCATGAAGAGCCGCAAGCAGCGCGTCGAGCGGGTAGTGGAACTGCTCGAGCTGGTTGGCATGCGGCCCGAGTTCATGCAGCGCTACCCGCACGCGTTCAGCGGCGGACAGCGCCAGCGCATCTCGATCGCCCGTGCCCTGGCACTCAACCCCAAGCTGATCGTCGCCGACGAGGCCGTCTCGGCCCTCGACGTCTCGGTCCAGGCCCAGGTACTCAACCTGCTGCTGGAGCTGCAGGAGCGCCTCGACCTCACCTACCTGTTCGTGGCCCATGACCTGAGCATCGTGAAGCACATCTCGCACCGCGTCGCAGTCATGTACGTCGGCAAGGTGGTCGAGCTCGCGCCGACCGAATCACTGTTCAACAACCCGAAACACCCCTACACCGCAGCGCTGCTGGCAGCAGTTCCCGTCGCCGATCCCCGCTTCCGGGTCAGCATCCCGCCACTCGGCGGCGACGTCGCCAGTCCCGCGAACCCTCCGAGCGGCTGTTACTTCCACCCTCGCTGCCCCTTCGCGACCGACCGGTGCAAGACCGAGGCGCCCGAGCTGCGCGAGGTGCTGCCGGGCCACCAGGTGGCCTGCCACTACGCGGAGGAGCTCAGCCTTGCAGGCGTGGGTGACCTGCCGTCCGCTACCCGACTTTCTGTCGATACCCCCGAAACCACCGCACCAGAGCAAGAGAGGAACACGCCACAATGAGTACCGCCCCGATCCCGCTTACCGAGACCAGCTTTGACAAGCTTCCCGTTGCCATCTATACCGATACCGAGGCGATGGGACGCGCAGCCGCCGTGGACGCCCGCGACATCATCGCAGGGGCGATCAGGGAGCGCGGTGAAGCGAACGTCATCCTTGCGACCGGCAACTCGCAGCTCGCCTTCCTGCAGGCACTGCGCGACATGGACGGCATCGACTGGCCGAAGGTCCGGGTGTTCCACATGGACGAGTACATCGGCATCGACCCGTCGCACCCCGCAAGCTTCCCCGGCTTCCTGCTGAAGCACATCCTCGGTCAGGTGGACGTCGGTCACTTCCACCCCGTGAGCGGAGACCCGGCCGATCCCGAGGCGACCTGCCGCGAGTACGATGCGTTGCTGAGACAGTACCCGGCCGACATGGTCGCGATGGGCTTCGGCGAGAACGGCCACATCGCCTTCAACGACCCGCCCTACGCGCTATTCGACGACCCGCACTGGGTCAAGATCATCGAGCTGGCAGAAGCGAGCCGCAGGCAGCAGGTCGGCGAGGGGCACTTCGCCAGCCTCGAAGAAGTACCGACCCACGCGATCACACTGACGATCCCGGCCCTGCTTGCACCGGCCAACATCCTCTGCATCGTGCCCGAGGCCAGGAAGTCCGCGGCCGTCAAGGCCTGCCTGACCGAGCCTGTCGACGAGTCGCGCCCCGGCTCCGTCCTCCGTACCGTCGATCACGCCCGCCTCTACCTGGATCCCGATTCAGCAAGCGAGCTGAACCTGGCATGAAGTACGTCTTCGACACTGAGGACGCCAGCGTGTACAGGTTCCCGACGCATGCGAACGCGCTGGTCATGGACCGGGCGGATGCGGTCTCCAGCGAAGTGTTCATAGCGATCATGGAGCCCGGCGAGGCACCGCCGATGCACGTGCACGAGGACACCGAACAGGTCTTCTACGTGCTCGCGGGCACCGGTCTGCTCGAAATCAGGGACGGACCCCAGGCGGAAGTGGGGCCCGGCCACGTGGTCAGGATCCCGCCCGGCACGTACCACCGGATTCACAACCGGGCTGACACGGTGCTCCGCTACCTTGTGGTTGACAGCTTCCCGGGCGGTCGCCCCAGTGCGGAACCGACCTGGGATTCGCACGTGGATGCCGTCTGCGAACTGAACGGATGGGACAGGACACAGATCGGGCCGAGCAAGGCGGAGTGAGCAGCCGCGTGCGAACCCTGCTCGTTACGGGTGCCGCCGGACGTGTGGGCACGCTGCTGCGGCCGCTTCTGCGGGAGCGCTACAGGCTCGTCCTGCTGGACCGCGCTCCCGTTACGGACCGCGTGCCCGGCGAGTCGGAGCTGACAGGAGACCTACTGGACAACGACCTGCTCGAGAGGGCCGTCGCCGCCAGCGACTTCGTGCTCCACCTGGCCTGCGTACACGGCTTCTCGATCACCTTCGAGGAGACTCTCGACGCGAACTACCGCGCCACCCTCGCCCTGCTCGACGCCACGGCGCGCGCCGGAGGCAGGCGCTTCATCTACGCAAGCAGCCATCACGTGCTCGGGGCGCACACGCTCGAAGGCTTCGCGGGCGATGCCGCTGCGCTCGCCCCGGACGCCTACTACGGCCTGAGCAAGGCGTTCGGTGAAGCCGCCTGCGCGATGTACGCGCACCGCTTCGGCATGAAGTGTCTGATGATCCGCATAGGCAACGCAGACCCGGAGGTCGGCGACGGCCGCACGGCGAGGCTCTGGACCAGCGCGCGCGACCTGGCGAACCTGGTCGCCATCGGCTGTGAGCATCCCGACATCGGGTGCGACATCGTGTACGGCGTGTCGCAGTGCGAAGACGCGCTTTTCAGCAACACTCGCGCGACCGAGCTCGGATACACGCCGCTGGACCACGCGAAGGACAACCTGAGCGCCGGCTACGCGCCGGCGACAGGGGATCACGCGGGTGGACAGTACGTCACAACAAAGCTCGTCGGGCCGGGGAGGCAGACATGAACATCAGAAGCATCGAAACCACGGTGGTCGAGATCCCGTTCTCGGACGGCGGCCGGGGCGAGGGCATCACACCCACCACGTGGAACACGCTCGAAACGGTACTGGTGCGCGTCGGGGACGACGAGGGCAACGTCGGCTGGGGCGAAGGCTTCGGCTACTTCTGTGCCGACGCGACGCGCTACATGATCGAACGAAACATCAAGCCCTTGACCGTCGGCACGACAGTGGACGACATCCCTGCCTGGAACGCGACCATGCAGCGCCGGCTGCACCTGTTCGGACGTTACGGCGTCACCGTGTTCGCGATCTCAGGCGTCGACATGGCCCTGTGGGACCTGCGCGCGCGACGCGAGGGCGTGCCGCTGCGGGACCTGCTCGGCCCCGGCCGGGCGACCGCACTCGGCTTCTACGGCAGCCTGGTTCGCTACGCCGACAGCAAGGTCGCGCCCGCCATGTGTGAACGCGCCCTCAGCGACGGCTTCAGCGACCTGAAGCTGCACGAGATCCGGATGGACGAGATCCGGGCCTGCCGCGACGCCGTGGGCGACCGGGTGCCGATCTCGGTCGACGTTAACGGCAACTGGAGCGAGGCCGAGGCCGCTGCCAACGCCGACCGGCTGGCCGAAGGCGGTTACACCTGGCTCGAGGAGCCGGTCTTTCCCCCCGAGGACTTCGCTGCGCTCGCGAGGCTGCGCGGCAGGGGCATCGACATCGCCGCGGGGGAGAACTGGTGCACCGCTGTCCAGTTCGGGGCCGCAGCCCGCGCCGGCGCCGTGGACCAGCTGCAGCCGAGTGTTACCAAGGTCGGCGGGATCAGCGAGTTCCTCGCAGTGGTCGAGCTCGCCGCCTCGCATGGTCTGGACGTGCTGCCGCACAGCCCCTACTTCGGACCCGGCCTTTGCGCCACCATGCACCTGGCCGCCGCGCTGCCCGCGGTCGGCCAGCTCGAATACCTGTACGTGGACAGGGAAGCAACGCTCTTCGATCACGGCCAGGTCAAACCAGGCGGGATGCTCGACCTCCCGCCAGGCCCGGGGCTGGGCTTCACGCCTGACCCGGACGTACTCAGGAGGTACACGCGTGAGTGATGCGCGAGGTTTTTCAGCAACCCTGGCCCGCTACCGCACGGAGCTTACGGACAGCGTGGTGCCCTTCTGGCTCACTCACGCCGTCGACAGCGAGCACGGCGGACTCTTCACCTGCATCAGGGATGACGGCACCCTGATCAACACCGACAAGTACATGTGGTCACAGCTGCGCGCGCTCTGGACGTTCTCGGCGCTCGCCGGCATGCCCGAGCTGGAGGGCCGCCGCGCTGAGCTGCTCGCGGTGGCGGACGGCATCTTCCGCTTCGTGAGCGCGCACGGCAGGGACGGGAATGGCCACTGGGTGTTCGCCCTCACACGCGAGGGCGGTCCGCACACGGGAGCGACGAGCATATACGCCGACGGATTCGCGCTGCTCGGGCTGACGGAGTACGTCCGCGCGACCGGCTCGGAGGAGGCGCTGGCGCTCGCCCTGGAGACCAGCAGGGAGGCGGTAAGGCGGCTGGCTGTTCCGGGCTCGTACCCCTCTGATCCGTATCCGGTCCCCGCTGGCATGAAGTCGCACGGCATCTCGATGATCTTCTCGCTCGCGTTCTTCGAGCTCGGCTCGCTCATCGGCGACGAGGACATCCTCGCCCAGGCCAGGCACCATGCTGACCAGGTCATGGATGACTTCCTGCAGCCAGAGCGAAGGCTGCTGCTGGAGTTCACCAACCTTGACGGTTCCGTGATCGACTCGCCGCGCGGCCGCGCGATCGTGCCGGGGCACGCCATCGAATCGATGTGGTTCATGATCCACATATACAGCTGGTTCGGCGACGCGGACCGCATCAGGCAGGCGGTCGAAGCCATCCGCTGGCATATGGAACTCGGCTGGGACGAGGAGTACGGCGGCATACTGCACGCGGTCGATGCCGAGGGCGGCGAGCCCTGGTGGCCGTTCGCGGACGCCAAGCTCTGGTGGCCGCAGACCGAGGCGCTCTACGCCCTGCTGCTCGCCTTCGAAGAATCAGGCGAGGACTGGTGCCTGGAATGGTTCGACAAGGTGGATGCGTACGCTTTCAGAAACTATCCCGTCTCGCCGCACGGTGAATGGACCCAGCGGCTCGACCGGCAGGGCAACCCGTTCACCGAGACGGTCGCGCTGCCGGTGAAGGACCCGTTCCACCTGCCGCGGGCGCTGATCTACGCCATAGGATCGCTCTCACGCCTTTCCAGGGAGGCCTGACACCCCGGTGAACCTGCCTGCAGCCGAGCGTCCCGCACTCACTGTCCGCGAGGTGCTCATCACCTGGTGGCCACTGGCGCTCAGCTGGCTTTTCATGACCATCGAGCTGCCGGTCACGAGTGCGGTGATCTCGAGGCTGATCATGCCCGAGGTCAACCTGGCCTCCTGGGGCGTCGTGTTCAACCTTTCGGTCACCATCCAGGCGCCCGGCACGATGCTGCTGGCGGCGTCGACCGCACTGGTCCGCGACGCGGCCAGCTACGTCAGGCTCAGCAGGATCACGTTCTGGATCCTCCTCACGCTCACACTGACCCACGCGCTGATCGCGTTCACGCCCGTCTACGACGTGGTGTTCCGCGGCTGGCTGGGCCTGCCCGCGGACGTGGCCGACGCGGCGAGGCTCGCGGTGATGATCTCGGTCCCCTGGTCCGCGGCCACGGGAAGCCGGCGGTTCTTCCACGGCATCCTCATCCGATACGGCCACAGCCGGGCAGTGGTGCTGAGCACCGCGGTCCGCCTGAGCGTCGGCATGAGCATCCTCGGCGCCGGCCTGTTCTTCTGGTCGCTCCCCGGTGCGGTGCTGACCGCGACCGCGCTCACCAGCGCAGTGATCGCCGAAGCGATCTACGCCGCAGTGCTCGCTCGCCGGGTGATCAACCGGGAGGTCCTGCCCAGGACCGGCACCAAGGAATTGTTCAGCTACCCGAGTTTCGTCCGGTTCTACGTGCCGCTGGTGGCGACCATGCTCCTGTCGCTCTCGACGGTCACGCTCATCAGCGCGGCGCTCGCCCGCATGCCCGACAGCCTCGCCTCGCAGTTCCCGAACCGCGACTACTACGGCACGGTCTCGCACAACGCCAAGGCGCTGGTGCCGATCCTGGAAGGGATGAAGGAAGACCTGGACCGCCTGATCCGCCTGGCCAAGGCGGCCGGGCTGGAGATCCTGCCGGTCGGCGAGGCGTGGGAGCGATTGGGCGGCGACGCTTAGATCAGGCCCTTCGCCTCGGCCCAGCGAATCAGCGGTTTGCGAGGCCAGCACAGCAGCCAGGAGCAGGCGCTGTATTCGCCCGTCTCGATCATGGCGCGGCGGGTGGGCGATGAGGCGGAAGCGCGCTCGTCGTGGATCTCGCCGCCGCCCTGATGGAT
>ERZ869909.1908-NODE-1908-length-15473-cov-12.743765_pt1 | contig 15473 bp, 11 predicted proteins | sample MGYA00520892_ERZ869909 | MGnify/ENA primary metagenome ERZ869909 (study PRJEB32215, sample SAMEA104723947) | bioreactor metagenome | biome: bioreactor; feature: anaerobic bioreactor; material: water | place: China | collected 2015-03-12 ...
TCCCATTGTTCCCATTGTTCCCATTGTTCCCATTGTTCCCATTGTTCCCATTGTTCCCATTGTTCCCATTGTTCCCATTGTTCCCAATGTGTGGCGTTGTTGGCGGTGTTTCCAATGTGCGACGGCCTGCCCCGTATTAAACACCGCGTACATTGTTGCCAATGGACGACGCTGCCAACATTGTTACACTCTGTTAACTCTGTTGTGTCAGGTTCCCGCCGTTATGTGGCGTAACCAGCGTCCCACCATGTTTCCATGAAGGAGAGCGTCTAATGCCTCATAAGGTCATCAGTATCGCCACATCAAAGGGTGGCGCGGGCAAGACAACGCTTTGCATTTGCCTCGCCAGCGCATTCGCCGAGCAGGGTGGGAAGATTGCACTTGTCGACACCGATCCCCAAGGTTCGCTGACTTCCTGGGCCGAGAAAGCTGATCTGCCCGAATCCATATCGGTTTTCTCGGAATCTACTGATGAAAACCGCGTCATCGATCTCATTGAGGCGGCGAGCAAAACTCATCATCTGACCATTGTAGACGTGCAGGGAACCGCCAACACGCTAGCTCACACAGCCATGGCCTTTTCCGATCTCGTAATCATCCCCATGAAAGCATCGGAATTTGATGCAAGAGCTGCATTCGATACTCTCACGGCCGTGAGAGCGGTTGCGCGCAGCCGCCGCAGTGACATCGAATTCATGCCGGTGCTCAATTGCCTTTCGCCTGCCATACCATCGCGAACCGCGCAGGCCATTCGAGAAGGGTTCGAACAAGCCGGAATTGCCGTCCAGACAGGGCTTTCTGACAGAGAGGCATTCAGGTGCATCTCAGCCTATGGGGGCTCTCTGTTCGAGCTCTCTGACAGCCAAGCACCCGGTCTAACCAAGGCCAAAGCGGAAGCACTCGATTTTGCCAGCCTGGTCGCAGACAGGTTGGGCATCTCACAAACGCGGGCTGCATAGGGGAGGGCGATATGGTCGAGAAACCCAAACTCACGTTCTTTGAAGAACCACCGGCTAAAGAGAAATCTCCGGCGATAACGCGGACACGCGAGGAAGTCCTCGCTGCTACCCAGGTGATGAACAAGACACGAGGCATCACGCCCGTGAAGCCGCGTTCCAAATCCGGGCCGGTTCCAAAGGAACGGACCCGAACAGATCGCATCACAGCCCGCACCTATCCCGAGCATTCGGCCGTAGCGAAATACCTCTTTGAAAAACACCGCGCAGCTGGGCCCGTCCTTGAAGCTGCCATTCTTCAGTTCGCACGGGACGTGATCAAACGAGGCAGTATCAATGACCAGCTCCTATCCGAGCGCCAGATTGCTGATCTCCAAGCCCTTGTCGATCAGGCGCTCGCCAATAATTAGTGATCTTACATAGACCGCAAAAGGCATATTAAACAACAACTTATAAAATGTACATTTCGCTTGAAAGAAACATAGGCTCGTGCTACATCATTGAACGTCAACGCATACGTTGACCATCCCACTTGGCCGGGCTACTAGCCCACCCCCGTAAATCGGTGGCCCGGCCAATATCCTTTCCCGGTCCAGCCGTATCGTTCGACCTCTTCACCGCCCGAAAGGGAAAAAGGGGAGGGGTCTTCCTGAAACTTTTCAGGAGAAAGACGATGCACCAACAATCCCCGCTATCGCGTGCTGCCACATTATTCGCTGGCACGCCCATAGAGAGACCGCTATCGCGAGCCTCTATCAACGAAACCATGGACACAACCCATGAGTCTGGCAGGTGGGAATGGCGCGACGCTTACGACGCTATCGAAGCTGCCACTGTGCTGCGTATCCTGGCAAGCAATCCCTCCAGCTCCGTGGCTGAACTTCTGACTATCGCCACCCAGCTCCAGCACTGGAAGCCCACACAGACCATACGTTCCATTGCCAGTCAGTCGCGCGAACTCTTTTCCACCCCTCCCATATTGGCAGCTGCGGCCACTGCTCTACTGAATACGCGCACAGACATGCGTGTTCTGGAGCCTTCGGCCGGCAACGGCATGCTGGCAGCTTTTGCAGGCTTGAAAGGCGCCGCGCTCACGCTCAACGAGCCTAATGCTCAGTCACGTTCAATTCTCAAATTCCTCTTCCCCTCAGCCGAAATAATGGCTGCTGATGCCGCCGTCCTTGACGCGTTGACCGCTCCGGACGGGCGATATCACCGGGCCATCATCAACCCACCCTTCGCTCATGCCGAACGTCATCTGAAGACCCTTATGTCCTGCCTTGATACCGAAGGTGTTGCCGTCGCCTTGCTGCCAGCACGATTGACGGACGCCAAGGCATTGTCTGCCGTCCTGGGTGACCGGGCAGAGTGTGACGTTCTGTTGAGTCTCGCTCCCAAGCTCTTCGCACACGCAGGCGTCTCTACCGCTACTGCTCTGGTGCGCTTGATCAAACGCGCTCCGCAAAGGCTCCCCGACGTTCAACCTATCGCCGACTATGACGAGCTGAAAACTACCGTTCAGGACATCCGCCGCGCTTCCAATGCTCAACCAGGCGCGGCTCCATCCAATACTCCAGATTCAGGACAACTTGGTCTGGATCTCGGCCAAGGCTCTGCCACCCGCACCTCCAGAGTCCGGTCCTTCGGCACATTCCGTCCTCCGCTTCCCGGAAAACCCCTGCAATATGGCACCACCGAGCCTCAATCTGCCCAGCCAGCCGGAGACTCTGCCATCTTCGCGCGATACCGCCCCAGCCGTGTGGCTCTCGAAGATGCCAAGCCTCATATCACCCCGCTTGTTGAAACGTTCTCCATGGCATCCGTGCCAGCGCCCAAGCCTACCTACCAGCCGTGCCTTCCCGCCCGAGTAATCAAGTCAGGCATACTCACCGACGCCCAACTGGAATCCATCATCTACGCAGGTCAGGCACACGAACGCTTCATTCCCGGAGCCTATCTGCCCAATGAAAGCGCTCTTGACGTCAATGAGCACCCTGAAGGCCACGCCTATCGCTATGGCTACTTCATCGCCGATGGCACCGGAGTAGGGAAGGGGCGCGAAATCGCCGGCATCCTGATGGACAATCTATGCCGCGGCCGCACCCGTCACCTCTGGATTTCAGAAAGCGCCACCTTGATAGAAGACGCCCGGCGAGACTGGACCGCTCTTGGTGGCCGCGCCCATGAAATCATCGATCTCAAAGCTATCTCGGCCAACGACGATATCTCCAACGTCGAAGGCATCCTCTTTGCGACCTATGCAACACTGCGTATGGGCTCCACCCAAGCGCGCCGTGCCCGCATCGACCAGATCATCGAAGCTTTCGGCACCGATTTCGACGGCTTGATCATCTTCGATGAGGCCCATGCCATGGGCTCTGCGATCCAGATCCAGGGCAAGATCGGTATGGGTAAGGCATCCCAAACCGGCCTCACTGGCCTGCGCCTTCAAAACATGCTCCCAGAGGCCCGCATCGTTTACGTCTCTGCCACCGGCGGCTCTCACGTCGAAAATCTGGCATACGCCACGCGCCTCGGCCTGTGGGGCTGTTCGAAGACGCCCTTCGATACCCGTGAAGCATGCCTTTCCAATCTCTCTGCTGGCGGTCCTGCAGCTCTTGAGCTGCTGATGAGAGAGCTGAAGGGCAGGGGACTCTACACCGCCCGTTCCCTCAGCTACGAGGGTGTATCCTATGACCCTCTCTCCCACGACTTCACACCAGACGATATCGCTCTCTGGGATGAATGGTCAGCCGCCTGGACCGTAATCCACTCCAATCTCCAGGCCGCTCTGGAATCCACCGGCATTGTCGATGAAACCAACGCCACCAATTCCAGATCAGCAAAAGCGGCCGCGCTCTCGGCTTTTGAATCCACTAAACTCCGGTTCTTCGGCCACCTGCTTCAAACCATACAATCACCAGCACTCATCCAGGCCATTGAGGAAGACATTTCCAATGGCCTTGCCCCGGTCGTGCAGGTCACATCCACCAATCAGTCCGTTCTCGAACGCAGGTTGAAGCAGGCTGGCGATATGGGCATCGAGAATATCGACATCACGCCCAAAGAATATGTGATCGATTATCTTGAGAACGCCTTCCCCGTTATCAAGCAACAGCCGATTTATGAAGACGGCGAGATCGTCGACACCACACCTCTGCTCGACAAGGACGGCAACTACGTCGTCTGCCCCGAAGCAATCGCAGCAAGAGAAGCCCTCTTGACCCGCCTTCTCCTGCTCCCTGAATGCCTGGGCGCTCTCGACCAGCTCGTTCTTCATTTCGGTACTGATCGCCTTGCCGAATGTACCGGCCGCTCCCGTCGGCTGGTCATGGACAATGGATCCCGCGCGCTTGTAACCCGGCCGGCCAGTTCAAACCCGGCTGAAGCAGCGCGCTTCATGGCAGGTGATGCGGATCTGCTCGTCTTCTCCGACGCTGGCGGTACGGGCCGTTCCTATCACGCCAGTCTCGACCACAAAAACCAGAAGCGTCGCAGCCATTATCTTATCGAACCGGGTTGGCGCGCTTCCAAAGCAATTCAGGGTCTTGGACGCTCGCACCGTTCCAATCAGGCGGTACCCCCGCGCTTCCGGCCGGTATCTACAAATCTCGCCGGGCAGAAGCGCTTCATTTCCACCATCGCCCGCCGTCTTGAGGTGCTTGGGGCCTTCACCAAAGCCGACAGACGTTCGGCCGGCGACCAGCTCTTTTCCGCCCTGGACAATCTGGAAGGCCCATACGCCTTTGGCGCCTATCGCAACTGGGTTCATCAGCTCGCCTCGGGAAAAGCGTGTATCTCTGCAGCTAAATTCGAGGAGCTCACTGGTCTCAAACTGACCGCTAACGCAGCCGCGATCTCTGACCTGCCTGCCATAACACGCTGGCTAAACAGACTCCTGGCGCTGCCTTTCGCAACGCAGAACGCCATCTTCGCAGAATTCTTCGGCCTGCTGGAAGCCTCGCTCGAACAGGCAAAATCACAAGGTATCCTCGATCACGAGATATCCATGATCACCGCCGATGAAATCCGTTTGCTTGAACGCCATCAGCTCCCTGCCGATCCAGAAGCTTTCTTGCCCGGCTATGTCTCTGTCTATGAGACAACCGACATCCTCCACCCACGCTCCTTGGATGCTCTATCAATCGATCCGGACTTCACATCGGGCTATTTCAAGGACCGTAAAACACAAACGCCCATCCTCGCGTCCATGCCCCGGCTGGCTGCAGGAGATAACGGTATTCCCTACACCGTCCTCACGCTCGACAGCCCCTCTTCACGCTGGCATCAGTCAGAAAACGTCCTCATCATGCGCTACGATGAGATCGATCGGGAAGAGTTCACGCGCCTCTGGGAAGCCGCTCAATCCAAACCGGCTCAAATCCTGAAACGCCTGGTCCATATCCTCCACGGTGCCAGCCTTCACCTATGGCGGTCATTCGACTCCTCGGACATCTCCGTCCGTCGCATAATGGATGACAACGGCGATTCCGTTGTCGGCCGGCTGCTCACTGCCAACCAGGCCCAAATGCTTGCCGATATCGAAACCCGTCAGAAACCCGATCACCTTATCTCCCAGCTGAGAGAGGGGCGATCCATAAGCCACACCGCTTCTCGCCTTCACCTTGTGCCCACTCGCTTCATGGACAAGCCCGTGATCGAGATTCGTGGCTGGAAAGCCGACGATCTTCCATTCTGGACCTCCCTAGGTGCCCAAGCGCAACGCCATTCCTACCAGATGCGCCTCACGGTGCCAGATCAGGAAGCCCTGGGCTTCCTTCAACGGCTACAACAATCCCGGCCCGATCTCGTCTTGGCGGCCTGACGTATGATTATCCCTGCACGCGTCCCCTGGGGTAGGAGAACTCTTAACTCAATCGCTCTATTACAAACATTGGGCTCTCTGGACAGTCGCCTATATCTGTTTTGTTGTTAGACACGCACTGAACTCAAATATTGAACGCCGGAGTGCAGAGTTTTCAGGCGCAACACATTCTTGTGAAAGGCTCTCCAATCAAATGCGGGACCAATCGGGTCTTAGGTAAGCTCGCGCGTCCTGTTGAGGGCACCAGCAGCTCCGTGCGTATAGCCTATCAGGTAACCTGTTCTGCAGAAGCGGGGGCAAGCGGCATGTCCGAAATTACAGCGCGTTCCGGGGACGAAGCCGGTTCCGAGACCATTCTTACGATACCGGGAATGGGCAGTGATCACTGCGCAGGCATCGTGTCGGAATCCATCCGCCGTTTGCCCGGCATCGCCCGGGTGAAGACCAATATCGCCGCCCATCGCGCCAGCGTGCGCTTCGACCCCGCGCAGACCGGTCCCGAGGCCATCCGCACGGCGGTGGAGAAGGCGGGATATGAGGTTGACGCGGTTCGAACGGCCTCTTCGGCGCACGACAGTGAGGATGCCGAAGAACGATATCTTGCCCTGGCGGTGAAACGGCTTTGGATCGCCGCAATTCCCGCGACGCTGATCATGCTGCTGATGATCCCGCACATGTTCTGGCGCCCGGTGCCGGGTTACCTCGCCATCGTTGCGGTTCTGGCCTTTCCGGTCGTGTTTCTTTATGGCGGCTGGGCGACGCACAAATCAGCCTGGCGCTCGCTGACCAACCGCACCGCCAATATGGATGTGCTGATCTCCATGGGCAGTCTGCCGCCCTATCTGATCGGGCTGGCCGGTTTCATCTGGCCGATGACCAGCTTCATCGAGATGGCAGCCACCATCATGACCTTCCACCTGCTGGGGCGCTATCTGGAAACCCGCGCCAAGGGCAGGGCCAGTCAGGCCATCAAGCGGCTGCTGGCGTTGGGGGCCAAGACCGCAACCGTGATCCGCGATGGACGCGAGGTGGACATCCCGGTCGCTGAGCTGGCTATCGGCGATGTCATGCGGGTGCGCCCGGGCGCCAAGATTCCCACCGACGGTGAGGTGGTTGAAGGCACGAGCCATGTCGATGAATCGCTCGCCACCGGCGAGCCGGTTCCTGTCGAAAAGCAGCCCGGCGATGCGGTTCTCGGCGCGACCATCAACAAGGAAGGCGTATTGACCGTGCGCGCGGCGCGCGTTGGAGCAGACACCTTTCTGGCGCAGGTGATCCGGCTGGTAGAGGAAGCGCAAAGTTCAAAGGTGCCGATCCAGGAGTTCGCCGACCGGCTGACCGGGCGCTTCGTACCGGCGGTGATCGTGATCAGCCTCGCCAGTTTCGCGGCATGGCTGGGCTTTGCCGAGCAGCTGCGTCCGATACTGGAGTGGGGCTCGGGCTTTCTGATGTGGGTGAACCCGGAGATCTCGCCCCTGCCTGCGGCCCTGCTGGCTGGCATCGCGGTTCTGGTGATCGCCTGCCCCTGTGCGCTTGGACTGGCTACGCCCACCGCGCTCATGGTGGGCTCCGGTCTGGGGGCGGAGCGGGGCATCCTGATCCGTTCCGGTGAAGCGATCCAGACGCTGAAAGACATCAAGCTGGTCGTTCTCGACAAGACAGGCACCATTACGATGGGCCGGCCTGCTCTGGTGGGCGTATCCGCTGCTGACGGCGTGACGGAGGACGAGGCGCTGCGCCTGGCCGCCAGTGTTGAAGCAGGCTCTGAACACCCGCTGGCTGAAGCGATGCGCAAGGGCGCTGAAGAAAGAGGCGTCAGCCTTACCCCTGTCAAAGGCTTCAAGGCGCACGCTGGCAAGGGGGTCGAGGCCCAGCTGGACGCTGAAACCGTGCGCGTCGGCAACCCGCGTTTCCTGACCGAAAACGGTGTTGATGTTCCCGACACGCTGCTGGACGCCCTCGCGGGGTACGAAAATAACGGGCAAAGCGCCGTACTTGTCGCGCGTAATGATGACGCCGTCGGTGTCATCGCGGTTTCCGACACGCTGAAGGCGGATTCCAGGGCCGCCATCGCAGCCCTGCACGCCATGGGACTGCACACGGTGATGATCACCGGCGATAACGAGCGAGCTGCGCGTCATGTCGCCGCTCAGGTCGGGATTGACCAGGTTCTTGCCGGGGTGCTGCCCGAAGGCAAGGCCGACGAAATCCGCCGCCTGCAGGAGCAGCATGGCCCGCATGTCGCCATGATCGGAGATGGCATCAACGATGCGCCAGCCCTGAAACAGGCCAATGTCGGCATCGCCATCGGCGCCGGGGCCGATGTCGCCATCGAGGCCGCGGATGTGACACTGGTGAGTGGTGAGCTGGGCAAGGTGGTGGAAGCCATACGGCTTTCGAAGGCGACTTTCCGCAAGATCGTGGAGAACCTGTTCTGGGCGTGGTTCTACAATCTGGCCGCCATTCCACTCGCTGCAGTCGGCCTGCTGCACCCGATGATCGGCGTCATCGCGATGACGGCCAGCTCTCTGTCGGTGATCGGCAACTCGCTCCTGCTGAAGCGGGCCAGATTGAGCGACTGAGCCTGAACGTCAGGCTCCCCGGTTAGCGGAATAGATCGAAATCGAGCCGGTGACAGTCGGGACAATTTTCGTCTCCCGAACGTCTTCAAATCCGGCCTGCTCCATCAGCAAGGGCAGCACGCCATCTGCGTTCGGGATTGTATCTTCAATCCCGTCCAGTCTCTGCACGGTGTTGCGGAACAGGGTCCGCATTAGCTTTGTCCTCTGCAAACCGTAATCGGCGATCACCAGCCGTCCTCCTACGGGCAGAATATCGAAAGCCTGCGACAGGATGCGGCGCTTCTCCGCCATCGGCACCTGATGCAACACCAGGCTGCTGGTGATCACGTCTGGCTGCCAGCCGTCAGGCAGGCTGGCCTCGCCAAAAAATCCCTCGATGAAAGTTATTCGCGCCTCGCGCTTACGTGCCTTGCGCTTCGCACGTGCCAGAACGGACGGGTCAGGATCAAGACCGGCCAGGTCCGCGCTAGGCTCCGTACCGCTTATTGCCAGCAGCAAGGCGCCGGTGCCGCACCCGATATCGAGTATCCGCATGCTGCGCTGGGGGGCGATGTCGCGGACAAGGGCGGTCCGCCACACCTTTTCACGCGTCATCAGCGCGATGGCTGCGTCGTAGGCGGGGGTCAGCCATGCCTTGCCGAGGGCGGGCGTGAAGGTTTGCGGGGCAGGGTCGGCCATGGTGGTGATCCTTGCTTGGAGCAGTGGGGTTGTGGGCGGTGTTGGACCAATGATCAGGTCGAGTTCGGGTCAGCAGTCGAGGCGATACGGTTGATGATCGGGCAGTCTGGACGGTCATCGCCTCCACAGGCCCTGGCCAGCGTCTCCAGTGCTGCAATCATCGCATTAAGTTCGGTGACGCGGGCACGTAGCTCCTTGATATGTCCGTTGGTGAGGTGTTTCACATCGGCGCTGGAGCGTGAGCGGTCCTGCCACAGGGCGAGCAGGGCCTTCACATCCGGCACCGAAAAGCCCAGCCGCCGGGCCGCGCCGATAAAGCGCAGCGTGTGGATGTCCTGCGGCGTGTAGACGCGATAGCCATTGGCCGTGCGCCCTGGCTGGAGGAGGGTAATCTCCTCGTAATAGCGGATCATCTTGCGCGAAATGCCGGACGCCTTTGTCGCTTCGCCGATATTCATCGCACCCGGCTCCTAAATCACGCCATACATGCGCAGCGGCATCCAGATCGCCATGGCGATCATGATCAGGTTCTCGGTCAGCGAGATGAAGCCCAGCGGCACGCGGCTCTCTCCACCCATGCAGGCGCATTTCAGCTTGCGCCGCTCGATATAGACGGCCCTGAACACCGAGACCGCGCCAATAGTGCCGATAAAGAGGGCGACCGGGGAGGCGAGCCAGATCAGGCTGCCCGCCAGCATGAGAAGACCTGCACCGGCCTCCGCAAACGGATAGATACGCCCATAGGGCACCCAGCGCCGCGCCAGCAGGTCGTAATTGAGGAACATGGTAGCGAAGGCTTCAATATTGGTCAGCTTCTGCAGGCCCAGCAGCACCATCGCGATGGCGATGAAATATTCCACCGTGTGCAGGCCGACGATAGGCATGTTCGATTGCCAGGCGACGGCGAGGGCGAGCAGGGCCGATATCGAGAACAGCGCAATCACGGGCGTGTAGGTCGTTTCCTTTTTCGGCTTTGCCACACCCAGATAGGCTTCCAGCGCCTCATAGCCGCCGACGCGCTGGCCATCGATGAAAGTCTGCGGCGTGGTCTTCACGCCATGCTCGGCCTTGAACGCGTCTACAGCCTCGCGGCTGGTCAGGAGGTGGTCCTCAACTTTGTAGCCCTTGCTGCGCAGGAGATGACGGCTCTTCAGCCCGTAGGGGCATTTATGCTCGGGCGTTTCCATGCGGTAGAGCTTGGCGGTCTTTCCGGTCACTGGAAGTTTCCTTTCAACGGTATGCGGGGTCGGCTGGCGCGTACCGTGAACCTTACCACCATGGGTGGGTCAAGGGCCGCGATGTAAGGGTCTGCACGACTGGATATGACAGGTCGGCCAGTGCCCGCTTTTTTGCTTTTACGCGACGAACTGCGGGATAGTTGTGGGCCCTTGGTGAGCTCACTGTGATGTGAGGTGACGCGCGCCGTTTCATGATCGACATTCGTGAGATGACGGATCGCTCTCTCGGCCAGGTTATAAAACGACCGGTGGAACCAGATCGCTTGGCCGGTGTGTTTGCGGGCGGCGGCGCGCTGGCCGCGTTATCCGGGTTGGCCGGCGCAACCTGTTGCATCCTCCCGATAGCCTTGGCCAATCTCGGGGCGGGAACGGCCTTGCTCCTCCACTTGCGTTTCTTTGTCCGTAACCAGCTCTGGTTATCCGCAGCCGCTTTGGCGCTTGTCGCGTTGGCCGGATATCTCGCGTTCCGCGGAGGGCGCAAACCGTCCCGGATCGTGACCGGGGTCCTCGTCCTGTCTGGCCTACTTGCCGCTGCGTCGCTCATTGTGCCGCACTTTGAGACGGAGCTTATGCGCTGGGTGTATGGACGATGAATGCGATCCTGACCCACTCGACGCTGACCTGCCCTGAATGCGGCCACGTTTCCCGAGACGAAATGCCGACCGACGCTTGCCAATTTTTCTACGATTGCAAGGGATGCGGCGCCGTGCTGCGTCCGGAGGCGGGTGATTGCTGCGTCTACTGTTCCTTTGGCGATGTTGCCTGCCCGCCTGTCCAAATGGACAAAGGCTGCTGCGGCACCTGATCCAATAGGGCGCGGGGGTACGCTTTGCCCACGCAGATCGAGGTCATCACACAACGACAGGCACACTCTTCACGATCCCCTGGGCCATTTCGGCAAACACATCCGCCTTGCGGCGTTGATCAGGATGAGGTGATTGGTCGGCTTAAGGTTGATCAGCGTTCTAGATGGCCTGACGGTCTTCCGTGTTGATTATGACGATCAACGCGATCCCGCAGGACAGTGGACAAGTGTTGGTTGGCGCGTCAGACGCCCTGACGCACCGTATTGATCCGCTCAGCGGTGCCAGTGGAACGTATTCTGCCCGGGTTAAGCAACGCGCGCAGGCGTGGTTTCAGGGCAAGCGCCGGTTTTTCGACCCAGACACGCATCAACCAGCCAGTCAGCAATGCTGCCGGTGCCATCACTACAAGCAATGTGAATGCTCCCGCCCCGGGATGGAGTGCGAGCACGATCTGGCCTATCGGCCAGTGCAGGATGTAGACGCCGTAGGATACGTCCTCGACCTCACGCACGGCCACGCCGATATGGCCTGGAATGCGCAGGAAGCCTGCCCACAGCGTGACATATCCCATCGCCAGCTGACCGGCGATCATGGCGGCAGGCGTGTCCTTGAGGGCAAAGGCGAAGAGGACAACCAGCAAGCAGCCGAGCGGGGTCAGGGCAATCCGGTCGCGCAACGCGAAGAACGCCGCCCCGGCCATGAAGGCACCGCCGAACCGCGCGGACGCATCAACCGTTGCCGCGCCGATCCCGTCCCAAGGCTGTATCATGTGAACGACCGAGAATGCAGCGGTTCCCATAAACAGCGCCACAATGATGGATGGGCGGCGGAACAGCCCCACTGCCGCCAGAATGCCTGCGGCAAGGTAAGCCAGCAATTCATAGCGAATTGTCCAGAGCGGGCCGTTCATTTCCTGCATTGGGTGCGCCGAGAAGACGCCCGGAAGGCTGGCTTGCGGATCGACCTGGGAAAGCAACAACAGAGGGAAAACCCAAGTCTCACCCTGTGCAAAATAGCCTCCCGGCCCTAAGCCGCTGAAAAGCGGTCCAACGAAGAGCCAGAGCAGAAGCACTGCAAAAATCAATCCGGGGAAGATGCGCAGGAACCGGGACAGGGCGTAGCTTGTCATGTCGGCAGAGCGCATCAGGCTCGCGGCGATCATGTAGCCTGACAGAATGAAGAACCCGTCGAGCGCGAACTGTACGGCGACATCGAGGGTTTCTTCAAACACGCCCGTGATTGGCAATCCCATGGGCAACATGATCGCGTGCCCGCCAAGCACAAGAAATGCGAAACCGATGCGGATGGCCGTGAAATTGTTGGCATGATCCTCCAGACGGCCATGGCCATTTGAAAGCATCGCACTGGACCATTTCGGAACACTCATACGCCATCTCCCCGTTCACGAGACAGCAAGTGCAAGACTCAGTCCGCATTTATCCCGGAAATGAGGGACCGCGCCGCCGGTAGCGTATTCGTTCACAAGCAGCAACACATCGCGGGTGTTTGACGAATGATACTCCTGAGGATCAGAGGCGCGTTGGCGTCTGGAGCGATAGCGCTGGCCGTTTCCGGATGCGCCAGCATCGCGCCTGACTCCAGCTTTGCAGAGGTCTCGGCACTGGTGGAGGCGCGCACAGGCGCCGCGCCGGGCTGGGCAAGGACCGATGAAGGCAGAGCCGCGCTGTCCGCCTCGGTCGACAGCTTTCTGGAAACGCGGGTGGGTATGGATGAGGCGGTGGCTATCGCCTTTCTCAACAGCCCCGCCATCCAGTCTGATCTTGAGGAACTCGGCATAGCCAGAGCCGCATTCCTGTCGGCGGTGTTGCCACCGAACCCGGTCATCGAAGTTGTCCGTGCGGCCCGCGGCAACGAGCTGGAGGTGAAGGTCAGCGTATCACTCCTGGAGCTGTTGTTCTGGCCGCAGCGGGCAAGAGCTGGCGAAGCGCGCATGGACGCCGCGAGAGCCGACGCGGCGCGGCGGCTTGCTGAGGCGGCAGCAGATGTGCGGATCGCCTATGTGGATTACGTTGCAGCCCGCCAGGCGCTTGATCTTTACGAGCAGGCTGAAAGCGCGGGTGAAGCGGCCCGGCTGGCCGCGCAGGCGATTTATGCTGCAGGCAATATCGCACGTGTCGATCTGGACCGGCAGCGCCAGTTTGCAGCACGGATGACAGCGGAACGCATGCGTGCGGAAGGCCGCATCGGCCCGGCATTCGAGCGTCTGACCGCAGTCCTCGGCCTGGACGGACAGCAGGCGGCCGCGCTTCAGACATTGTCGCGTCTTCCTGCTCCACCAAACAGGATGATTGATGCCGACCGGGTAGCAGAGGAGGCCGTCAGTGACAGCTTCCCGGTAGCCGTGGCGGAAGCGAGACTCCGGGAAGTGGCCTCGCGGCGCGGCATCAGGAATGTCGAAGCTCTGCTGGGTGATGTTGAACTGATCGGAGAGTTCCAGCGTCAAGGGCGCTGGTCTGAAGCCTACGGGCTGGGCTTTACGCTGCCGCTTGATCTGGGAGCCTCCGGACGCTTGCGGGCGGGCGCTGAGTTCAGACAGGCTTGGCAACAGCTCCAGCAAGCGCGCCTGGAAAGCCTGACCGCCAGCCGTTCAGCGGCCATGCGAGCAGAAGCGGCCCGTGAACTGGCGCTGTTCCATCGCGACGTATCCCTTCGGATTTCCGCCGATGTATTTGACGGCGTGGTCCGGGACTTCAATGCCATGCAGATCGGCATGTTCGAGCTTCTGCAGGCACGGCGCGACCGGGTCGAGGCGGGTCGCGACTATGTTCAGGCCGTTGCCGAATACTGGCAGGCACGCGCCGACCTTGAACGGCATGTCCGGCTGGCGGACATCGAGACTTCATCTGACCCGTCCCGTCGGCAGGAAACGCCCGCAAACGCTCCGTCTCCTGCAACACATGATCGAGCACACCAGCATGAAGGGCATGTTCACTGATGAGCGAGTTTCTACTTAGCCGTCGCGGAGCGATTGCCGCAGCCGGTCTGGCCGCAGCCGGGGCAGGTCTGGCAACGGGCCGCGCGAACGCCTCAGCGTCCAATCCCGGCCCCCATCATGCGCGCACTGTGGAACCCGGCGATTATCCTCCCGGAGAGCCCGGCGTTCACTACACGCCTGTCGTCACGCCGAACGGCTCAACGCTTCCCTACAGGCTCGTCGGCGGCGTGAAGGTGTTCCACCTTGTCGCTGAAGAGGTCGAACACGAGTTCGCGCCGGGGCTGACGGCTACCTGCTGGGGCTTCAATGGCCAGGTCCATGGCCCCACGATTGAAGCCGTTGAGGGCGACCGGGTGCGGATCTACGTCACCAACCGGCTGCGCGCGGCGACATCGGTCCATTGGCATGGCCTGATCCTGCCGTCCGGCATGGACGGTGTCGGCGGCCTGACGCAGCCGCTGATCCGTCCGGGCGAGACGTTCCGGTATGAGTTCCCGCTCGTGCAGCACGGAACGCAGATGTATCACGCCCACCACGACGAAATGACCCAGATGGCAATGGGAATGATGGGCATGTTCGTCATCCATCCCCGCCGGGCTGAGCGGCGTGTCGACCGCGACTTCGCCCTGCTTCTGTCGACCTGGAAGATCAGGCCGGGAGCGCGCCGTCCCGATCCCAACGAGATGACGGATTTCAACATCCTGACGATCAACGCCAAAGCCTTCCCCGGCACCGACCCGCTGGTGGTGAGGCAGGACCAGAAGGTCCGCATGCGGGTGGCCAATCTGTCGGCGATGGACCATCACCCATTCCACGTGCACGGCCATACCTTCCAGGTCGTCGGCACAGACGGCGGCGAGATACCGGAAGCGGGGCGCTGGCCGGAAGCCACGGTCCTGGTGCCGGTTGGCTCTGCACGCACCATCGAGTTTGTTGCAGATAATCCCGGCGACTGGGCCGTTCACTGCCACATGACCCATCACGTCATGAACCAGATGGGACACGATATCGAGAACATGGTCGGAGTGGACCCGTCGTCGTTCGCCGGGCTGGTTGGAGATCTGGTGCCTGGCTACATGGCGATGGATGGCAACGACATGGCGGCCCACGGCGAACATGTCGAAATGGGCCATATGACCATTCCTGAGAACTCCATCCCGATGGTGGGGGCACAAGGCCCGTTCGACTATATCGGCATGGGCGGGATGTTCACGATCATGAAGGTGCGTCCCAGCATCACACGCTATGACGATCCGGGTTGGTACAGGGCACCGGACGGAACCACGGCGCGCGTGGCAACACCCGGCGAACTCTCGCGGGACGGCATTCGCACGTGACGGGTGGCTTCACCCGGATTCAGGAATCCTCAGGCAGCTGGAGCGTTTGCGCCAGCGCCTTGCGGGCACGGTAAAGGCGGTTTTCGACAGCCTTG
>ERZ869909.1909-NODE-1909-length-15473-cov-3.427579_pt1 | contig 15473 bp, 21 predicted proteins | sample MGYA00520892_ERZ869909 | MGnify/ENA primary metagenome ERZ869909 (study PRJEB32215, sample SAMEA104723947) | bioreactor metagenome | biome: bioreactor; feature: anaerobic bioreactor; material: water | place: China | collected 2015-03-12 ...
CTCATGAAGGCCTCGTCCGTGGGTGCCGCAAGCGCTGCATATGCCAGCAATACCGCGGCCCTGACCGGGTCATCCCCCGCCGCGGTGCGCGCGCGTTCGGCGCCAAGCGCACTGAGCTTCGCCCGCGCCGCCGGGGCACGCCAGAATTCTGCGCCGGCGAGCGCATGCATCAACGGGAGGTCGAACAGCTCGGTGCGGTCCGCGAGTCTTTCAAAGACTGCAACGAACTCCTTCGCCGCCGCATCGTGGTCTGCGTTTGAGTGTTCGAAGCGCGTAGTAAGCGCACAAAGATGGAGGAAGCCGTAGGCGCGCTCGCGCCCCGGCGGGGGGTCCGAGAGCAATTCAATGCTGGCGTCCAGGGTGACGTTGCGCAGGCGGTCGCGTCCCTTGTAGGCACCGTGGTGGTCCAACTTGCCGAGCACTGCGAGTTTGCGGCCACGCGCATCGATGTTGACCTGCTGGCGTATGAGCTGCTGTGCCTCTTGCCCGGTGCGTTGGTCCGCGTAGGGCAGGCAGGGTACGAACTGGTCGATGGCCAGGGTATTGTCGTGCACGAAACGCGTACTCATCATGGCTCGGCTGAGCGAGACCAGCGCGGCCAGGACGGCCTGGTCACGCGCAGGGTCTCGTTGCGGCAGTTCGCGAGCCTCGAGGCCACTGCTGGCTGCGCAGCACGCCAGCGCGAGAAGTAAGGCACGGGCACTATTCACCGTCCGCTTCCTCGCAGCAGGCCATCTTCGCCAGCTCGTCGATGAGCGCGCGCCGGTCGAGTTCGTCCGGTGACAAGCCTGGCACACCCTGGATGGCCTCGAATGCCCAGGCCCCCGCCGCCGTGTCCGCGAGCGCCAGCAACTGCAGCGCACGGCCAATCTCGCCGAGCGCCGCGTCCACCTCCGGTGGCGCGGGAGCAGCTACGACCGCCGCGAGCTCCCGGGCCACCGAGCGGCCGGAGGCAGCCTGCAGCGTTACTCGGTACCGCCGTCCGGCGACCATCGAGAGTGGCTCGGTAATCGCAAAATCGCCACTCACCTGGCCGCGCCCAATGACGCTTCCGGTCGCGGCGTCGCTTACCTCGTAGCCCGCCTGGGCAAGGTACTGGTTCCAGTGCAGAAACAGCTCCCTTCGCCCGGCCACGACCTGCTGCGGCCGGCGCTCCCCACGCCAGCCGGACAATTCCAGCGGCGTGTTTTCGCCGTCCGCGCGCGTCACCAGGTTGCGCTGGGTACGCTCGCCGCTGCGCGCAACGCGATCGACCAGCGAGGCGAACAGGTTGCTGCCGAGACCGCGTTCCGGCGCCGCATCCGGCACCCGGAGCGGCACCCGGTCCGTCGCGTTCACCGTCCCGTGGCCGAATAGCGTGACCTGGACGCTGGTGCCGAGTGACTCGACCACGACCTGCTCGCCGGGGAATACCGGAGACATGAAAGCGGCCGGCACCTCGCGGTCCGCGCCGCGGATGTAGGCGACCCCCGTGTCCGCCGGTTCGATGCGAGTGATCACTCCCGCGGCGGCGCGCTCGGTCGCCTGTGCCGGCGACAGGCTTAGCATCATCGACAACAGCGCCAGCTTGAGTCCCACCGCGGCTCGTTCCACCAGTCGTGTCGCGTTCACTCGTTTTCCCCCTGCAACGCGGAGGCTGGTGCTCTGGCCCAGCGCCGCTCAGCCCATTCGCGTAGCTCCGCGGCGGCCATCGCGAAGGTGGCGCCCCAGCTCACGGCGATGAGGCCGTTCCACGACGCCGACACGAAGAAGTTGTAGTAATAGACGAAAACCACCATGTCTGCCGCGATCAGCGAGTACGCCTTGACGAAGATCGGGTTGCTGAGCGAATCGGCCACCAGCCGCAGGCGTGGGCTGCTGATGCGCTGCGCACGCCTGTTGATGCGCTCGAACAAGGCCCAGACGGTCCAGATAACCAGCAACACGCACCCGATCACCACCAGTTGGACGGTCCAGTGGGCGGTGCGGGGCGGCCCGGAGTTGATCAGCGCCCGGCCGGCATTCGCGAGGATCACGGCACCCGGCATCATTCCGACCGGCGTCAGGTGATCGTCACCCGAGAAGTCGTTGCTGGCGGACACCAGCACCAGGCGCCCGGCCACCAGGTGGCCCAGGTCCGGTGGGCTGCCGGCCCGTCCGCAGGCCGGCGGATCGAGATCGCAGAACCCCAGGGTCATCAGGCGCGGCAGCCCGTCCGCCGCATAGCGGATCCGATGGCCCGTCTGGTCGAGCATCGCGTCGATGGTCGTGCGGTACTCGATCAGGCCGGACCGATGGAAACGGTGTTCCTCGCCGAACGCGGCAAAGCGAATCCTGGCGTCGGGCTCGCACAATCCTGACTGGCTGTCGAACATGCGCTCCACAGCGGTCGCCGCGGCAGCCGCACTGGGTGAGTAGTGTCGGGCCCACGCATGCAATGAAGCGGAGGGAATGATGACTGCGTCGCGCTCGTCGTCCGGCTGGTGGCAAGTCCAGAATACCTGCTCGCGGATGATGCCGTCGTGATCCGCGTATGCGCCGACATCGCCCCACACGATGTTCGGGCTGTCCCGCACGATCTCGTCCAGCACGGCGTACATCGGCAGCCGCAGGAGCGAGAAGCTGTAACTCGGGTGCGCGAGTACCAGAAGCGCCGCATCGGCGTCGTGGCCCCACTCGCGCAGCAGGCCGAGCAGTGGCGCCATTTCCTCCACGTCGTCGCGCGTGGCAAGGTCAACGTCGACCACGACCGCCCCGCCGGCGGGTTGCGCGACCTTCAGCATGGACAACAGCGCCCAGGCCGGGACGCGCGCGGGCAGCCCTGTGCTTTGCAGCGCAGCATTGTCGAAGGACAGGTGCAGCACGCCGGGGGCATCGTCTGCCCTGCTGTCGACCGACATCTTCAATGCAAAGTCGCGCAGCGCCACGTCGAATTCCGGTACGAAGGTGTTGCGCAGCAGCCCGCCCGCCACCGCAGCCCAGATCAGCAACGCCACCAGTGCGGAAACCAACAGCTGTGTCTCGGGCGTGGATAGGAGGCGGGCGTACCTGAGAATCCTTTCCATCCGTCGAGGCCTTCCGCAGCGCCCCCAACGGGCACTGCTGCAGCATAGACCACGCGTGCGGCGCCCGCGAATCCGGCCGGCGGGTCCGCCGTGACCGGCGGACCACAGCACACGCTGCACGCTTACGGCATGAGTTGCCGAATGGAACGGCAGACTGAGAGTAGCTTGGGACCGTCCATGCGGCCGATGACCTGGCGGATCACGGCGCCCATGACCTGTTGAGCCCCTGCCATGCCCAGGTTCGCTGACTGCTCGACGAGGAGGCCGGGTTTGGCGAGCTCGAGTTGCTTCAGGAAATTAGAAGCGAAGGAAGGGCTTGGAGCTGGACCCAGGCGCTGGCGACGGCAGTGCAGGGGCCCGTTTCGCCTTTGGGGACGAAGTTCGCTTCGGCGGCGCATCGGCCTCAAGCCTTGGGGCGACGCAACGCGCAAAGCTTGTTGCCGTCCGGGTCGAGGACCTAGGCAAGGTGCAGCACGCCTGCCGGGCCGGAGCGAGGACCTGGCGAGTGTTCGTTCGAGGCGCCGCCGTTTGCAACGGCGACGTCGCTGGTTCCGACCATGATGTGGCTGAACAAGGATGATCTCCCGGGTTGGTTTGGAAGCTCGGCATAAAGATGTTTGCTTCTACTCCGTTGGCCGGGTGGTCGTCCGTTCGAGGTTCATTGCCGTGCATGCGCTCGAACTTTGGCCGATCGAATCTCACGCTCGGCGTCCGCCAGGCGCGCTTGGTCTTTCGCTTTCCACCGGTTCTCGAGACCACGTTTGTGCGGTTTACATAGCCCGCAACTTCTACGTTTAACCTTCGTTCGCTTTCTCATCTACCCTATCTCCTCGATCGTGGAACTTCTGCGTCACTTCCTGCACTACCGATCAGGGCGAATCGCCACGTGCCCACTTTCGATGCGATCGGAAACGCATGAATAGCTCTGGGCAAGCCGACGCAGCGGCTGCCGCGCTCAGCTAGAATCTCCCAAGATCGCGCTTCCTCAATCGATCGGGCTCAAGTAACCGCTCCGATCTCATCATGTGAAATATCAATACGGTCTCGCCAGCGTATCGATACAAATCCCGGAAAGGCGGTTCCATCATTTGCCGATTTCGCGAGCCCTTCCCGTCGTTGCGGCAGATCACGGCTGTCCGAATCAATCAGATATCCGCTGGGTATCCCGCACTGCGTGATCGAGATCGGCTCCTCGTGCCGCGCAAGACCAGCGAGAACCTCGGTCGCCTGACGCTCCAAGCCGGTGACAGACTCTGTGCGAATGAGGTGATACTAGATTGGTGCTCGATGAGGCGCAATTTTTCCAAGACAGTCCAGCGTTCGAGGTAAGCCGCCCGCGCTGGCAGGTGCCCCAGGCCCGGGCCGAGACGATGGTACTCGCTGGCTCAGGCCGGGCTTACGGCGCCTTCCATAGCGGGTGCGGCTCACCGAGCGGCCAGGCTGCACCGCGCAGGTGGAACACAAGGTCCCCCGTCTCGAAGCTGTATAGCGGAGGCGCTCCTGAGTGAACTTGCTGGTAGCCGGTCCGAAGAAGCAGGGCCTGACATCTCGTGTTCGCGGGGACGGTCGTTGCCCAAAAGCTGGTGATCTCATGTTTGGCTTGGACCTCGCCATGCAGCCAGGCTAATGCCTCGCGCGCAAATCCCTTGCCCCAGTGCTTCGGGCTGAAGAGGATGGCGACTTCGGCGATGGAGTCATGCAATGTTGCTTCGAGACGCCCGACCACATGATTGCTGGTCCTTTCCCGCACTAGGAAGTTGAGCCAACGTTCACTGCTCGCTGCCGGGCCTGGACCTCGGAGGGCAACTTCGCGGTCGAGAAAGAAGTCTTCGAGCGATGGCAGTCCGCCGACGTGCGTGTAGACCGCCGGTTGGCGCAGGTGAGCGGCGAGCTCAGGGAGGTGCTCTGCGCGCAGTTGTTCAATGAGCAGACGAGACGTCAAGGTCGTTCTTGTCAAGCCCGACGCCAAAGCTGAGGCGCGAGCCGGCCTGACGCACGGGTTGCGCAGGCCGGCCGTGTGACACGCCGGCCCGTCGCCTGCAACCGGTTGTTAGGCCTCATGAAGGGTAGTACTTCGCCCGGCGCAATTGCATTTCCTCCGCAACCAGTGCCGACTTTCCACCCTGGAAGCGCAGATTCTGAACAGTGCGATCAAACTCCTCGATCTTCCGATTCTGACTCAGCTTGAAGATACACCGCAGGTCTGACACAACAATGTCAAAGCACTCTATCAGTGGCAATAGCTCTTTAATGTATCCGCCTGGAAGACTCGCAAACTTGTGGTCCTGACTGGTTTCGAAGCGATTCTTGAGTTCTTCAAGGTGCTTTTTAACGCAGCACTGTCTTGACCCCGAGCGGCGAACTCGCCACTCGGCTTTGTGGCGACAAGTGTCGCAAGCGGATATTTCTCAACGAAGGCGCGAATCTCATCAAGGTCTTCTACGATGAACTGCTTATCCGGGTACATTCGATTTCTTCCTGGCCCTGTGGGAAGCAGCTCAGTGCATGCCCAGCATGTGCACAATGAGGCCTAACGTTCGAGGTAACGCGCACGCGGAGGCAGGTGGTCTAGTGTGTTGCGTTGACCGGGGAGTTAGGCATCAGCGGCTGCGGTCAGTTGCTTGTGCATGGTGAATTTGACGACGCCTTGAGTAAAGCCTCTGGTGACCAGCGCATGGGTAAACCCGCACTTCTCGTAGAACTCCGGTGCCTGGAATGAAAAGGTCTCGAGGTAGATGAGGGTGCAGCCTCTATTCCTGGCTTCGTTCTCGAACGTCTCCATAAGACGCCTTCCGATGGTGCCGTGGCGGCGCGCCGGGTTCACCCAAAGTTGTTGCAGCTCGCAACATTTGCCCCATGTTCTTCCTACGGCTCCGCCAACTGTTGATCCAGATTCGTCGCTGGCGATGATGTGCAGTGCGCGCACGTCGTTCAAGGCTTCGTGTTGTTCATTGAATTCACCCAACCCACGATCGACCGCACCAAGCTCGTGTGGGGTGGCCGGCGAGCGAACCGCTACGATGATTCCGTGGGGCATTGGATCTGGTGCCTAACGACCAAGCTCAGCCGCGAGCCGGCTGCAGCGTCGAGCTAGAGGGCACGATATACATCTCGGCGATGTCCAAGTCTAACTAGGAGGACAACTAACTCCGCATCGCGTATCTCGTAAACGATTCGGTACTGTCCCTGACGCACGCGATATCGGTCGCCGCCTCCTGCAAGTTTCTGGCATCCGGCGGGCCTTGGATCTTCTCCAAGCAGCTCGATCCTACGAACCAGGCGCTGTCTATCCTTCTTCGTGGGAACGGCCAAGAGTTCCTTCCTGGCCGAGGGCTTTATCAGAACCCTAAATCTTCCCACTACGCTTCAGTTCCTTAACCACCGTTTCAAATGACAGATCCGGCTCACCGATCCGCTCATCAAAGGCGAGAAGGTCTTCCGCATCTTCCACGAGACTCAACCGGACAGCCTCGTTGATCAAGTCCGACATCGACCGGTCAGTCTCCGCGGCCTTGAGGCGAAGCGCCCGATGAAGAGCTGGGTCGAAGTAGACGGTGGCGCGCTTTTGGGAGTTTTCCATGGCGCCATGATAGCGCTAAGGCGTTTTAGCGTCAATCTGGCGACGACGGTCGGCGTGCGCTCCAGCGCCCTGGATAACCTGCGATGCCGGCTGGCGCGGGCCGTGCGCATGCACGGGCCGTGACAGCCGACAGCGTCAGGTTCATCCGATAGTTAGGTATCTCAGGCAGCAAGGCGTGCGACCTTCAGGTCTTTCCGCCGTTTCTCCGCATGCCATAAGTCGTACTGCGTCTGCTGATTCAGCCAGCTCTCGGCGCTGGTGCCAAAGGCAATAGAAAGGCGCACAGCCATCTCCGGGCTGACGCCCGCCCGGCCATTCAAGATCGCCGACAAGGTCTTGCGGCTCACACCAAGCGCGGCCGCCGCATCCGTCACCGTCAACTCCAGAGGCTCTAGGCAGAGCGTCCGGATGATCTCGCCTGGATGAGGGGGATTGTGCATCTTCATAAGGCAATCCTAATGGTAGTCCTCGTAATCCACCTCGTCGGCGTCCGTTCCCACGAAACCAAATGTCACCCGCCAATTGCCACTGACTTCCACCGACCAACGGCCCTTCAAATCGCCCTTGAGTGGATGCAGCCTCAGGCCGGGCAACGCCATGTCACCAGGCCCAGTAGCCGCATTCAGGGTCGCCAGTATCAATCTCAGACGTACCGCATGTGCCGGTCGAATACCTGAGTGCGACCCGGTCACAAGGAACTTCCCAATCCCTTGTGGCGAAAACTCCGGATCATGAGACGAAGCGTAACCTATAACGTTACGCTACTCAAGATTCCTAACGTCCGCGCTCAGCCGAGTTAGGGTGCAGGCGTATCAATGCACGGAAGTGACCCCAGTCAAATCCCATAACGTCCCTCGCCATCCCGAAATCAAGCCGCAATCTCCACACTCCGTGCAGTACCACTCGATCGCGTCCCGAACCACCTCAACCTCGGCAACAATTCGACCAGGACACCTCTTGCGACCAGGACGACGGCGACAGGTAACTGCGCGGACAGGCGCCACATCCGAGCCCGTCGCAGTGGCCATCGCGATGATGCTCCCAAAATAGTCTGCCAGTCTCAAAGCAGGCCCGCTCGTCGGGCCAAGATTACCGTCCTCGTCGAGAAAATGTGTCGCATCAACGATCCAAGTGTCGGCCACGTCCTTGCCTCAAGCGCCCAAGCCCGTCGACACCGTCACCCCTGCAACCTAACGTCAGCGTTCAGCGGCGCGAGTCTTCGAGCGGCCGCTGGAACGCTTAGTTAGATCGTCTTGGTACTGGTCCGTATATTCATCCAGGAGCCTGCGAATCATCCTCTGATAAGAAGTGTGATTGCGCTCCGCCACTGCTTTGAAAAAGTCGACGCTTCGACGGCTCAGTGAAATAGTTACCTTTACTCCTTCTTCGCCCACAACGAGCTCATCGGGCGAAGGAAGGAAATCCCGAACTACCTTGGCCTGAATCGGCTCACCCGTGTATTTGATTTTCCTGCTCATAGATTCGCTTGCCCTTGCGCCAGTATCCGGCGCCGATGATGCGAATCACGTACCTCCGGTAGGTGAACCGCACGGTAAGAACTCCTCCGCCCACTGATCCGAAGCAATAGAAACGTTCTTCCAATTCGCTGTGTGCAAGGTCCCGCGCAATCACGCGCTTCGGATCCAGGAATGCCTCCTGGGCTAGGCTGAAGCTGACACCATGCTTCTGTTGGTTCTCCGTATCCTTATCGAAGTCCCATTCGAATCTGGTCGCCATTGCAAGAAGGTATCACGGGTATGGCGGAATCGCCATATGGCCGTCTGGGAAATCTAACGCCCTGGATAACCTGCGATGGTGGCTGGCGCGGACCGCGCGCATGCACGGGCCGTGACAGCCGGTATCGTCAGGCTCATCCAACAGTTAGCTGGCATGCTTCAGCTCTTCACGGACAACCCGGCGCAACGTTTCTTCCAACGGCTCGCGAGCCTGACCGATGTAATCTCGCAACGCGCGATTGATCAGCGTTTGGTAATTGCCGCCACCTGCCTCATCAACCTGACCCTTGAACCAGTCGATAACCTCCTGGTCAAGGCGGATTGTGATCCGGGTCTTGCCCGGCGGAGAAGTTACCACCGGACCACGCTTGCCCTTACCAAAATCGTACTCTTTCCTCATAAGCCTTCCTCGTACTGTCGGCGCTCGCCTCTGGACGCCTTGCGCGACGAGATGATCCGAATCTTTTCCCCGCGATGGGTGAACACCGTCACCAGAACTCGGCCATTTGGATCCATGCCCAGCGACACGAAACGGTCTTCGTCCTCCGAGTCGGGATCAGGAATCGTGACCGCAGCATCGTCGGAGAGCGCGATTACGGCGTCAGCGAAGTCGACGCCGTGCCTCGTGGCATTTCGCCTTACCTTGGCCGGATCCCACTCGTAGTCCATTGCAACCGAGTGTATGCACGCATGTGCACCACGTCAAGGTGAGGCGGGCGGCCAATCCAGCCAGCTAACGGCTGCGCTCAGCCGCGAGCCGGCCTGGCGCGCGGGTTGCCCACGCAAGGCGCGTGACAGGCCGGCGCGTCGGCTGCAGCGTCGAGTTAGGTTGGGCTCGAGTCTGCAGTTGACTCATCCAGCCTTAAGCTCCTCTCGCAGAACTCGACGCAAAGTGGCCTCGTCCACTGGTCCCGATATCGCTGCCTCGCGAAGCGTCCGATTGATAAGGGTCTGATATCCGATGCCCTCCGCCTCCGCCTTGGCGCGGAAAGTAACCAGAAGATCATTGTCGAGCATGATCGTGATCCTGGTCTTGCCCTTTGCCTCGGATTGCAGCTTGGCAAGATGAGGCACATCTCTTGCTCGCTTGGCTTTCGAGAAATCGTATTCTTTACGCATAGAAATTGGCCTCCTTTCGCGTGGCCTTGCGTGCCGAGATCAGGCGAATGCGATCCTCTCGGCGTAAGGTGTACACCACAGTCAGCAGGCGCGCTTTGGCGCTCATGCCGATCACTACCCAGCGGGACTCGTCCTCAGACGATGCATCTTCCTGCGCCAAGCCTTGCGGATCGAGGAGGGCCGTCGAAGCCTCCTCGAAGCTAACCCCGTGTTTCCTGAGGTTTGCAGCCGCCTTGGCTGGATCCCACTCAATCTCCATATGCATTGAGTATGCATATCGAGAACGCTGCACGCAAGAGGCCAGCCGTTGCGGCGCCCTCGCCAGACCAACCTAACGCTATGAATGAGCGCCGCGGCCGAGAACGTTGCTGGCTGGGTTATGCCATTTCACGCGTGCGCTCCATTCATTTGTTAGAGGCCGCCTGCTCCAGGCGTTCGGCCAACCATACCTTGATGATTGATTGACGTGTCACACCGAGACGGCTCGCCTCTCTATCCAAAGACTCAATCATCCAAGTCGGGAAATCGACATTCACCCGCCTCTGTTCTTGCAGGGGCCGGCGCGCCTTGGAAAGATCCAAAGCGGACGTAATGTCCTTGCCACTATCGAAATCGGAATCGAATTTCTTAGCCTTCATACAATGCCACCTCTTCCGGCCGGGACCGCCGAACAGAGATCAGTCGGATTCTCTCGCTTCGATGGGTAACCACGGCTGACCAGTGCTTTCCGTTGATCCGCCCAATCACCAAGAACCGTGGCTCATCCACCGTCTTGGCCGGAATCTCGATCAAGTTCGGATCGCTCCACAAGGCCTGAGCTGCGACGAAGTCGATGCCGTGCTTCCTGGCATTGGCATCACTCTTCTCTTCATCGAACTCGAACATGGTATAGAAAATATACCATTATGGATTGGACCGCAACCGGCCGGTGGGCCCTACGGGTGGGCTCTAACGCTCCGGTTCAGCGGCGGCGCGTAGCGCCGTCCGCTGCAACCGGTTGTTAGCCGGAAAGCAGCATTTTGTCGAGCAGTTCATATCCCGATCTCTTCTCGTAGCCACGACGATGATAGAACTGCCGTGCAGCATCGTTTCCTAGCGACAACTGCAGAGAGGCGTTCGTGCATCCGATTTGCGTGAACTCCGCTTCGGCGACCTTAAGCAGTTCGGATCCGGCCCCTGCATTGCGCCCTGACGGTACGACAAATAACTCATCGATTTCAGCAGTAAGCCCCAGGTGCTCTAGGCTGAATACGTAGACAGCAAGCAAGTACCCAACCGGTAAGTTGTCTACCAACGCGATCCAGCCGGCCCCGAGGGTTGGCTCTGAGAGTAGACGCTCGAGTTGGACGGCGACGCGTTCTACCTCGAATCCGGACACGGACTCGAAGTCCCAATAGGCCGCCACCAAAGGTAGGAGCGTCGATATATCGCTTGCATCTGCCTTTCGTACTTGCACCATGCTCACGTTCTTCCGGCTAACTTTAAGTATGAGGATCAACGGCCGGAGATTAACACGGCAAAAAGGCCGGATAGTCGGATTGGCATGACCGCAACTCCCTGCTTTCATTGGCGTTGGGTATTCGTATACCACACCAACTGCAGGGAACGTTATGCCGCAGCCAAAGCTGCTGGATGTGGTGCGGGACCGCATCCGGGTGCGTCATTACAGTTACCAGACAGAGACCGTCTATCTGGGCTGGATCAGGCGATTCGTCCGGTTTCACAACGGCCGTCATCCGCGGGAGCTCGGCGGCCCGGACGTTGAACGATTCCTGAGCTACCTTGCCGTGGATCGGAAGGTGTCCGCCTCAACACAGAACCAGGCCTTGTCGGCCGTGCTGTTTCTGTACAAGGACGTGCTGGAAGTCGAGTTGCCGTGGCTCGACGGTGTCGTGCGGGCGAAACGTCCCGTGCGGGTTCCGGTCGTGCTGTCGCGTGACGAGGTCCGCCGCGTGCTCGCTCACCTCGAGGGCCGCGCCTGGCTGGCGGCGAGCCTGCTCTACGGCGCGGGGTTGCGTGTCTCGGAGTGCCTCCGGCTGCGTGTAAAGGACCTGGACTTCGATTATCGGCAGATCACGGTTCGCGATGGCAAGGGCGCGAAGGATCGCGTGACCATGCTGCCGGGTTCGCTTATCGAGCCGTTGCGCGGCCACCTGGAGCGGGTAAGGATGCAGCACGAGTCGGATCGCGCGGCGGGCATTGCAAAGCCGGCGTCGTGCCACACTTTCCGGCATTCCTTCGCCACACATCTGCTCGAGGACGGTTACGACATCCGTACCGTGCAGGAGCTGCTGGGCCACGCGGATGTTTCCACGACCATGATCTACACCCACGTGCTGCGACGGGGTGGTCGTGGCGTTAAGAGTCCGATCGACTGAGCTGGGGAGCAGCTCCGTTAGTCGCTCACTGCATACAGCCGCCAGGCATCCGGCACGCCCTTCAAGGCGCGCTCGCCGCGGTCGGCGAAGCCGAAACCGGCTCCGCCCGACAGGTCGCGGACCGTCGAGGTCACGAAGATCTCTCCCGCGCCGGCCTCGGCCATGGTGCGGGCGGCGACGTGGACCGCCTGGCCGGCCAGCCGGTTGCCTTCCATCTCGCACTCGCCCGTGTGGATGCCGGTGCGCAGCTTCAGGCCGAGCGACGCCATGGCGGCGTTGACGGCCCGCGCGGCCTTGATGGCGTAGGCAGGCGAGTCGAAGCGCATGAAGAAGCCGTCGCCGGCGTTGTCCACCTCGATGCCGTTGAAGCGCGAGATCTCGCGGCGGAACTTGAGGCGTTGCTCCTCGAGCAGGGCGCGCCACGCGGCGTCGCCTAGGCGGTTGGCATGCGCCGTGGAGTCGACGATGTCGCTGAACATGAGGGTGGCGAGCACGCGGCGGGACGGCTTCCGCACCCGCTGCTGGCGGCGGCTGGCGTCGATGCGGGTGACCGAGGCGAGCGTGCGCGCGACCGGCTCGTTGTCGGCATTGCGCAGCGTGACGTCGAGCAGGTAGATCTGCGGCGAGGGCTGGCTGATGTGCACCTCGGCCCGGATGCGGCGCCCGTCGGCGTTCACGAAGCGCAGGAAGTTCGTGGTGCTGCCGAGGAAGGTCATCGTGGAGCCCGGGCGATGCAGCAGGGTCAAGCCGGTGAACACGCCCATGTTGGCCAGCGCGGCCAGCGCCTCCGGGGAGACGTGCGGGCCGAAGCTGCAGAACCACTCGCTCGCCGGCATGCTGATCACACCGCGATCGGGCTCGACCTCATCGACGCACAGGCCGTACACCGAGGCCAGCGGCAGCGCGATGCAGCCCTCGGTGAACCGGCGGATCAGCGTCAGGCCGTCCTCTTGCTCGAGCAGTTCGGCGATCGGCGTGACCGGGAACTCGCGCAGGTAGGGATCGGGCGTGTCGTACACGGGCTCCTGGACGACCGGCAGTTTCGCCGGCGGCGGCGGCGGGGCGGGATCGATCCGCAGCACGGCGGCGTGCATGGAGCCCTGGGCGATGTGCCGGCCTTCGGAATCTTCGACCTGGACCACGGAGAACACGAACAGGTCGCCGCTGTTGATGACGCGCGCGCGGCACAGCAGGTTGCCGCTGCGCGGCCACGCCGGCCGGAAGGGATCGAAGGTGAAGCGCAGCGGCGCGATGTCGAAGCCGGCCGGCAGCGCCGTGTGGCAGGCGCCCTCGAGCGCGGTCACCATCGGCGCGGTGATTTCCAGCTGGCCGTTGGCGGCGATGGTCGCATCGGTCGCCGGGGTGGCGAGGGTCACGGTGCCCGCGGCGACGTGGGTACTCCGGCAACCGAGCAGCCGGCCCATCGGCGTAGCGGGCAGCAAGCCGCGGCTGTAGGCGCGGCAGCGCTCGATGCCGGTGAGAGCACCGACCCAGGACGGCGGCGTGCGGCCGCGTACGGGTTCATCCGGAATCATGCTGCGGACCGACCCAATCGGAGGACTGGCTGAGCATAGACCCTCGCCGGCCGGTGGGCGAGGTCCGCCCGCCAGCACTCTCAGATCAACTGCAGACCGGGAGCCTTGGCCCGCCGCTTACTGGCCGGCGCTCTTCTTGATCTTCTGCAGCAGGGCCATCTGCGCGGACACCTGCGCCAGCTCCGCCTGGGCGATCGCGATGTCCTTGGCGCTCTCGCGGTTCTCGAGCAAGTCCTGGGCGCGCTGCCGGGCCTGGGCCACGGCCGCCTCGTCGAGGTCGCGCGCGCGCAAGGCCGCGTCGGCGAGCACCGTGACCGCCCTTGGCTGGATCTCGATCATCCCGCCGGAGACGTAGAAGAACAGTTCCTCGCCCTCGGGCGTCTGCACGCGCACGCCGCCCGGCTTCAGCCCGGTCAGCAGCGGGGCGTGGTTCGGCGCAATGCCGATCTCGCCCATCTGCGCCGGCGCGAACACCATGGCGGCGGTGCCGCTGAAGATCTCGCCTTCGGCGCTGACGATGTCGACGTGGATCGTGCTCATCGTGTCCTCCCGGCCGGCACCGGCCCTGGTCGGGCCAGGCGCCGGGCGGCGTGTTCCTTACTGCAGCTTCTTGGCCTTCTCGACGGCTTCGTCAATGGTGCCGACCATGTAGAACGCCTGCTCGGGGATGGCGTCGTACTCGCCGTCGACGATGCCGCGGAAGCTCTTGATGGTGTCCTTGAGCGACACGTACTTGCCGGCCGAGCCGGTGAAGGCCTCGGCGACGAAGAACGGCTGCGACAGGAAGCGCTGCACCTTGCGGGCGCGGGTCACCACCAGCTTGTCGTCCTCGGAGAGCTCGTCCATGCCGAGGATGGCGATGATGTCCTGCAGCTCCTTGTAGCGCTGCAGCGTCGCCTGCACCGCGCGGGCGCAGTCGTAGTGCTCCTGGCCGATCACGTTCGGGTCGAGCAGTCGCGACGTGGAGTCGAGCGGGTCCACGGCCGGGTAGATGCCGAGCTCGGCGATCTGGCGCGACAGCACCAGCGTGGCGTCGAGGTGGGCGAAGGTCGTGGCCGGCGAGGGGTCGGTGAGGTCGTCGGCCGGCACGTACACGGCCTGGAAGGAGGTGATCGAGCCGGTCTTGGTCGAGGTGATGCGCTCCTGCAGGAGGCCCATTTCCTCGGCCAGCGTCGGCTGGTAGCCCACGGCGGAGGGCATGCGGCCGAGCAGCGCGGACACCTCGGTGCCGGCCAGGGTGTAGCGGTAGATGTTGTCGATGAACATCAGCACGTCGCGGCCCTCGTCGCGGAAGTTCTCCGCGATGGTCAGGCCGGTCAGCGCGACGCGCAGGCGGTTGCCCGGCGGCTCGTTCATCTGGCCGTACACCAGCGCCACCTTGTCGAGGACGTTGGAGTCCTTCATCTCGTGGTAGAAGTCGTTGCCCTCGCGGGTGCGCTCACCGACGCCGGCGAACACCGAGTAGCCGGCGTGCTCGATGGCGATGTTGCGGATCAGCTCCATCAGCGTGACGGTCTTGCCCACGCCGGCGCCGCCGAACAGGCCGATCTTGCCGCCCTTGGCGATCGGCATGATCAGGTCGATGACCTTGATGCCGGTCTCGAGGATCTCGACGGACGCGGCCTGGTCCTCGTAGGACGGCGGCGCGCGATGGATCGGCATGTACGCCTCGGCCTCGACCGGGCCGGCCTCGTCGATGGGCGTGCCGAGCACGTCCATGATCCGGCCCAGCGTGGCCTTGCCTACCGGCACCTTGATCGGCTCGCCGGTGCCCTTCACGCTCAGGCCGCGCTTCAGGCCCTCGGAGGAGCCCATGGCGATGCAGCGCACCACGCCGTCGCCGAGCTGCTGCTGCACCTCGAGGGTGATGTCATTCACTTCAATCTTCAGGGCCTCGTAGACCTTCGGCAGGTATTCGCGCGGGAACGCCACGTCCACCACGGCGCCGATGACCTGAACGATGTTGCCAGTGCTCATGGATCAGTTTCCTCTGTCTCGATTCCGCTTGGGCGCCGTCAGACGGCTGCCGCGCCGCCGACGATCTCGGCGAGTTCCTGGGTGATCGCCGCCTGGCGCGCCTT
>ERZ869909.1910-NODE-1910-length-15459-cov-5.148485_pt1 | contig 15459 bp, 13 predicted proteins | sample MGYA00520892_ERZ869909 | MGnify/ENA primary metagenome ERZ869909 (study PRJEB32215, sample SAMEA104723947) | bioreactor metagenome | biome: bioreactor; feature: anaerobic bioreactor; material: water | place: China | collected 2015-03-12 ...
CGATGCCCCCGGGAAGCCGGCCCGTGGGCCGGCGTACTGGAGCTGGGCGACGATGCGTGACTGGCTGCAGGCGCCGTCCGCAGCGCGGCGCCTCGACGCGAGCGACCGCGAGCAGCTGGGTGTCGACACCCCTGCGGCGGAGGAGCGCGTGCACGTGGGCATCGACCCGTCCACCCGCACCGCGCAGGACGGCGTGCTGTTCACGACGTCGATGCGCCGCTTCGTGCAGCCCACGACGACCGGGCTGCGGCGGCTCGCCGTCGCGGCGAGCGTCGAGGACCGGGCAGCGAGCCACCTGCGGGAGGTCGTGCACCTGGGCGGTGAGCGCCGCAGCAGCTTCGCGACGGTCCACGAGGACGCTGGCCCGCCGGAGGCGCCGGCGCTGCCCGAGGGCACGACACGTCTGCGTGTCGTGCTGGTGACGCCGGGGCTGTTCGCCGACGGCTGGCGGCCGGATGAGGCGCAGCTGGGCGGCGGGCGCCTCGTGGGTGCTGCCGTGGGCCGTCCGGAGGCGGTCTCCGGCTGGGACATGGCGGCCGGTGGGCCGCGCCCGTCCCGGCGCATGGCGCCGGCCGGCTCGGTCTACTGGGTCTCGTTCGACGACGCCGCCGCTGCGGCCGAGTGGGCGTCGGCCATGCACTTCCGTTCCATCAGCTCGGACGAACAGGACCGTCGCGACGGCTTTGGCCTCGTCATCGTGGGAGTCGGCTCATGAGCACACGACCTGAAGCACCTGCAGCGGTCACGTTCCGCGAGGACGTGACCACCCACAGCGTCACGCTGGCCTTCCTGACGCCGATGTTCGGTGGTGGGGTGCGGACCAACCAGCCCGGCCACGGGTCCCAGTTCAAGCTGATGGACGACGTGACGCCCGTCCGCGGCGCCAGCGTGCGCGGCCAGCTGCGCTACTGGTGGCGCGCGACCTCCGGCGCCTGGTGCAAGGACACCCACGAGCTGCGGCGGCGCGAAGCCCACCTGTTCGGCTCTGCAGCGTCGCAGGCAGACACGGGCAGCGGCCCCGGCAGCGTCGCGACCTGGATCGACGCGACCGCGCTCAAGCCCGGAAACGTCAAGCCGCTCCAGGTGTTCGAGCAGCGCGCCCGGGCGATCCGCGCGCTCAGCGGAATCGCGTACGGCGCGTTCCCGCTGTCGCCGTCCGACGCGGACAACCGCAACGGGCACAGCGCGATGGGCACGCTGCACGATCTGGGTAGCGCCGGCACGTTCGACCTGCGCTGGCAGTGCAACCGTGACGACGCGGACGAGCTGTGGCTCGCGGTCAGCGCCTGGGTCGCCTTTGGCGGGCTGGGCGGCCGGACCACCCGCGGGTTCGGGCAGCTCACGCCTGCCGGCGAGAGCAGCCACCTGCTCGACGCGGAGGGAGTGCTGGAGCGCGTGCGTGCCAAGGGCAAACCACCGCTGGGCGATCGAGTTCCGGCGATCGACCCGGGCGCGTGCCGCAAGGTCGACACACGCGGCAGGGACGCGATCGATACGCTCAACAGCACGTTGGGTTTGCTGCGCGACTTCCGCCAGGGCGTTGGCAAGGGCAGGAGGAAGGGCAACCAGCAGCCCAACAGGCCGGGCCGCTCGTTCTGGCCGGAGCCGGACGCGATCCGCCGGATCGCCAACAAGTCAGACCCTCAGCACCAGACCCCGGTGGCCGCCCTCAAGCGGAAGGTCTTCCCGCGAGCGGCGTTCGGCATGCCGATCATCTTCCACTTCCAGTCGAGGCAGGACCCCGGCGACACCTCCCTGCAGCCCGCAGGCCGCGAGCGGATGCGTTCGCCGCTCCAGCTGGCGATCGACCCCGACGGACGGAACGCGCACCTGCTCGTCATGACGGCGCCACGCCCGGGCCGGACGGAGCTGGTCGAGAGACGCAAGGCGCTCGCTGTCGTCGAGCACACGCTCACCGAGGAGGAGCGCCGCGAGCTGGCCAGCAAGGGTAGCCCGATCTTCACGAACACGGACGTCCTGCTGGCGTTCCTCGACTTCGCAGCCGGCAAGCGCTGAGCCGGGCGTCGTCACCACCACCCACCCCAGACACCTGTCGCGACCCCGATGGAGGATTCGCTGCCATGAGCCACGCATTGATGTTCATCCACTGCCTCTCTCCCCTGCACGCCGGCGTTGGCCAGGGCGTCGACGTCGTCGACCTGGCGATCGCGCGCGAGCGCGGCACCGGGTTCCCCTACCTGCCGGGCTCCTCGATCAAGGGCTCGCTGCGCGACCGCGCCCACCAGGCCAGGCATGACTGGACGACGAGGCTCTTCGGGCCGGACACGGCCAACGCCTCGGACCACTCCGGCGCGGTGGCGTTTGGCGACGGCAACCTGCTGCTGCTGCCCGTGCGCAGCGTCGCCGGGACCTTCGCCTGGGTCACCTCACCCTACCTGCTGCAGCGACTCAACCGGGACCTGCGCGCCGCCGGCCTGAAGCAGCTGCCGGGCGTGCCGGCCGTTGACGCCGTGAAGGAGGTCGTCCTGACCGGCGCGAGCCGCCTCAAGGTCAGCGATCGCGTCTACTTCGAAGACCTCGACTTCAAGCCCGCCCGGGAGAACTCGGACGAGCTGGCACGCGCCATCGCGCAGCTCCTGGACCTCGACGACAACGAACAGCCCATGTTCCTGAGCCGCTTCTGCGTCGTGCACGACGACGTGATGAGCTTCCTGTGCCGGCACGCCACGGACGTGATCACCCGCGTCTCCCTCGAACCGGACAGCAAGACCGCAAAGAAGGGGCAGCTGTGGACGGAGGAGAACCTGCCGGCAGAGTCCGTCCTCGTCGCGCTGGCTGCACACGTCCAGCTGGGCAACGGCGGGGCGTTGAGCCCGGATGCAGCCTTCGAGCACCTCCGCGAGCTCACCCGCAGCGAAGTGCAGTTTGGCGGCAAGGCCACCGTGGGCCGCGGCCGCTGCCGCGTCTCCCTCGCCCGCGGAGGTGCACAATGAGCCGCCAGCAACAATGGGCCGCAGCGGCCCACAAGCAGGTCAAGGCGTTCGCCGGAGACAAGGACGCTGCGAAGCTCAAGACCCTGTGCATGAAGGCGCCCGGCCTCATCCACCAGAGCGGGCTCGCGCAGGCGCTGGCCTTTCTGCGGTCCCGCGACGGCATCATCGGCAAGACGTTCGTGGACGCCATCGCCGACGTCTACGCTGCCGGCAAGGGCGGCACGCAGGACAACCTCGTCAACCGCGCGCTCACGACCGACGACCTCGCGGCGTACATGGCGCTCACCGCGGACGTCGCGGACGTCGCCGCCTGGATGAGGCGCTTCGCACAGATCGAGCTCAAGGGCGTCGACGAAGCAGACCCGGAGTAGACCGCCATGCAACCAGAACGACCCAGCGCAGCCACATCGAGGCGGCACCAGCTGCGCGACGTCACCGTCAACGACTCGACCCACGCCGGCCTGTGGCTCGATCGCTACCTGACGATGCCGACCAACGTCGTTCCCGGCGAGGACGACGAGGCGAAGACCGCGCGCAGCGAGCTGATCCGCCAGGCTACCGAGCGCATCAAGACGCCCGTGGGGTACCGGGCAGCAGCGCAGAAGCGCCTCGCGCTCCTCGAGCAGGACTCACCCGGTGTCCGGCGCGAGATCCGCGAGTACGCGACCAGCGGCCGCACCATCGTGGGCCTGGGCCAGAAAGGCGTCATCGAGGCCGGCATCACGCTCGACCGCACGTGGGGCGTGCCGCTCCTGCCCGGCTCCAGCCTCAAGGGGCTGGCCGCCGCGGTCGCCCATGGCCTCACGGACGACGAGCGCTGGCGCAAGAACACGGACGGCAAGGCAGAGGGCGACTACGCACGCGCGCTGTTCGGCACCACGGACCAGCGCGGCGTCGTGACGTTCCACGACGCCTTCTGGCTCCCGTCCCACGACCAGCAGCCGGCGCTGGCCCAGGACATCATGACGGTCCACCACCCGTCGTACTACCAGAAGAAGCCGGACGACCGCGAGTTCCATCCACCGGACGGCACGGACAGCCCCATCCCGGTCTCGTTCATCACGACCAGGGCCGGCCTCACGTTCGTCATCACCCTCGAGGCCCGCGAGGACGACGCCGCGTGGCTCAAGCCTGCCTGGCAGCTGCTCGAGGCCGGCCTCGAGCGGCTGGGCATCGGCGCGAAGACGAACGCCGGCTACGGGCGGCTGGTCAAGGATGAGAAGCGCGCAGAGCAGCGTGAGCGGGACGCCGCTGCGCGGCGCACGCAGGACCAGCTCAGGCAGGGCGACCACGTTGGGCGAATGGCCATGCTCGTCGCGAACGAACAGCCGCAGCTCCTCTACGAGGCGCTGCGACGACTTGCGGAGACACCCAACCCCTACGACTGCTTCCAGTCCGCCACCCGGGCTGACGTCCCGGCCGCTGATCTGGCGACGGACGACGCCCAGCGTGACGCCGCCCGCAGCGGACTGCTCGAGGCGCTCAAGGCTGACAAGCGCTGGGCGCCCGCGCTGCGCGAAGGCAAGGGACTGCCGGGCGTGCAGCCCGGTGCCGGCAAGCTGCGCGAGCTCGGTGAGCAGCTCCTGGGCAAGCCCGAGCCTGGCGACGTCAGCTACCGGGAGTCTGACCGGGCAAACGACCAGAAGCTCTACGTCGACGTCTCGTGGGTGACGAAACTGGAACCGAACCAGCAGGCGCTGATCCGCCAGCTGCGCACCAACAAAAGGCACTTCAACAGGGATCGGATCATCCAGGTCGTGGAGCTCGCGCTCGCCGGCGACGAGCAGACCGGCCCGGACAACGCGGAGTTCTGCAAGCGCCTTCGTGTCGTGCTGCAGGCGTGGAGCACGGGCAAGACATCCAGGGAGCTGGGCAAGGTCTTCGAGAGGTCGGATTCAACGGTCGAAGGGTGGATCAAGGCGCTCAAGGCCAGGGAGACGTCCTGATGCACATCGCCCACAAGGTGCTGCTGACGGCGGGGACGTCTGCGCTGGCTCCCGCGAACACGATCGGCGCCTGGCTGCGCAGCGACTGCGCGGATCTGGTGACGACGGAGCCACGGGCCGGCGGTCCGCCGGAGTGGGTCCCGGTGGAGGCAGGCGGTGACGGCAGCGCCGCGCTGCGTGCGGTCGAGGCGAGGCTGCACGCGGTGCCGGCGGTGGCGGATCCACGGCGGGTGAGCGCCGAGTACTCGCTGTGCCACGCGCTGCGCACCGGGCGACAGCTGAGCTCGCGCCCGATGATCCTGGTGGTCGCGACCGACACCTTCGACGGCAGGCTCGCGGCGGCGTGTGTGCGTTCGGCGAGTTGGGTTGAACGTGTGCGCATGCTCACACCCGGGGGCAACCAGCCGACTCGCCACAGCAAGGCCGGCGCGGCCTTCGTTACCCTCGCACAGCCCGCGCCCCTGGGCTACGACCGCCTCGGGCCTCCTGTAGCGAAGGCCGCACGAGACAATGTGAGCACTCAACGGCCGAGCCAGAGGCGACACCGCTGCGGCCGAACGTCGCGAGGTGTGGTCGACGATCTGGCCCCCGGCACCCGCCAACGTTGCAGTGGAACACCAGTGTGCGGCCCAGGCGACCTCGGATCTCCGCTAAACGACCTTGAGTTGACTCCGGTCGTCCGAGGAGGACACTGGCATCGGTCGGAGCCACTGCGGCGGCATCGAGTCCGGCCTGTCGTCACGTGTTCGACGCTCCCATCGGCGAGCACAGACACTCGGCTAAGCAGTGCGACGCCGCAGCCGGCATCGTCGTCACCCTCCCCTTCTCGGCGAACCTGGACGACCTGTACGCCGTCGAACCGTCGTCCTGGCCTGCGCGTCGACAGCTGTCCGACCAGCGAGTCGAGTGCCGAGCGCGGTCACTGGCGGCCCCGTTTCTGCGACCGTGTCCTGCGACGCCTCGACGCGAACGCCTCGAATCTCGATACACTTGACAGAGACCTTGGAATCCAGTCAATTCGTCACTCCGCAGCTCATTCGAAGACGGCCATCCATCGTGCCGGTGTAGAGCGACGAGCCATCAGCATCGGTGCTCGCGGCACGTGGCGGTCAACGTGTACGGAGAGCGACACGTGTCCCGTTGATGATATTGCCTCCAACTTGCTGAAAATTAATGATTGAACATGAAGAAGATTCTAATTCCATTTCTTACCCTTTGCGGTCTCGAAGGTGTACCGATGACCCGGGGTCGCGTCGAGTTTGGGCCGGCGTCCGGCCTGCACAGTGCTGATGCGGCTCAGGCGGCAGGAGCGTCCTGATGACACAGGCACCGAACTTCCGAAGCCTTCCGACACCCAGGATGCGTGCTTTTCGTGGCGGGCCAGAGCTCCGTGAGACCCACGTTCGGCTGGAGGTGGTCACGCCGATACTTGGAGGCAGCCACCTGACCCGCGCCATCGACGACGTCGATGTGATTCGGGCACCCTCGGTGCGCGGGCACCTGCGCTTCTGGTGGCGGGCCCTTTACGCCGCGCAGTACACGAGCGCCGATGCACTGCACCAACGCGAGAGCGCCCTGTGGGGTCGTGCGGCGACCGATGATGGCGGACGCTCAGCGGTGGAACTCCGCATCAGCGTCGAGCGCGCCGGGGACACGGACAACAGCGAGATCCGTCTGTATCCTGGGCGAGGCCAACAGGCGACACCGGGCGCCTATGCGCTATGGCCCGCGCGAGCGGAGACGAGGACGAACACGCCGACAGCACCTCGTCGCCAACCGGGCACCCGGTTCCAGCTCACGCTGAAGGTCGCCGGCACCGACGAGGACCAGGCCGAGGTCAGGAACGCCCTGCGTGCCTGGATTCTCTTCGGCGGCTACGGCGGTCGCACGCGGCGCGGGCTCGGGAGCCTGAAGGTCATCGCTGATGCAGACGGGTGGCTGCCGACTGCCGCTACTCGCGAGGCGCTCACCAGCCTGTTCGGCCGTGATGTCTTCGCGGCTCCCACGAGGCCGCCCTGCGATGTGCCGTGGTTCGGAGGAGCGGCCATCCACGTCGGGACGAAAGGTGCCGACGCGCAGAAGGCGTGGACGACGGCGCTCGATTGGCTGAAGGAGTTCCGCCAGGGCACGACGGACCACCAGCAACTTGGGCGCGCCCGCGAACCCGGGACGGGCAAACTGCAGCCAAACCGGCCTTCGATATCGAACTGGCCGGAAGCAGACAAGATCCGACGCATCAAGAACAAGACGAACGCCCACGCACCGCGGCACAACGCGGTTGCCGCATGGCCTCGTGCGGGCTTTGGCCTGCCGATCATCGGTCAGTTCCAAAAGACGGACCGCAGCAACAACCACAACGCCTACGACGAGCCCGGCCCCTTCGAACTGCGCTGGCGCGCGGGCAACGTGGAACACGATCGTCTCGCGAGCCCGCTCATCGTGAAGGCGCTGCCGCTCGCCGATGGCTCCTTCGCGCCATGCGCGCTCTGGTTGAACAGAAGCCTTCCGGCTGGTGCGCAGGTTGGCCTCGCACGACCCAAACAAGGCCGACCCAACGATAAGGAGGTCGATCCGGCAACCGTGGCGCCCTTCGATCGTCTCATCGCCACCGGCGATGCCGCACGTTTCGCAGCGCTCGCGAACAAGTCGAGCATTCGCCAGGCGTTCCTTGATTGGCTCCACGCCAAGTACCAGACAACGGCGGTGGCCCCATGACCGCGCATCTGCTCCTCATCACCCTCGGCCCCGTGCAGGACTTCATCGCCCAGGCGCGACGCACGCGTGATCTCTGGTACGGCAGCCATCTGCTCTCGGAGCTGGGCCGCGCGGCAGCACGCGCGCTCGTCGGTGGCGGCGCACAGCTCATCTTCCCTTCGCTCCAGGCAGGTGATCCGCAGCTTGTAGCGTGCCTCGCCCCGCTGCGCGCCGACAACACGCCGCCGCAGAACATCGCAAACAAGCTGCTCGCCGAGGTGCCCGAGGGCGTCGACCCGCAGCTGCTCGCCGAAGCTGCTCGCAAAGCCGTCGCCGATTTCTGGCGTGACCAAGTCGCGGCCCCGGTGAAGACGAAGTGCTCGGGCCTCCTCGCGCAGAACATCGACGCGGTGTGGAACGAGCAGATCGAGAGCTTTCTCGAATTCGCGGCCAGCTGGTTGCCTTTGGGCGAATATGCGCAGACACGCCGCCAACTCGAACAGGCGCTCGCTGGACGCAAGCTTCTGCGTGACTTCGACCCTTGGCTTCAGGGGCGCGGGAACGTGCCGAAGTCGAGTCTGGACGGTGCGCGCGAGTCGGTGCTCGCGCGTCCACGGCAGCGCAATCGAAACCTGGTTGGCCGCTTTCGGATCGCCGACGGCGAGCAACTCGACGCAGTTGGCTTGGTGAAGCGAGCTGGAGGCGAACCCGACCAGTTCGTGCCCGTGATCAACGTCGCGCTGGCGTCGTGGTTGGATCACGCAAGCCGTGCAGCGGCGAGTGAACTCGACGGATTGAAAGGCGCGTGCCGCGCTGCTGGAATCTCGCGGGTTGTACGTACCGATCTCCCGTGCGCGTCTCCCTTCGGATTCGACGGCAGTGTCTTGCTCCCAAGCCGCTGGCGCTCCGTCTTCGAAGAGCAGGGGCTTCAGGGGAACCCGGATGCGTGGGGCCGTCAGCACGTCAGGCCGCTATTCCGCAAGCTCGACGAACCGTATCCCTACGTCGCCTGCCTCGTCGCCGATGGCGACCGCATGGGGCGCGCGATCGACAGCATCGGCTCCGCAGACAAGCACCGCGCGTTTTCGATGGCGCTCTCGGGTTTCGCCGAAGAGGCCCGCAGGATCGTCGAGCAACAGCATCGCGGCGCGCTCGTCTACGCAGGCGGCGACGATGTGCTCGCGTTCGTGTCGCTGCCCGAGGCGCTTGCGTGCGCCGACGCGTTGCGCACGGCATTCGGGAGCGCGATGGCCACGGCCTGCGCCTCGCTCCCCGCCGGCAACCGCCCGACCCTGTCGGTGGGCCTCGGCATCGGCCATGTCATGGAGAGCATGGGCGACTTGCTCACGCTCGGGCGTCAGGCCGAACGCGAGGCGAAGCGTGACCGCAACGCGCTCGCGGTCCTTGTCGACAAACGCTCGGGGGGATCGCGCGCATGGCGAGCGCAGTGGAACACGGAACCAGTCCGCGCGCTGACCGATGCGGCTGCGCTGCTGCGCGATCGCATCCCGTCGCGCAAGGTCTACGAGATCGCCAGCATTGTCACGCGTCTGCCCGGACCCGACGACGCGACGGGCGACCGCTGGGCCCGCGTGCTCGCGCTCGAGGTGAAGCGCGCGCTCTCGCGCATCGAGGGCGCTGGCCTGCGCCCCGGCGAGGTCGGTCTCGTCCTCGATCCGATCGCTGGGTACGCAGCACTTCATGCTGAGGTCAACGCGTGGGTCGCGCGGTTGCTGATCGCCCGCACCTTCGATCGCGCGACGATTCGTGAACGCCGCAGCCAGGAGGCCGCCGCATGACGACGACCATAACACGCCTGGCGCTCGTCCCTCGTGACGGCTTCTTCGCCAAGGATGGTCGGGGCTGGCACACGAGCGCCTCGGGGCGCGGTCACGGGCTCGACTGGCCCTGGCCATCGACGGTTCTCGGCGCGCTGCGCTCGCTGTGGGGGCGCGGCGAAGAGACCCGGAGAGATACTCCCTTCACTCCAGATGACTGGCGAAACCTCACACAGTCCATCCGACTCGGACGAACCCTGGTGCTGCGCCGCCAGCATGGCGCCGCCTGGCGCGTTGAGGATGCGACCTGGCCCGTTCCGACGGATGCGCTGTGGCTCGAAGGTCGCTCCAACGTGCATCGCCTGGATCCAGCGAAGCAAACCACACGGACGCTGGGCCGCGACGACGACGAAGCTCGTGAGGCGCTCTGGCGCCCGGTGCCCGACGACGCGCAGAAGCCGCTCGCCGCTCCGCGCTGGTGGACCAGTGAAGAGTTCGCTGCCTGGCTCGCCGGAAAGTCCGTGAGCGTTCGGAACGAGGCGCTCGCGACGACGCGACGCGTTCAGGTCCACGTCGGCATCCGCGCGGAGGAGCTGACCTCGGACGACGGCGTCCTGTTCTCACACGACGTGGTCGAGACCCTCGACCACGACGGCGAATGGGCGCTCGGCGTCGAGGTCGCCTTGCCCGCAGGCGAGTTGCCCAGGATCGCGACGCTGGGCTCCGATTCGCGTCTGTCGCACGTCGAGTCGCTGCCGACGACGCTCTTCGAGCCCCCGACCTCCGTCCTGGAGGCGTTCCGCGCATCCAGCACCGGACTGCGGCTCGTCGCGGTGTCGCCGCTCGGCTTCGCAAAGGGCTGGCTGCCCGATGGGCTCACGAACACGAACGGCGAGTATCACGGCAAACTCGCGGGGCTCGACGTCATCCTTCGCGCGGCGTTCGTGCCTCGACCCATCCACGTGTCGGGATGGGACATGGCGAAGGGTGAGCCCAAGCCAACCTCGCGCATGGTGCCGCCAGGCGCCGTCTACTTCTTCGAGCGTGCCGACGGGAATCCGTTCGGCGAAGCGGAGGCCAAGGCGCTCTGGCTCGCTGCGCTCGGCACACGCACTGACGAAGGCTTCGGCCGCGTCGTCCCCGGCGTCTGGCGCCCTACAAGGAACGATCCATGAACACGAGACCCTTCCTCCTGCACGCGCTGTCGCCCCTTCATGCCGGTATCGGCCACACGCCGGATATCATCGACCTGCCAACGGCGCGCATGAAGGCCACGGGCATCCCGTTCCTGCCGGGCTCGTCCCTCAAGGGCGTGCTGCGCGACGCGCGACGCACGACCGATCCCGAGAAGACGAAGGCGGTGTTCGGTCCCTCGGACGATCCCGCTGAGCACGCGGGTGCGCTAGTCGTCGGTGATGCCCGGCTGCTCGCACTGCCGGTGCGGAGCTTCCGGGGCACGTTCGCCTGGGTCACCTCGCCGCTTCTTCTGACACTCGCCAAGCGCGACCTCGAAGTGCCGGGCCTGACCGTCCCGACCATCACCGAACGCTACGCACACCTCGCGTATGGGACTATCTGCGTCCACCACGACAAGCTCTACCTCGAAGACATCGACCTCCCCGCGACAGAGACTGATGAGGCGACCGCGTGGGCGCAGCTCCTCGCACCGCTCGTTTCCCCCGACGATGACATCTTCACCAAACGCTTCGCCGTCATCGACGACGACACGATGGCATTCCTCTCGGAGACCGCAACGCAAGTCGACGCGCGCGTTCGTCTCGATGAACGCACGCGCACCGTAGCGAAGGGCGCGCTGTGGCTCGAAGAGTGCCTGCCGCCGGAGACCCTGCTCATCGGCCTCCTCGCGGCGGACCGGAGCCGTCGCCGCAACGTCACGATGACGTCCGACGAGGTTCTCGGCTTCGCGCTCTCCGGCGAAGAGGTCCACCAACTCGGCGGCAAGGCGACAACCGGGCGTGGTCGCTGTCGCCTCGTGCCTTTCCCACCGAAAGGAGCCGCCCATGCTTCGTGATCAACAGCGCGCGCTTCACGCCTACGACGCCGTCGCCACGGTACAGCGCGGGCAACAGAAGGACTACGAGCTTGCCGTCAACGACCTCGGCGCCAACATCATCCGAAGCGGTCTCTGCGCGGCGATAGCCTCGGTGCAGCGCCTCGGCAGCCGTGCAGACGTGCTCCTGGGTCACCTCGCGTCTGCGGGCATCCCTGGCCTCGAGCAAGCGACGGCGCAGAACCTCGCCCAGCGCGTGCGGGAGCTCGACGCCGACAGCTACATGATGGCCACGCGCGAGCTGCTGCAGGTCGCGACCTGGCTCAAGCGTGCCGTGCAAGCGACCTTCGAGGAGATGTAACGATGCGGGAGGTCTTGAAGAATTCGATCGATGGCGAGATCCCGGACCATCTTGGCCTCGCTTACGACGCGTGGGCCCCCACGGAAGTTGCTGACGGTAAGGTCAGTGACAACAACCGACGTACCTGGCTTCAGAAGCTCGCTGAACTTGCTGTGTCGCCCGACTACGTACACGGCTTCGAACGCTGGAAGGCGAGCTTCTCGAACGCGGGAGATCGCCTCGCCGAACTCACTCTTGAGAGCCGCCTGCTTGTCGGACACGGCAACGCGAGCGCGATCGACGTCGGCCTGACGGTGCATCACACCTGGGGCGTCCCGGTCATCCCCGGCTCAGCGCTGAAGGGCCTCGTCGCGCACTACGTCGATGCGACCTACGGCCCCACCGAGTCCGGCAGGAAGCCCTGGGAACAGCAAGGCGACGAGCGAGTTCGAGCGGACTACCAAGGCGTGACCTGGAACCGACGACGCATCGAGCGAGGTCCTGGTGCTGTCTACCGCGCCCTCTTCGGATCGCCTGATGCCCGCGACGACGCCACGATGCGCGAGAACGGCTTCGAGGCTGGCGCGGCAGCGGGCCTCGTCACGTTCCACGACGCGCTCTACGTTCCCGGCAGCCTTGCCGGCAACAAGCCGTTCGCGGCCGATGTCCTCACGGTGCATCAGAAGGGCTACTACGACTCCTTGGGCCAGAACCTGCCGAACGACTACGACAGCCCGAACCCGGTCGCGTTCTTGACGGTGCGGCCCAAATGCCGCTTCTTGCTCGCCCTGAGTGGACCGAGCGAGTGGACGGAGCTTGCCGCCCAGCTCCTCGCGGATGCGCTCAGGAACTGGGGCGTGGGCGGCAAGACTGCTGCTGGCTACGGGATCGGCACGGTGGTCGAGTGGAAGGCCCCTGAGCTTCCCGCGAGCCAGGTCCTCGGCGAGTTCGAGACGTGGCTCACGGACGAGGCGCGTACGGGGACTCCACAGCGACAGCGGCTCAACGACATTTCCCAGCAGTGGTTGACGAGGCTCGCGTCGCTCAGCGACGACGAACGGCAGCGAGCGGCGAGTGCGATCAGACGCGTAGTCAGGTCGCCCAAGCTGACTCAGGCGCGCGACGACCTCCTTTCACGGATTGCGCGGGGGAATGACCAGTGATGTCGACCATGCAAACGTCGACGCTTCTTGTCTGCACCGTGGGGGGCAGCCCGGAGCCAATCGTCGCGGCGCTCAAGGAGTGGCGCCCCGGACGCGTCTGGTTCGTGCACACGCCGGGCACCAGGGGAAAGGTGGACGAGATCGTTTCCAAGGCGTGCGACGAGGGCGTCGACCTCGACGCTGGACGGTACGACCTTCTCCAGCTCCCGGACGAACAGGACTTTACGAGCTGCGTCGAGCAACTCCGGTCGCTCACCGACAAGGTTCGCGAGTGGGCAGAGCGTGGCAACAACCACCAGGTCGTCGTGGACATCACGGGTGGCACGAAGTGCATGACCGCCGCCATGGCCATCCAGGCGAGTCACTGGCCGTGCCTGTTCTCCTATGTAAGCGGCAAGGAGCGCACCAAGGACGGAGTGGGCATCGTGGTCTCCGGGTCGGAGATCGTCCGTCGAGCACAGAACCCGTGGGACGCACTCGGCCACCAAGCCGTGGACGACTTCGTCGTGCTGTTCGACCAGCACGCCTACCTCGCAGCAGCGAACGTCGCGGCCCGGACGATGCGACGCGTGAGCCGCCCCGACCGAAAGCGCGAGCTGTCGTCTCTCGAGCAGCTCGCGAAGGCGCTCGACGCGTGGGACCGCTTCGATCACACGACCAGCAGGAATCTGCTCCAGAGCGTGAGCAAGTCGGCGAACGATCTGCGTGCCGCGCTCGGCCCGACGCGAGGCGAGCGTGTGCTAGCGGGCGCGGCCCGGCTTGTGACGCATCTCGGGCAGCTGGGACAGGCGCAGGCTCCTAGTCGTCATCACGTGCTCAACCTCCTGGCGAACGCAAAGCGACGCCAGGACGAGGGGCGCTTCGACGACGCCGTCGCGCGGCTCTACCGCGCCATCGAGGCCATCGCGCAGGTCGCGCTCAAAGAGCGTCACGGCATCGCGAGCACGGAGAAGGTCCCACTGGCAAAGGTTCCGGCCCCCCTGAGCCTACGGTGGGCTGCCAGGGCGAACGACGGCATTGTCGCACTTGGTCTTCAGGACGACTACGCACTACTTGCGGCCCTTGATGACCCGACCGGACGGAAGTTCCAGGACGCAGGGCTGGGCGACGTGAAGTCGCCTCTTGTCGTCCGCAACCGATCGATCCTCGCCCACGGTTTCGACTGCGTAACGGACGCTGTCTTCGAAAAACTGTGGGTTTCCACGCTCTCGCTGGCGGAGGTCGACGAGGCGAGCCTGCCGTGCTTTCCCCGGGTGAGCGAGTGACGCGACCCTGGTAATCGGCGTGCTCGCGACCAGCGTCGCCGCCGGAATTCAAGAAGAGGACCATGATGAGTCGACAGATCATCTGCACCGTAGGCACATCGTTGCTCACCAACCGCGACGACCGCCCCTGGGCCGGTTGGACTCCGCGCAAGCCTGATCCGTTGCCGGAAGTGGCCGATGTCGCGCGCTGGCTCGGCTCGGCTGACATCGCGAAGGCGAGCGCCGAAACGAACACGCTGCGGGCTCTGGAGCTGAGCGAGGCGGATGCGCTCGCCTTGTTGCACTCGGACACTCCTGAGGGTCGCTTCTGCGCTGAGGCACTCGCCGGGATCTACCGCGACCGGTACCGCGAGGTCACGCTCCACCAGATCGAGCGTCTCGGATACGGGGCGGCCGTCTTCACGACGGGATTGAAGTCGCTTGTCGACCTCACACTGCGACTGGTGAATCGAGGCCGCGATCAGGGCCGACAGGCCGTGCTCTGCGCAACCGGTGGCTTCAAGGCGGAGATCGCCTTCCTGAACGTGCTCGGCGCACTGCTCGAGATCGAGGTCGTCTACATCCACGAGCTTCACCGCGAGCTCGTACGGCTGCCGCGTCTTCCTCTCGCCTGGGATGCCGAGTTCGTCTCGCGCCATGAGCAGTTCTTCACGTGGATCGACGACGAGCCGCGCAAGAGCAGCGACGTCGAGTCGTGGCTACAGGGACGCCCGGAGCTCCGGTCTCTGGTCGAGGACGACGACAACGGGCACACGCTCCTCACGGCTGCCGGCGACTTGCTGTTCAGGGCCGCACGCGAACGGCTCAGCTCCGGTCCCCGCACGACCTGGCCGGAGTCCGACCCTCGCCCGCCCAGGGAGAAGAACCTGGTCTCCTCGATGGAGCATCACCGCCCGACTGGGTGGGAGCGATTCGTGGACCGGCTGTGCGCGATCGACTGCGTGTCGGCAGTTCGATACGACGCCGCTGCCCACGGGGGGCCTCAAGTCAAGATCATCGATGGCCTCCAAGGTGTCATCGGTGTGCGCTTCGGGAGCGCCGGACACGAACTTCCGCTGAGGATCGAGACGACGGCCCGCGGCGAAGCGCAGAGCGAGCTCGTCGCGAACTACCTGCGCGGACTGCGATGAGGAAGATCGATTGTAACCGATCAGCCCGCGACGTCTTGACTACGGCGGCATGGTCCAGCGCTGCGGCAGCAGGTCGTCGAGCTGCGAGGCCGGGTGTGTGGTGACGCGCACCAGCACGTCCTTCATGTACTCGTACGGGTTGACGCCGTGGAGCTGGCAGGTGTGGCACAGCGTCTGC
>ERZ869909.1912-NODE-1912-length-15441-cov-3.923002_pt1 | contig 15441 bp, 14 predicted proteins | sample MGYA00520892_ERZ869909 | MGnify/ENA primary metagenome ERZ869909 (study PRJEB32215, sample SAMEA104723947) | bioreactor metagenome | biome: bioreactor; feature: anaerobic bioreactor; material: water | place: China | collected 2015-03-12 ...
CGGTCAGCCCGCAGGCTGGTGCTCTGGGTCGCGTGGGGGAACCTGCGCGCGGAGGCGCTCTACCAGCAGTACGGCTTCAAGCGCACCGGGGAGACCGGCAGCTTTCCGCCGCCGCGCGACACACCCGAGTTCCAGATGGCGCTCAGGCTTTGACGGCGGGTGTGCTCCATGCAGCGCACACCCGCCCGCCCTTAAGCCGCCTCCGGTCCTATCGTGCTTCGTTGGTTCCCAGGGGCATCACGAGCGACCAGTCGACCTGCGAGGCACCGTAGTACAGGAACGCAGGCAGCAGGTTGTACGCGCCGGAGCAGGTGTACTCGGTCTCTGGCGCTTCCACGCACTTCCGGTCACTCTGGTTCTGATTGATCGCGATGAAGATGTCGAGGCCGTCCGGCAGCGACAGCGCCACGGGTGAAAGGTTGCCGAAATCGTCCACGATGCGGCCCTGTTCGTTGATCGGCGGCAGGTTGCGGCTGGCCGGCTTGTTGGGACCGCCGACCTGAAGCGCCCAGGCGTACGTACCTGCAAGCGCACCGTTGTGCCACACGTACCGGGACCAGTCCCCGTTCCGCGCTTCCCCGATACGGGGATTCGCGAAGTCACTGCCTCCATCGCCGTTGACCCAGTACCTGGCCAGGAACCTCAGTATCGCCTCGGCCTCCACGGCCAGCGACCCCGTGCCCGGGCTGACCCCGGACAGGTCGTGGCCCATAGGCACCTGCTCGACCTGCCATGCCCAGTTCGTCATGCCCGGGTTCGCATTGCGCCAGCTGTCGAAGCTGCAGCCGGCGGCAGTCATGACGCAATGAGGGCGTTTCTCATCCCACACGTCGCGGTAGTAGGAATCACCGTTCCAGTCGCGCTTGGTTGGCTCCCGGTCGACATAGCCCTCGAGGCTCGGGCCTGCCAGCGACAGGAATGCACCCGTGTTTCCGCTGGTGGCAACGCCAACCCTGGTGCGGAAGAATATGTCGAGTGCGGAGCCGGAATGGGTGGATGGACGTCCGACCTCGGCTGAGTACCTGCCGGACGCCATCAGCTGCTGCACGATGATGGTGGGAAAGGCCGGACTGGTGTTGGAGTAGACCCGCTGACCCAGGGGGTAGCGCAGGCACCGGCCCGCAACCACCCGCATGGTCTCCTCCAGCGTGTACCTTGGCAGGAAGTAGCCCTGGCCAGTGCCAAGGCCCAGAGCGGCCCGCGCCGAGGCGACCCTCGCATCGCCGAACTCGTCGCGCAGTTGCTGCTCCTGAGCCTCGAAGGCAGCAACCGAAGTCAGGCCGCGCAGCAGCGGCAGGTTAGGTACCACCACCTGTGTGCCTCCGGGGGCGCTGCGCCGCATCCCGCTGCGATGACCGAACAGGTGTCCAAGCGTAACGTCCTGCCACTGGGGATCGGCGAAGCCGTCCAGGTCGGCGCAAAGCGCCTGGGAATCACTGTCGCCGCTGTCGCTCACCTGTACCTGGTACCGGGAGTGACCCGCGAACACGTTGTACAGTTCCCGGGGGATCAGCGGCACCGGATAGTTGATGGCAGTGCCGGGGATGAGCGGCGGGAAATTGTCGGGATCGAAGAGCCTCAGGCCCTCCACCTGGTCGTCGCTGAGCGTGATACCCGCCTCCTGCAGCGCGACAGCCTTGACGGCCCACCGCGTCATCGCTGCGGTGATCGTCTTGCTGATGCTGCCAATCCGCATCGGCGTATCCGGACTCACCGGCTCACCCAGCGGTTCACTGAAGTCGTCGCCGCACTCCTCGTCCCAGTCGTTGGCTGCACGGCCATCCATCCTGCCCAGACCCCAGATCCCGACCGGCTGCCCCCTGAGCGACACGCCAAGGATCGCTGCACCGACGCACCTGTGCCTCATGAAGTCCATCGCGGCAAGCACCAGAGGATCCAGTTCCGGGTCTTCCGTGCCGGTGACCGGTATGCCGCTCGGGCCGCCGTTGGCCAGCAACACTGCGGTGAAGCGTGGCCGTCCTTCGCCGTCCATATGATGTTCGACGTCGATGACGCGTGCACCGTACTTGTTGGCTATCACGTTGATGCTGTCCATGCTGCCATCGCGCCACCACCACCAGCCCTTGCCCTGCCTCGCTTCGATCACCGCCACGTAGGTGTCCGGGCCGGTCCTGTCCAGATCCACCAGCCGGGCATCGTACTCATCCAGTCTCTCGCTGATGAACTCGGCAGACACCCCGTAGTACCACCCCCAGTCCTTCCTGTTTGCACCACTGTTGCTGACGAGCACGGCACTGAAGTACCAGTTCCCGTTGAGCGAGTAACGCTCGAGGTCGACGATCCGATGATCGTGCTCGTCGATCACGTCCTCGAGGAACTCTGCATCCACGTTGTAGTACCAGGACCATCCCACGGCGTCCTCGCCGCTGTTGGAAACGAGGACTGCGGCGAAGAGCTGCTGGCCCGCAAGCACGTACGTCTCGAGGTCGATGATCCTGGCCTCGTGCCGCTCGACGGCAAGCGAGAGTTCGTCGGCGGTGACCCCCACGTACCACCACCAGTCCTTCTGGTGCACGCCGGTGTTCGACACCAGGGCGGCAGCGTAGGTCGGAGCCGAAGGATCGATCAGTTCCAGGTCGATGATCCGGAAACCCTCGTCGATCTTGTCCTCCAGCTGATCAAACGTTACTCCGCTCAGCCACCACCATCCTGTCGGCTGTGTCAGCGACCGTTCGGTGAGTTCATCCATGGGCTCAGGCGGCGGATCGGGCTCCGGCACGTTCGATGGCGGGGGCGTGGAGCACGCGCTGAGCAGGACTATGGAAAGTACGACCAGGGCAATGATTCGGTAATGGGCGATGACACTCATGGTTCCTTCTCGACCTCCTTGACCAGACAGTGGTGGGAAGGGTACTCACCACGGAAGGCAAAGCGTAGTCGAAAGGGCGTTCAGAACCGTTGCAAATACTAGGACGTCTGCCCGCGGGGCCGCGTACCGGCACTGCCGGGGACGGGCGTCCCGGCGGCGATCCAGTGGTGGGCCACGTGTGCGAGATCCGCTCCGCCCCGGTCAAGGGTCACCGCTATCTGCCGATGGAGCAGTTTTCGGGTGTTCTCGGACGTCAGGCCGATGACAGCCTCGCGCATCAGGTCGTGTACGAATTCCTGACCGTCGCAGATCTGCACGGCCTCCAGGTCGGCAAGCGCCTCATTGACTTCAGGTGTGCTTACCCGCAGTACATCGGCAAGGGCTTCAGGGCCGATCGGCTCGTTGAGGACGGCGAGTATCTGTGCAAGGCGGAGCGTGGGGGTTGCAAGTCCCGCAAGCCGCTCATTGATGAGCAGGACCAGGCGCTCGGACAGGCCGCTGCTCTCCGACAGCTCAGCCTCCGGGCCTCCGGCCACGAACATGTGCTTCAGGACTTCGACGATGAACTGCGGGTTTCCTCCGGTCAGAAGCCTCAGGCGGGGACCGAACTCGGTGGCCGCGCTGACCTCAAGGCTGTCGAGCAACGCCAGTACATCGGCAGACTCCAGCGCCTGAAGCTGCAGGTGAGCGACTATGCCGAACTCCTCCGCCAGCGCGAGGCCCTGCTCGAAAGCGGCCGGCAGTGTCCCCTGCCGGAACACCGCTATGAGCCGCGCGTCTCCGAAGGCTGAGCGGTCGGTGAGGAGTCGGGACTGCGCGGCCATCCCTACCTCGAAGCTCCGGGCATCCAGGAACTGCAGGTCGTCGACAAGCACTGCGCGCACCCGCTGTCCCAGCAGCCCAAAGATGGTGAAGATCGCCTCGAAGAGGCGGCTCTCCACCTCGTCGGATGGAGGCAGTTGCGACGCGTCAGGGAAGAGGTTCGGCAGGATCCGCGAAAGTTCGGCCCTCACCCACGGCTCGGCCGCGGTTACGATTTCCGGAAAGAGCCTCATCGCCTCGCGCACACCCCTGCTCAAGCTGCTGTAGGGGACGGCCTTGTCGCCCGGCCTGCCCTGAAGCAGGAAGTAGCTCCCTTTGCTGCGCGCGAAGTCGAACATGAGCCGCGATTTACCGATCCCTGGCGGCCCCGAGATGTTGATCGACTGCTGTGCGTCCCAGGCGGACTCGAGGCGGACCCACTCCGACTCGCGGCCGATCAGGATGGGCGGGCGAAGCAGGTGGGCGGGCAGCGGCAGCCGACTCGGGACCGGTGGCGGCAACAGCAGCGCATCACTGCGACCGATCGTCGCCGCGAAGTCAGTCGTCTCGTCGAGCGGGCTGACATCAAGCTCCTCCTTGAGCACACGTCGGCACACCTCAAACGTGTGCAGCGCCGCCTGCACGTTCCCCCGCATGTACTCGAGACGCATCGCAGTCCGGTAGGCACTCTCGTCCAGCGGGTCGAGCGCGAGCAGCTGCCTGGTTAAGCGGAGTGCCTCGACCAGCGAGTCCTCGGTCTCCAACTGCAGCGCGCGCCCGCGTAGGGCATCACACTGGAGTGCCGAGAGGCGCGTTCGTTCGAGGCTGAGCCACTCCTGGAACGCCGGGGCCGCCCTTGGTTCAAGCCCGTGCAGCAGCACGGCCGACGGCGGACACATGGCGAGGGCATCGCCGAAGCGCTCTTCTGCCATGGCCTGCCTCAGGCGAGCCAGGTCGGTGTCGGCCCTTACCGACACCGTACCCTCAGTCGACAGCCAGGAGTCGGCGCCCGGCAGGCTGCGCAGCCGGTGCAGTTCGGGACGGAGGTTAGCCAGACTGCCCGGCATCCACAGCAGCTCGGAGAGTTCGCTGCGCGGGACCCCCTGGCCGCTAACCGCCAGGTAGCAAAGGATAGCCAAAGACTTCCGGGTTGGAACCTTGAGCATGTCTGCACCCCACCGCACCTGTGGCTGACCGAGCAGCCGGACGGTGAGGCAGGGCACTTCCGCGTTCATGGGGCAGTGTAGACAGGCGGAATAATCGGTGTCAACGACCCTGGGCTCGCGCGGTCGCCCGCACAGCGTACCGGGCAAAGCGGGGATAATGGCGCATGGACGAGCGAATTCCCCTGCTGATCGATACGGATCCTGGCGTCGATGACGCGCTGGCGATCATGATGGCGTTCAACGATGCGCGCCACACGGTGGCTGGCCTGACGGTTACTGCCGGGAACGTGGGCCTGGAGCACACCCTGGCGAACGCCCTCAAGCTGGTTGAACTGTGTGGCAGGCAGGTGCCCGTGTACGCCGGCTCCCCTTCCCCACTGGTGCATCCCGCAGGTGACGCCTCCAGCATTCATGGCCGCGACGGCTTCGGCGACGTGGGATACGAGCCTGCTGGCCGCACCGCTGAGTCCGAGCATGCAGCACTGGCTATCCTGCGCCTGTCGCACCTGCACGCCGGAAAACTCATGCTGGTGGCGCTGGGACCGCTGACGAACATCGCCCTGGCGCTGCGCCTCGATCCGTCGTTGCCAGAGAGGATCGGGCGGCTCGTGCTGATGGGCGGGGCAGTGACCGCACACGGCAACATCACCCCGGCCGCCGAGTTCAACATCGCGTTCGATCCCGAGGCGGGACACATCGTGTTCAACGCGTTTGCGAGGCTCGATCTCGTTGACTGGGAGGCGACGATGACCCACGGTCTCCGCATCGCCGATGTCGAGCGCTGGCTCGCCAGCGGCACCGGGCGGGCGACGTTTTACGAGCGGATCTCACACTACACAAGGCGATGGTCTGCGGACAGTCGCGGCAAGCTGTGGTACTCGGCTGACGCGCTGGCGATGGCCTGGGCCCTCGCGCCCGAAGGCGCGCTGGATACTCCGGAGCGGCCCGTCGCAGTGGAACTTGACGGCCGCCTCACCCGTGGGGCAACCGTGGTCGACTGGAACCGGCAGACTGGTGCTGCGGACAACGTCCGGATACTGGCCCGCTACGACCAGGCGCGTTTCGAAGCACTGGTCCGTGAAGCACTCGAAACCGAATGACGGCTAGACCCGGAGGTTCTGCGGAGCGGTGGACGGCATGAACCTGCTGAGGGCCATCGAGCAGGCAGCCGTCCTGCAGGACGACTGGCGCACGGTGACCTCCTTCAGCGACTTCGTCTTCCGGCTGACCATTGAGGAAGCGTCCGATCTCATGGACGAGCTGCACGCTTACCCACGTGATGCCGACTGATACCGACTCGGGGCGCTGGCGTGGGCTGACAGCCCTGCTCGGTGCGAACGCCCTCGCGTGGACTGGCACACGACTTGCCTCGCTGGCGGTTCCCTGGTTCGTCCTCACGACCACCGGAAGCGCACTGCAAACCGGCCTCGTAGTCTTCGCACAGATGGCGCCATACGTGATTTCCCAGGCCCTGTCCGGACCCCTGATAGACCGTGTCGGTCCGAAACGGATCAGCGTCCTGGGCGACTCGATCGTTGCTGCCACACTTGGAGCGATACCTGTTCTCCATGCGCTGGACATCCTCAACCTGCCCCTGCTGATGCTGCTGCTGGCAATATCCGGAGCCGCGGACGGACCGGCAAACGCTGCCAAGAGCGTGTTCGTACCTGAGGTGACCAGACGAGCCGGGGTTCCGCTCGAGCGAACCACCGGCCTGATCGGTACGGTCGAACGGACCGCCTCAACACTTGGCCCCGCCCTCGGTGGACTGCTGATTGGCGCCTGGGGAGGCGCGGGCACGCTAGCCGTGACTGCGGCGCTCGCGGGACTCAGTGCAATCATCACTATCCGTTTCCTGCCGGACCCTGTGACCGAGGCAGCTCCCGGAATCGAGCAGCCAGTAGGCTACTTCGAGCGCCTGCGTGAGGGCTTGCGGTTCATCCGGAACGACCCCCTGCTGCTGGCCATCTACGGCATGGTGGCAGTTACCAACCTGCTGGATGCCGCCGCCTTCTCGCTCCTGATGCCACTGTGGGTGATGGATCGTGATTTGGGGCCCGAGTTCCTCGGCCTGATGCCCGCAGTGATGAGTGGCGCTTCGATTCTTTCCAGCCTGCTCGCGGCAGCCTGGGGCCACAGGTTGCCGCGCAGGACCGTGTTCCTGTTCGGTTTCCTCCTTGCCGGCGCACCGCGGTTCCTGGTCCTTGCCCTTGGATCAAGCGTTCCCGTGGTGCTCTCGGTCTATGTCGTCGCCGGTTTCAGCAGCGGCTTCGTGAACCCGATAATCGGTGCGCTGCAGTTCGAACGCATCCCCGGGAACGTGCTGGGAACCGTGCGTGGACTCGGAACCTCCTTCGCCTGGGCTGGCATTCCGTTCGGAGGACTGCTGGGTGGTGCGCTCGTGACGTCATTCGGACTGGTCAGCACCCTGTTCGGTGTCGGAACTGCATACCTGGTGACCACATTGCTGCCAGCGTTCATGCCGAACTGGTCCCGCGACACCACCCGGACTGTGCCGCCAGATCGCTGATCCGTTCGGCCAGAGTGCAGCAACGGCAAGTCCCGGACGGCCATAGCGTGGTCTACGGTGACGGGCAGCTCAAGGAAGCGTAATCGGGCGATTTCGGCCGCAATGTCATCGGGCGCCGTCAGCTTTCCCAAGGCCCGCTTTATGGTGATCCTCCAGGCGGTAACCGCACTGACATAGACGGCGTTGTCCTAACCAGACCAGGTCTGCTGCAGGTGTAATCGAGATTCACAAGGAGTTCGTCGGAAAGATACCCCGGACAATCATCAGCCTTACGGACGGGGGCAGGAAGTCCGTTGCTTCCTGCTGGGAAGAACTGGAACGACTCAAGACGGAAGCCGCAGCCTGGGAGCCACAAGCGAAGCCAGGGGTGGCGTAGCCCGGCCACGTCCTGTTATCAAACTGTCAGCCCCATCAACCCCTGGCCGCAAACGCGGCATCAACGGCATCAGCGAAAGCGGCGAGCGACTCGAACTCCGCGTCAGGGGTCACACTCACCCCGGGATCCGGCGTGGCTCCCCAACCGGGGCGATCATGACGACGGTTGATCCAGACCGTATCGAGGCCAGCGTTCTTGCCGGGGACGTGGTCGTGGAACAGTGACTGCGCAACGTGCAACAGCTGCTGCCCTTCGATGCCAAGCCTGGTCACGCGCTCGAGCAGCACCTGGAAGTTGCGGGGGCTGGGCTTGTAGGAGCCGATCTCCTCGGCAGTGTTCACCTGGTCGAACTCCACGCCCATCAGCCTGATGCTGCCATCGACGCCCTGCCGGTGGACGTTGGAGAGGATGATCAGCTTGTAGTGCTGCTGCAGGCGGGTAAGCGCCTCGTGCGTATCCCCGAACGCGGGCCACTGCGGCACGGATCGGCCGAGCACCTGGACCTCCTCATCGGTGACCGGCAGCCCGAGGTCCCGGGCGGTGCGACGGAACGCGGCCTGCAGCGTCTCGCAGTACGCGAGAGTGGGAAAGTCACGCTCGACCGCTGCCTCGTTGTCGGCGTAGGCGAGCAGAAGCGCCTCGTCATCGAGCGAGGCACCGCGTCTCGCGGCCCACTCACCAATTACCTTCGCGATACCGGCCTCCCAGTCGATGAGGGTGCCGTACACGTCGAAACTCAGGGCCGAATAGGATGTCAGGTCTATACGGATGGTATCCGGGTTCGCAGAACGCAGCTCGGCGCTTCGTAAGATGCAGTCATGACGCATGTTATCAAGCCGTTTAGGCTCCTGAACAGTGAAGACAGTGCCGAGGTGTGCGGGCCTGACGGCTGTATCGCTCCTCGCAGCGGCTCTGTTCCCGCGGACGCATCGCGTTCCGCGGCTACGGAAGGGCCCCGAGAGGATCAGCCGGCCGGCTTGGCCCACACTGCGGACAACTCACCGTCCACCGGATAGTTGGCGACCGCCTTCCAGTTCTGTGACTCCAGGTACTTCCAGATCGAGTCCCGGTTGGCATCGCCTTCTTCATACGACTTCTTGCGTGGATAGACGATCCAGACGCGCAGCGTGGCACGGAGGTCGGGCAGCAGCTCAGGGAAGCGCTCCGCAAGCTCATCGACCTTGGTGACCAGCCAGTGGATGGCAGCTGGCGTTGTGCCTCCCGTCGCAATGAACCGGACGCCACCTGGCAGCTCCCCAAGTCGCTCGACGTAGTCCTCCGGTGTCGCCAGCAACCGGACAACATCGCCTTCCTTGATCCGCAGCTTCCGTGCCGTCGTCATGCTTTCACTATGCCATGCGTGACGAAAGCCTGTTCGTCAGCGGCTGGCGACCAGGCGGGTCCCGCACCGGCGATCCGCAGCACGCAGCAGATCAGGAACTCAATCCTCTCATTGGCGGTGTTCAGCTTCCTGATCGCGAACGGGCAGGCAGGATCACTGCTGCGTACTCTGCCTCCACATCCTCGAAGCTGGCGAAGAACGGCTCGGGGGTGTTGCCCGCAAGCCGGTCGGTCAGGATGCCCAGGTGGGTGTGCCAGCCAGCGCTGACGTTCGCGAGCTCGGCAAGGGTCTCGGTCAGACGCCGGTGTGTGAGGATGAGCCGCGTCCCTGTACCCGACTCTGCGAACTCGAAGATAACCTCCGAGGGGTGCTCACTGCCTTCTTGCCATGTGAAGGCGAGCAGGCGTGGCGGCTCAAACGCGGTTACGGTTCCGAGCAGGACGCTGCCCGCCTCGTACCGGGAGAAGCGTTCGGGCAGGGGCACCCGCCTCGGCGAAAGTTCGTCGTGCCGGAACCGGAGCTCTACCCTGCCACCGACCCGGGGTTCTATGTTGCCGCCAGCCAGCCACTGTGCGCGCTTGTCGGATTCGACAAGGAACGCCCAGGCCTTAGTGACGGGTCCGGGCAGGTTGCGCTCGAAGCGGATCGTGCCCGGTGCCACGAGCTGGCCCTGTCCCTGCAGATCAGCCATCAGTCCGCAGTGAGAGTTGCCAGGACACCCCGAAACGGTCGCTCAGCCAGGTGTACTTTGCCGCGAACGGGTACTCGGTCGAGAGGGGCATCATGACGAAGCCCCCTTCGGTCAATCCCGCTGCCAGCGCATCGATCTCCGCCTCGCTGTCGCAGTGTACGAAGAGGGATTGCGACGGGGTGAAGTCGAAATCATGAACGGGCGGGCTGTCGAACGCCATCAGCACCTGATTGCCGATCCTGAACGTCGCCTGTGTGACCGTACCCTCCCGGTCGGGCTCCTCCGGACCGTAGTGGCCGATCTCCAGAACCTCGGCGTCGGAAAAATGCTCGAGGTAGAAGTCCAGGGCCTCCTGGGCGCGTCCGGTGAACATGAGGCAAGGCGTGACTTTGCTGGTGGCTGTTTCGGTCATCTTTTCTGCTCCAATCGGGCTTCGTCGTCGCGGCGCATCGCTGCCTCGAGGGCGTCGAGCCGGTCTGTCCAGAACGCCCTGTAGTCAGCCAGCCATCTGTACGCCTCCTGAAGCGGTTCCACGGCGAGCCGGCAGGTGTGCGTGCGCCCGACGATACTGCGCTCGATGAGACCGGCCCGCTCCAGCACCTTGACGTGCTTGGAGGCGGCTGCGAGGGAGATGTCGTACGGCCGGGCGAGTTCGCTCACGGTGTGGTCACGGCGGGCAAGGTCGCCCAGCATCGACCGTCTGACAGGGCTGCTCAGCGCCTGGAAGGCATGATCAAGCTTATTCTCAACCATACGGTTGAATATAGACGCGTGGCCGGGCAAGTGTCAAGTGGACGGCGCCCACTCCCCCGAGCTGCCGATCGTCAGGTGCTCAAGCGTGAAGCTTCGGGTGATGAGTGCCCCAAGCGGATGCTAGGATTACGCGGCAATGTACCCCGAGGAGCTTCATGCCGATGGACGCGCAGCGTCAGTCCTGCTCAAGGATCCTGCTGGTCGCGTTCTGCTGGTCCGGCATGCATACGGCTTGCGGCGATGGACGCTGCCGGGTGGGATTGTCGAACCTGACGAGACGATGGAGGATGCGGCCGTGCGGGAAGCCCGGGAGGAGATCGGCGTACGTGTCAGGCTGGACGGCCTGCATGGCTCGTACCTCGTACATGGAATGAACCGGCCCGCCATCCTGGCTCACGTGTACCGCGCGAGCGCGCTGGAGGGCGTCCCGCACATCGCCGATGAGAAGGAGATCGCAGAAATCAGCTGGTGCGATCCTGACTGGCCCCCGACGCCGCTTACCAACGACGCGCAGGCGGCACTCATGGATCTTGCGGCCGGTCGCGCCGGGTGCAGCCGGGCCATAGCCCGCCAGAGCTGACCGGGCCCGTACTGCTGAGGCGCCTCAGCGCGACCGCCACGGGGCCCTCACACAGAACGATGAGTTGAGCCAGGATTGGAACTTGATGCATTTTCCACTACCTGTGGCCAGGCCTCAGCCAGCAACAGCCCTGTCCGCAAGACCCGCCAGCCGGGTCAGCTGCAGCGGAGCCATCTGACTCCAGCTTCCATGCGTTGTTTGTCCCAGGAGCAGCACCGCGTGTGCCCGGCGGGATGCAGCGTACATCTGCTTGACTCACAACCACGGTGATTGTAGCATCAGTTACATTCGCGCAATTCCCGGTTTTTCCGCTGCCATTGCGGTGGAATTGGGGTCGTGCACCGACGATCTCGTTCCCGGATCGGAAGCGGCTGGGAATAATTATACGAAATCGTCAGTTCTGGGAGGAAGAATGAATCTTCGCCGCCTTACCCTTGCCGTACTTTCTATCGCCCTTGCGTTCGGCCTGCTCGTCAATGCCAACGCTCAGGAGCCCCGTTACGGCGGCAGTATCACCGTCGCCGTCACCGACGATCCACCGAACCTTGATCCGCACATCACGAACGCTGCATCGGCCCGTAACGTGCTGCATAATGTCTTTGCCACCATCGTCGAGATGAACCTGGACTTCGTCCCGGTGGGCGGCCTTGCCGAGTCGTGGGACATCTCGGATGATGGCCTCACCTACACCTTCAATGTTGTGCAGGACGCCCGTTTCCATGACGGCACGCCGGTTAACGCCGAAGCGTTCGCGTACAACTTCGACCGCATCCTGGACCCCGCGATCGGCTCACCACGCGCTGCAGACCTTAGCTTCGTGGAATCCTACGAAGTGGTGGACGAGTACACGTTCACCGTTCAACTCAACCAGCCCTACTCTGCGTTCCTGCCTGCCCTCGCCTCGTGGACCGGCATGATCGTGTCGCCGACGGCAGCGGAAGAGCACGGCGATGACTTCGCGCAGCACCTGTCCGGCGCCGGTCCGTTCAAGTTCGTGGACCATATCCGTGACGACCGCGTCCTGCTTGTGCGCAACGACGACTACTTCCGCGAGGGCCTGCCGTACCTCGACGAAGTCATCGTCCGTCCCTTCGTGGACGGTGAGTCGCGCGTGATCAACGTCAAGTCCGGCGCGCTCGACATGATCTACACGATTCCGGGCAAGGACCTCGAAGACCTCATGAGCTACCCTGGCGTGGTCGTCGAGTCCGTGCCGGGCCTGGGCTACTCGAGCATGTACATCAACACTCAGTCCGAAGCTCTGGGCAACCCGTACCGCCGCCAGGCGCTCAACTACTGCATAGACCGCAGCATCATCATCGACACCGTGTTCGCCAACGGCGGCGCAGTCGCTGGCTACAGCCCGTTCTCCCCCGCCACCTTCGTGACCGACGATGACGACGAGCGCATCCCGCAGCGTGACGGCGAGAAGGTACGCGAACTCCTCGAACTCGCAGGCTCGCCCGAAGGCTTCTCCTTCGACGTCATCTACTCGGCGGACGAGGAGAACACCCGCGTCATCACCCTCGTACAGGCCATGTGCTCCGAGTTCGGCATCCAGATCAACCCCCAGGCCACCGAGTTCGGCCAGATCCTCGCGCTCGCCGGCGAAGGCAACTACACCGCCGCATGGATCTCGCTCACACCCCGCAACGACCCCGACCTGAGCGCCTTCCCGTGGTTCACCACCGGCAGCACCAACTGGGCCCAGATCAACAACGAGATCATCGACGACTCACTCACGCGCGCACGCGCAGTGAGCGACATCGACGAGCGCCGCGAGCTTTACCGCGCTGCCGCTGACGAGATGCTTCTTGAGATGCCTTACCTCTTCCTGTTCCACCGCGCGGAGATCAAGGCTTACCAGGACCGCCTGCAGAACTTCCCACACATTCCGGACGGCATGATGCGCTTCGAGTCCGTGTGGGTCAACGACTAGTTCCGACTGACTGACAGCCGGTTGGTGGGCGGCTCAAGACGGGCCGCCCACACCTTCGTCAACGCTCTGGAGCCGAATGCTACGTTTCCTCGCCAGCCGCCTTCTAACAACCATTCCGATCATCCTCTTCATCACCATCGCGGTCTTCTCCGTGATGCAGGTGCTTCCGGGCGACCCTGCCCTCGCAATCCTTGGTGATGCCGCCACTCCCGAGTCGCGTGCGGTCCTGCGGGAACGCATGGGCCTCGACCGCCCCATGTACGTTCAGTATTTTTCGTGGCTCGGCAACCTTATGATTGGCGATCTGGGCCGTTCACTGGTGGACAACACGCCGGTGACGCGGGCCGTGTCCTTCGCGTTCCCCGTCACGCTGCAGATCGCGCTCGTGTCCCTGTTCATCGCCATCGTCGTCGGCGTCCCGCTGGGCATACTCGCTGCCGTGCGCCGCGGCGGCTTCATCGACGCGCTTTCCTCAATCTTTGCTTTGTCCTCAATATCCATTCCTGCGTTCTGGGCGGGCATACTGCTGATGTACTTCGCTGCCCTGCAGCTCGGCTGGTTCCCGTCATCCGGCTTCGTCAGGTTCGCTGACGACCCCTGGCGCAGCCTGCACCATTCGATCCTGCCGGCGACGGCGCTGGCGCTGCGGCCGATCGGGATCTTCATGCGCATGACGCGCGGCAGCATGCTCGAAGTCATCAACAGCGACTACGTGCGCACCGCGCGCGCCAAGGGTGCTTCGGAGTCCAGCGTCACGCTGCGGCACGCCCTGCGCAACGCACTTATCCCGCTTTTCACACTCATCGGACTCGAGTTCTCCGGCCTGATGGGTGGCGTCATCGTGATCGACACCCTCTTCGCCATCCCAGGTTTCGGGAGGCTCATCTACAGCGCGTTCCTCCGCTCGGACTTCGTGATGATGCAGAGCCTGATGGTCCTGTTCGCGCTGGTGGTAATCGTGATCAACCTGTTGACCGACCTCTCCTACAGCCTGCTTGACCCAAGGATCCGTTACTCATGAGGTGGCGCTACACGCTTCGGCAGTTCATGCGCCGCCCGCTGGCCGTCGTCGGCCTCGTGATCGTGGTGGCAGTGGTACTCGTCGGCACCTTCGCGCCGCAGATCGCGCCGCATGACCCGACGAAGGCCGACTTCCTCGCCATCCTGCAGGCGCCCAGCGACCAGTACCTGCTCGGCACAGACGAGATCGGACGCGACCTGCTCTCCCGCCTGATCTTCGGCGCCCGTTCTTCCCTGCAGGCTGGACTGCTCGCCGTCCTCATCGCTGTCGGACTCGGCGTTCCGATCGGCCTGATCTCAGGCTACATGCGAGGCTGGGTCGATCAGCTGGTGATCATGCGCGTAGCAGACGCCATGATCGCTTTCCCCACCATCGTGCTGGCGCTCGCCCTGGCTGCGGCGCTTGGCGGCAGCCTGACCACAGCCATGCTGGCGATCGGCATCGGGGCGGCCCCGGCGTTCATACGCCTGGCACGTGCTCAGGCGCTGAGCCTCAGGGAGCAGGAGTTCGTGGAGGCGGCGCGTGCCCTGGGAACTTCGAGCAGCAAGATCATGTTCAAGCACGTTATTCCGAACATGATCGGACCGCTGCTCGTGCAGACTTCGATCGCGATCGCCGCAGCGATCCTGGCTGAGACCGCCCTCTCCTTCCTCGGGCTCGGTGTGCAGCCGCCCACTCCATCGTGGGGCAATACGCTGCGCATAGGAGCGGGCTACATGACCACCGCCCCCTGGCTGTCGCTCTATCCGGGCATGGCGATCTTCGTGACCGTGCTGGGAATCAACCTGCTGGGCGACGGGCTGCGCGATGCGCTCGACCCGAAGGACCGTGCATGAACGCTCGATGCTCATAGCCGTCAGGATCTTGATCGGTACGGTGCCGGAGGGGCTGGGGCACCGCTAGCTGGAGCTGTGGGCCGGGGCAGACTCAGGTCGCCCCAGCCCGCACCCGCGGTTACCGTTCCGGCGTTCCGGGCAGACTCAGGTCGCCCGAGGCGACGTCGAAGACATCGACTACGCACAGGAGCGGATCGTGCACGTTCGCGTTGACGCGCAGTCCCGCCGTGACGCCGTCGAAGTGGGCGTCCTCGACGGCTTCGATGTTGTCGAAGGGCACGCGGATCGTCACGTTGGCGCGGTCCATCAGGGGCTGCCAGCCGGGGCTGTCGATCAGCAAGGGCAGTCCGGGCCAGGTCTTCGGCAGGCGTGGGCTCGCCCCATCCGGAATGTCGATCACCTTGAGCGCGTCCGGACCACATTCGTCATCCGGTCCCAGCACCACCCAGTGGCTGTGCCAGACGTGCCCGTCGTTGTCGGTATCTCCGTCACCGTCCTCATCGAACAGCGGCGTGTCGTCGAAGTCGGGATGCGCCGTAACGGCAAGCGCCAGCAGACCGGCCTCGCGGTCGAAGC
>ERZ869909.1913-NODE-1913-length-15437-cov-3.850456_pt1 | contig 15437 bp, 11 predicted proteins | sample MGYA00520892_ERZ869909 | MGnify/ENA primary metagenome ERZ869909 (study PRJEB32215, sample SAMEA104723947) | bioreactor metagenome | biome: bioreactor; feature: anaerobic bioreactor; material: water | place: China | collected 2015-03-12 ...
GTCGGGGCTGGCTAGCAGCCCTTCATGCATGCAAGGCAAATGGGCGAAAGATCTTAGATCTTGCCGACCAGATCCAGCGACGGAGCCAGGGTCTTCTCGCCTTCTTTCCACTTGGCCGGGCAGACTTCACCCGGATGGGCAGCGGTGTACTGGGCAGCTTTCAGCTTGCGCAGGGTTTCGCTGACGTCACGGGCGATTTCGTTGGAGTGGATTTCCACGGTCTTGATCACGCCTTCCGGGTTGATCAGGAAGGTGCCGCGCAGCGCCAGACCTTCTTCAGCGATGTGTACGCCGAACGCGTTGGTCAGCTGATGAGTCGGGTCGCCGATCAGCGGGAACTGCGCCTTGCCAACGGCAGGGGAAGTTTCGTGCCAAACCTTGTGGGAGAAGTGGGTATCGGTGGTGACGATGTACACCTCGGTACCGGCCTTCTGGAAATCGGCGTAGCTGTTGGCAGCGTCTTCGATTTCGGTCGGGCAGTTGAAGGTGAAGGCAGCCGGCATGAAGATCAGCACCGACCACTTGCCCTTGAGGGACTCTTCGGTGACTTCGATGAACTTGCCATTGTGGAAAGCGTTGACTTTGAACGGTTGGACTTGGGTGTTGATCAGAGACATCTGCTAACTCCTTCGGGGTTCAGAAACTTTAACGGGGCCTACGATAACGCAGTCCACCGCATATGGTTAATTGATTAAGGGAATAATGACGATGCATTTTTACTATCGCCTTATGCCCTGCATGTCACCGCATCGACTACGACCACGGCATTGGCTGGCAATTCGCGTATGCGCAGTCGGTTCTACAGGCAGAACACTGGACTGCAAATATTTCACGCCTGTGGCCAGAAAGCCCGAATCGCCGCGACGCCCTGAGCACCAGCACGCAACGCCTTCGCCACATCGCCGGAACCGAGGCCACCCAAGAGGTATGCGGGCTGGCTGAAGGCTGACAGCCACTGAGCGGCGAGGGACCATCCCAGAGCCTGCGCTTCGGGGTGCGTAGCCGTACGAAGCACCGGCGAGAGGGTGATGAAATCTACCCCCATCGCCGTAGCCAAGTCCAGCTCATGAGCATCATGGCAGGACGCCGCCAGCCATTGCCCGGATGAAACCGGTCTGCCTTGTCCAGCATGCTGCCTGAGCTGTTCAGCGGTCAGATGCCAGCCGGTTGTCGGAAATTCGGTTGCCCATTCCACCGGGCCTTTAAGCATCAGTTGGGCACGCCCGGCACAAAGAGCCGTGGCCTCAACCGCCAGCGTCCGGTAATCGGAATGCGACAAGGATGGGGCACGCAGCTGGACCAGCCGAATACCCGCATCTAGCGCCCGCGCCATCCCGTTCAGCAGTTGCTCCGGCAAGCCATCGGGCGTTATCAGGTAGCGATCCGGCAGACGCGCTGCAGCAACTATCGGCCTGTTCGCCGCCGGAAAGCTGTAACCCGGCAATTGGGCCGGCTCCACCCAGGCCAGTGGCTGGCCCTCTGCGCCATGGGGCTCACCGGAAAAAGCCAACACCTGCCAGACATCCAGCAGCACCTGCTTGTCCGGGTAATCATGGCGAACCTGGATCAGCGGCTGCGCAGCCGTCACCGTGATGCCCAGCTCCTCGGCCAGTTCGCGAGCCAGCGCAGCCTCGACCGACTCGCCGGCCTCGACCTTGCCACCGGGAAACTCCCACAGTCCGCCCTGATGCTTGTCCAGCGGGCGTTTGGCGATCAGGACCCGGCCATCCACAGCCCGAATGACTGCAGCGGCAACATGGATTCGCTTCATCGTTCAGGCTTCTTCACTGGCCCGCCCGTGGCTGGCAGATTTGCATTCTGGCAGGCGCAAGCCATGCTTGCGAACCTGGCCACGCAGAGTCGTCGCGGGCATGGCCCGCTCCTACCCAAGCATCCCGCACGCTGCTGCGCCGCTTTATCAAGTCCGGTATTCGGCGTTGATACGCACGTACTCATGGGAGAGATCGGTGGTCCAGATGGTCTCACTGCAGTTGCCGCGCCCCAGTTCAATGCGAATGGTGATTTCTTCACGCGCCATCACCGCTGCGCCCTGCTCTTCGGTGTAGCTGGCTGAACGCCCGCCCTGACTGGCAATGCAGACCTCCCCGAGGAACACGTCAATCTTGCTGACATCAAGGTTCGGCACGCCGGCGTAGCCCACGGCGGCGAGGATGCGCCCCCAGTTCGGGTCGGAAGCGAACAGCGCCGTCTTGATCAGCGGCGAATGGGCAACGGCATAACCCACGTCCAGACATTCCTGGTGAGTCATGCCGCCATTGACCATGACCGTAACGAATTTGGTGGCGCCTTCGCCATCGCGCACGATGGCCTGGGCAACCTCCATGAACACCTCGAACACTGCCTGCTTCAGCTTGGTAAACAACTCGCCGCTGGCCTCGGTGATTTCCGGCAGGCTCGCCTGCCCGGTAGCGATCAGCATGCAGCAGTCGTTGGTCGAGGTATCGCCATCGATGGTAATGCGATTGAAGGACTTGTTTGCCGCATCACGCACCAGATCCTGCAGTACATCGCGCGACACTTTGGCGTCGGTGGCGATATAGCCAAGCATGGTCGCCATGTTCGGACGGATCATGCCCGCGCCCTTGGAAATCCCGGTCACGGTGACGGTGACGCCGTCATGCTCGAACTGCCGGCTGGCGCCCTTGGGCAGGGTATCGGTGGTCATGATGCCGGTAGCGGCTTCAGCCCAGTGATCCACGGACAAATCATCGAGAGCGGCCTGCAACGCAGCTTCGATCTTCTCCACAGGCAGCGGCTCGCCGATCACGCCAGTGGAAAACGGCAGCACCGCACTGTCTGCAACGCCCACCCGTTTCGCCAGGCTCGCACAGGTACGAAGCGCCGCCTGCATACCGGGTTCCCCGGTGCCGGCGTTGGCATTGCCGGTGTTGGTCAGCAGATAGCGCACCTCGCCGTGCATGCGCTCCCGGGTGACGAGCACCGGCGCTGCGCAGAAGGCATTGGTGGTGGTCACACCGGCCACACGGGAGCCTTCAGTGCAACGCATCACCACCACATCCTTGCGGCCTGGTCGCTTGATTCCCGCCGAAGCGATACCAAGCTCGAAACCGGGAACCGGGTGCAGTACAGGTAAAGGACCAAGACCGACAGCCATGGATACGCTCCTTCAAAAGTGACGGCCCGCAGGCCGCAGCGAAAACAGGGATAAAAACGCCGCGAGCGGCAGGACCGGTCGCGGCGTGATTTAGCAGAGATAGCCGCTCGTCAGGCCGCTGGAAAACGTAGGCGAGGCAGGCAAGACAAGGCAAAAACAGGTGAGGAAGCGGAGTTTAGGTGTTCTAAATGAGCATTCCGAGCCTGTTTTTAACGCAGTATTGCCAACGCAGGTAGTTTTCCAGCGGTCTGTTATTGAATCTGCCCATGGCAATGCTTGTACTTCTTCCCCGAGCCGCAGGGGCATGGCTCGTTGCGCCCGACCTTAGGCTCGGTGCGCACCGGCGTCATCACAGGTGCAGCCGCGCCCTCGGCCTCGGCCTCTTCCGGCTCTGCAAGCGCGGACACCTCGTCATGCTGGAATTGCATGCGCTGCGCCAGTTGCTCGGCTTCGCGACGCAGACGTGCCTCTTCCTCGACCGGGTCCTCACGACGCACCTGCACATGGGAGAGCACACGAATCGCATCGCGTTTGATGGATTCGAGCAGGTCCTTGAACAGGGCGAAGGATTCACGCTTGTATTCCTGCTTGGGATTCTTCTGCGCATAACCACGCAGGTGAATGCCGTGGCGCAGGTGATCCATGGTCGACAGGTGGTCCTTCCACAGGTCGTCCAGCACACGCAGCACGATCTGCTTCTCGAAGGTGCGCAGCGCTTCGGCGCCAGCCATATCTTCCTTCTCGCTGTACGCTTCGATCAGGGCCTGCAGGATGCGCTCACGCAGCACTTCCTCATGAAACTTGTCATCCTCGTCGAGCCACTGCTGGACCGGCAGACGGGTTCCGAAATCGCTGTAAAGCACTTCTTCCAGGCCGGCGATATCCCACTGTTCCGGCAGGGACTGCGGCGGAATATGCTGACTGATGGCATTGTCGAGCGCTTCGCGGCGGAACTCGGCAACGGTCTCGCCGATCTCGTCGGCAGCCAGCAGGCTGTTGCGCATGTGGTAGATGACCTTGCGCTGCTCATTGGCCACGTCGTCGTATTCGAGCAGTTGCTTACGCATGTCGAAGTTGCGTCCCTCGACCTTGCGCTGTGCCTTCTCGATGGCGTTGGTGACCATGCGATGCTCGATGGCCTCACCGGATTCCATGCCCAGCGCCTTCATGAAGTTCTTCACCCGGTCGGAGGCGAAGATGCGCATCAGGCTGTCTTCCAGCGACAGATAGAAACGGCTGGAACCGGCGTCGCCCTGACGTCCGGCACGACCACGCAGCTGGTTGTCGATACGCCGCGATTCGTGACGCTCGGAAGCGATCACATGCAGGCCGCCGGCTTCGAGTACGGCCTGGTGGCGCTTCTGCCATTCGGCCTTGAGTTGCGCGACCTGCTCGTCGGTAGGGTTCTCGAGCGCCGCAACTTCCACTTCCCAGTTGCCGCCCAGCAGGATGTCGGTACCGCGACCGGCCATGTTGGTGGCAATAGTGACCGCGCCTGGACGACCGGCCTGGGCGATGATCTCGGCTTCCTTGTCATGGTGCTTGGCGTTGAGCACCTTGTGTTCGATGCCTTCCTTCTCCAGCAGTCGCGACACGTATTCAGAGCTTTCGATGGTCGCGGTACCGACCAGCACCGGACGGCCATTGTTCTGGCAATCCTTGATATCGGCGATGATCGCAGCGTACTTCTCTTCCTGGGTCAGGTAGACAAGATCGTTGTAATCCTTGCGCGCCAGCGGCTTGTTGGTCGGGATGACCATCACCGGCAGGCTGTAGATCTGCATGAATTCAAAGGCTTCGGTGTCGGCAGTGCCGGTCATCCCGGAAAGCTTCTTGTAGAGGCGGAAGTAGTTCTGGAAGGTGGTCGAAGCCAGCGTCTGGCTTTCCGGCTGAATCGGCAGCCCCTCTTTCGCTTCGATGGCCTGGTGCAGACCTTCAGACAGACGACGTCCGGGCATGGTGCGGCCCGTATGCTCGTCGATCAGCAGCACCTGGTCGTTCTGCACGATGTATTCGACGTTGCGATGGAACAGCTTGTGCGCACGCAGGCTGGAATAGACGTGAGTCAGAAGCCCCAGATTGTGCGCCGAGTAGAGGGTTTCGCCTTCAGCGAGCAGTCCGGCCTGCGTCAGCATTTCCTCGACGAACTGGTGGCCCAGCTCGTTCAGCTCGACCTGGCGAGTCTTCTCATCAATGCTGTAATGCCCTTCCTGGGTAACGACGCCCTCTTCTTCCTCGATGTGCTGCTTGAGCGTCGGGATAAGCTGGTTGATCTGCTGATAAAGCTTGGAGCTGTCCTCGGCCTGGCCGGAAATGATCAGCGGCGTACGCGCCTCGTCGATGAGGATGGAGTCCACCTCATCGATCACGGCAAAATTCAGTTCACGCTGGTTCTTGTCTTCGAGGCTGAACGCCATGTTGTCGCGCAGGTAATCGAAGCCGAATTCGTTGTTGGTGCCGTAGGTGATGTCCGCCGCGTAGGCAGCGCGCTTTTCTTCCGGCGGCTGGAACGGCGTGACGATGCCGACCGACATCCCCAGGAACTCGTACAATGGACGCATCCAGTTGGCATCACGACGGGCCAGGTAGTCGTTGACGGTCACCACGTGGACGCCTTTACCTTCCAGCGCATTGAGGTAGACCGCCAGGGTCGCGACCAGGGTCTTGCCTTCACCGGTGCGCATCTCGGCAATCTTGCCTTCGTGCAGGGTCATGCCGCCGATCAGCTGTACATCGAAGTGGCGCATGCCCATGACACGCTTGCCCGCTTCACGGCAGACAGCGAAGGCTTCGGGAAGAACCCTGTCGAGCGACTCGCCTTGAGCGATACGGGCCTTGAACTCTTCGGTCTTGCTTCGCAGCTGCTCGTCGGACAGCGACAGCATCTGCTCTTCGAGTGCATTGACGGACTGAACCGCCTTGAGCATGCGCTTGACCTCACGCTCATTCTTGCTTCCAAAGAGTTTCTTCATTAAAGGCGCAAACATATCGACAAGGACTTCCATGCTGGGGATGGAGACACGCACGCGGGGCCACCACGATAACGTGCAAAGGGAGCATTCTACTCGCAAATGCCGGTGAGAAAAGGTGCCCGCTACGCACCGGCGAAAGCCCGTCATACTGCAAAGCAATCGACCCGGCAGTCAACCCGTACTGCTTGGACGCTGAATGCCACAGGGCTTCTGCTAAGCTTGTGGCCCGCCAATGCCACCGCCGGATCACCACCATGTCGCTGCGCCCCCCGCCAGCCCGAGCGCCCGCTGCGCTGCTGCGCGAAGCAAAGCCGCTGAAAGCCTTGTTCAGCGAGGCAAGACGGCTCGATCGCCTGCAGCATCTGGTTGAACAGCAGCTGCAACCCGCTGCGCGCGAGCACTGCCATGTCGCCTCCTGGCGCGAGGGCACACTGTTGCTTATCGTCACCGACGGGCATTGGGCGACCCGCCTGCGCTATCAGGAGCGCCGGCTGCAACGCCAATTACAGGGTGTGGCAGAGTTCAGCGGCCTGAACCGCATCCTGTTCAGGGTACAACCTCCCGAGACTCCCCGACACAAACCCGGCCCCGCCCCGGAGTTGTCCACCCGGGCGGCAGACAATATCCAGGAAACCGCCCGCGGCATCAGGGACCCCAAACTGAAAGCTGCCCTCGAACGGCTCGCCAGCCACGCACGGCCCGTCGAAGAGGACTGAGACCAACATCTCGGCCCCCCTTTGCTGCCGCGCACTGATTCGCAACTCAACGATGCCAGCGGTAGGATGTCCACTGACTCATCGAAGAACGAGGTCACGATGCTCGACATGACAGGCATCTCAGGATGCTGATCGGCGCGCTGCTCATCATTACCTGGCTGATCCTGCTGATCCGCTACCCCCTGCGCGCGCTGCCGATTTCACTGGGCGCGCTGCTGGGCCTCGGCCTGGTCGCCGCCTGGGTCATCTGGCAGGAACAGCAAGAAGCGGCGTTACTGGATCAACTCGAACTGCGCCTGGTCTACGCACCTGACGCCTGCCCGGCTGCCCGCCCCTTGCGGGTCACCCTCGACAACCACAGCCCCAAGCCCCTTCGCAGCCTGCGTTGGAACATCAGCGCCCATGCACCCGGCTCCACGCTGAACCTGGTCAGCTCGACTTACGATGCGCCCCAGTACGGCGGACCAGACGACCTGCAGCCTGGAGCGCGCTGGCAGTCCTGCGTGCCACTGCCCATGCTGCGCGCGGGATACCGCGCCAGCACCCTGGAATTCCGTGCCGAACGACTGCAGGGGCACTTCGCCAACTGATTTCCATGGCTGCGCCGTTTCGCCATTGGCTGCGCAAATGCTTTCCATCTCTGCACAAGCGCTTTAAGCTGTATAAAAAACCAGTATCAATAGATTAAGCCGAGGTAGTGGATGGCCGTTGAAGTGGTGTACCGCAGCAGCCGGGATCTGGAGCGTTTGTTCATGGATAAAGCAGAAGCCGACCGTCACGACAAGATGCTAGAACTCGCCGAAACACTGGCGACCGTTCTGCAACAGGCGTCGCCCTCGCTGAGCGAACAGCAGGCTGAAGACATCGGCATCTTCATGGCCAGGCATCGGGAGCTGTTCGCCAAGGCGTTCAGGAACAACCCAGAGGCATTGGCGGAACTTCCCTCCCCCGAAAGCGGGACCTGAGCAGTGTTAAAGCGCCTGCTGCCATGCTTGAAAGATCAAAGCCAACCCAGCGCCTTGGCCCGCGCGACTGCCTGAGTGCGGCGTGCCACGCCCAACTTGGTGTTGATGCGCCGTGCATGGGTCTTGACCGTGTGCAGTGAAATGAACAGTTGCTCGGCAATTTCCTGATTCGAGCAGCCCTGAGCAATGAGGCGCAACACGGTGAGTTCACGATTGCTCAACATCACTTCGTCACCCACGGTCAGGGAGTCTTCCGGCTCGCGCTCGAACTGAAGAAGCCTGTCGCGCAGACGCTCGCCCTTGCCGGCAGGCAATATTCTGGCAAGCCATTGCGGCTGGCGATGCTGGAGTTCGTACAGGGGTTTGACCAGCTGCTGCCGGGCCGCCTCACCAAGCGCCCTGCGCAACTCCAGCTCCGCCTCGTCATGCCGGCCATCGAGTTGAAGCGCTTCGGCAAGGGTAAAGCGACATTCACAGGCAAGCCCCAGTCGCTGCAGACGAAGGTTCTGCTCGATCAGTTCGCGCAATGTCTCGATCGCCAGCAAGCAGCGGCCAGCCAGCATATCGATCAGCGCCATATAACGCTGCACGCGCGGCAGCAGTTCGTAGAAGCCGGAAGGGGCAATGTAGGAGTGCCCCTCATAAAGCTCCAGCACCTGATTCAGTACCGTACGGGCCTTTCGCAATTGCCCCTGATGCAGCCAGGTTACCCCGGTGATCATCGGCAGAATCCCGCGGAAGCGTGCTTCCGGTACGTGCCGCCACTGTGTCAGCCGCTCTGCCTCGCGCAGCCAGTGATAGGCGCTGGGAAATTCCTGATTGCGCGCAGCCAGCTCGGCCAGTCCCGCATAACCGAAGAACATGTAGGAATCGCCACAGGTCTCGGTCTCGATCCGACCTTGCTGAAAAGCTTCCCGGGCTGGCTCGTCCAGCCCCTGATAGGCCAGCAGATGCCCTTGCAGCAACTTCAACCGGCCAATGATCGGGCTGTGCCCAACGCTGTCGCGCAGCACCATGAGTGATTCATCGAGTACACCCACGGCGCGCTCGAACTCGCCGGTAAGCTCCAGAAGCTGTATGCGATCAACGCTAAGCATCATCTCGTACAACACACTGCCCTTGAGCCGTGCGAGCTTCATGCCTTCACTGTTGTACTGCTGCGCCAGCTCAAGCTGACCCTCGGCCATCGCCTGCTGGCAGAGCGCCTGATAGCAGAGGACACGTTGCGCCCAGGCATGATCCGACAAGACTTCCAGCGCCTGTAGACAGTAACCCCTAGCCTCTGGCTCCCCGCGCAGCCGCGCCAGAAAGCCCCGCAGCGCCTGCCACTGCGCCAGCAACTGAGCCTGGCGCCGCGCATCGGGCTGCGGGAAAAACTTCGCGAGATCGGCCAGGCAATCGTCCACTTCGTCAAGCCTGGCTGAAACGATCAGGGCCCAGCCCTGCAGCACGATCAACCGTGTGGTGCTGGCAAACAGGTCCTGCGGCAACTCGCTGCGCCACTTCAGGAAATGCGAAACATTGTCGCCGATGAGCAGTTGCTCCTGCCCATAGCGCTGCAGGAAATTGGCCGCCACCTCCGGCTGTCCCGCCCACAGGGCGTGCTCGACCGCCTCGCGCATCTCCCCGCGATTGGCGAACCACTGGCAGGCACGCAAATGGGTCTGGGTCGGCGAGAGCGATTCCGACATGCGCTGCAGCATCAGCGCCAGCGGTCGCCACAAGCGAAACCATTCACCGCAGTTGTCGATCTGGCGGATGAACAGCTGAGAGGTTTTCAACGCGTCGAGAATGTTGCTGCCAGCCCCATCTAGCACATGTTCACACAGCTGCGGTGAAAATCGCGGCAAGCGCGCCAACGCATACATTGCCTGACAAATCTCGTCGCTCTGCCCCTCCAGCACCTCGCGCTGGACATAATCCCTGAGCAACGGCGTGCCGGCCTGCAGACGCTCGCGCACGGCCTGTTCGTCGGCATTGAACAGCAGCAGGCTGACCCCCGCCAGCCAGCCTTCGCTACCCGCCATCAACTGCTTGAAAGTATCTTCTGTGAGGTCCAGGCGATGGGCCTTCAATACCTGCCTGAGCTCGCCGGCTGTCAGCGCCAGCGCCTCACCCTCCAGCTCAAACAAATCACCTTGCAGCAACAGCCTGGGCAGCTTCCACACGGGCTTTCGCCGGCTGCTGACCCACCAGCTGACCGTTTCGGGGCCTTGCTCAAGCAACATATCCAGGCAGGCATCGAATGCCGGAGCCACCTGCCTTGGATAGTCATCAAGCATGATCCACAAGGGTTTCCGGGATGCATTCAGCAGACCGAGCAGGTCCTGCTGAATATCCTCGGTCGCCGCTGGCAAACCACCCATGTTCCGACTGAGCTGCGAGTAAAGCGCCTCGGCAGAAAATGGGCGACCACCCAGATCAAGCCAGACCAAATGTGTATCGGTCGGCACCCGGCGGGCACACTCGCTCAGCAGCACACTCTTGCCAAAACCCGCTGGCGCGCAGATCAGGCGCAGCCGGCAACGGGCCTCCAGCAAGGCATCTACCAAACGTGACCTTGGAACATGCACGGGAGGCAGGCGTGGAACAGTCGCGACCTGAACCTGCGCAGCGGCTTCCGTGCTGATCGCGCCGAGATTGAAGCGGACGGACATGGTGAGGCTCTCTTGTTCGTATCTATCCATGAGAAAGCAAGAGCGCAGCCGTCGGGATCTCGCCCTGTCGTCGCGCCATTGCGCTCACAACGCTGCACGATTCCGTACCTTTTGTCGACTCGCAGTGGCGATGCAAGCTTGTCCGCCCTGTTTATTGGCCAAATAACATCCTTATATCGGCGAAATAAAAAAGGCGGCCATCTGGCCGCCTTCCTTCACCTCAGGATGTTTCTTGATCAACGCACCCCGGCGTTACGCAATGCGGCGGGTGTGAAGTCCCGCGCTGTAGCACGATGGCCGTATGCCCACGGCTTCTCTTCGTTGGCCATACCGATTGCGATATAGCGTCCGGAAATGATGTCGTACAGCGCTTCAAAGGCGTATGCCTGGGCCTTGTGCTGGTAGTACTGCAGCATATGGGCCTCGCCTACACGCCACAGCTGGCCGCGGCCGTCATAGAGTTCCGACTGAACGATGGTCCAGCTGTCCTCATCGATGAAGAAGCGACGCTTGGCGTAGATGTTGCGCTCGCCGCTCTTGAGCGTTGCCTCAACTTCCCAAACGCGATGCAGCTCGTAACGCGCCAGGTCCTGGTTGACGTGACCTGCCTTGATGATGTCGCTGTACTTGATATCGCTGGAGGCAATCTCGTAGCTGTTGTACGGAATGTACATTTCCTTCTTGCCGATCAACTTCCAGTCGTAACGATCCGGCGCACCGCTGAACATGTCGAAGTTGTCGGTGGTACGCATGCCGTCGGAGGCGGTACCCGGACCGTCGTACGCCACCTGCGGCGCGCGGCGGACGCGGCGCTGACCGGCGTTGTAGATCCACGCCTGGCGCGGCTCCCTAACCTGATCCAACGAGTCATGAACCAGCAGCACGTTACCCGCCAGACGCGACGGTGCGGTCACGCGCTGCTTGAAAAACAGCAATGCGTTCTTCGCGCGCTCGGGATCCAGGTCGGTCATCTCCGACGGAAAAGCCACCTCATCCTCGAAGTGCACCATGGTGTAGCTGCCATTGGTTTGCGGTGTGGCCTGGGTGATGTTGCGGCGCACGTTGCCGCCGCGGTAGCGGGTGATGTGGTTCCACATCACTTCAAGACCGTTCTGCGGAATCGGGAAGGCGTAGTAACGGCTGTCGGTGAAATTGCTCACACCGTTGCCACCCTCGACCAGCTCGGTGTTTGCCGCGCTCTTTCTGGCTGCCTCGTAAACCGCGTCAGGTACCGCCGAAGTGCGATGGGTCGGGAATACACGAATCTTGTAGGTATCTGGATAGCGCTGGAACATCGCCATCTGGCCTGCGGTGAGCTTGTCTTTGTACTGCTCGGCGTTCTGCGCAGTGATGACGAACTTCGGCTGCTCATCCTTGAAAGGGTTGGTCAGATGGCCGTTCTTGAGCGGCGCTGCATCGGTGCTCAGACCGCCGGTCCACGCGGGGATAGTGCCATCGGCGTTACCCGCCATTTCGGCGCCCAGCGGCGTCAGCGAAGTGCCGAGTTTGGCGACCTCTTCCGGTGAAACGGCAGCCATCACGCTACTTGCCAGCAGCGAGAATGCCAGGACGCTGAACAGTTTTCTTGTTGTTTTCATAAATTTCCAGTTCCTCTAGATCTTGTTTGGCCGCAGCCTTGCTTATACCTGCATCTGCCGATGCGCCGTTAGTGGCACATCGGCAGGGATAGCAAAGGCTCCTTAGAAGTTCACGCCGACGCTGAAGGCGAGGAAGTCACGGTCAACCAGCGTGTTGTAATCACCACCAAAGAAGTCGGTGTAGGACAGGCTGGCGGTGTAGGTGTTCTGGTAGACGGCATCCAGACCGATACTGACGGCCTTGGCGCCTTCATTGAACAAACCGTTAGGGCCGTAGCCGTCGACGTCATGGGAGAAGGAGATATTGGGTGTCAGGTTAACGCCAGCGAATACGTTGTTGTAATCAGCCAGTGCGCGCAAGCGGTAACCCCAGGAGTTGGCGGTTACGAAGCCGTCCCAGCCGTAACGGGCCGCAGATTCGAAGTTGTTCGGCTCAATACCCGCTGGCGAGCCGTAGATCGCATCACGCCCATAACGTATATCCCGCCTGCTTTCCAGCCCGCCAACGTGCGCATAGCCAATTTCACCCACAACTGTCACACGCCCGGCGCCCAATACCTGATCGAAGAAATGGGTGAAGGTCGTCTGGATCTGGGTGATTTCCTTACGGTTGTAACCTCGGTTGTCCTGTCCAGCCAGAGCCCGAGCTCCTGCCGTATTGCCAACCCCAAGCGCCCCGCCAATACCCGAAGCCAGAGTGAAAGTCGTATCCGTAGTATTGATTTGCACCGGTGCATTCGGACGATAGCTGACTTCACCTGACCAAGCAGTGCCTGTAGGCAGAATAGTAGAGAAGCTCAGACCATAGAGCTGGATATCCTCAGGATACTCGAGGTAATACTGACCACGTCCAAGCAAGGTACCAAGCAACGCAGCACGACCCGCTGCTAGAGCGGCTGCCTGAGCTTGTTGGAGGGTACCGCCTGCGTTCATGACTGCGGTAGCGGCTGCATTACCGCCAACTGTAGATGCACTCCCGGCGGCCAAGATGCCCGCCTGGTCAGTATTCTGCATGCTCAGAAACGGAGTTCGGCTGTGGTAGTTCATAAAGTAGGCGCCGTACTCGGTGGAATCACCAAGCCAACGCAGCGCTAGACCGAACTGTCCCGAGTCACGCGCGTCACGATCGCCTCCACGAGGCACCATCAAGCCCTCATTGGAAGTGGTTACACCGTAAGCGCCTAACAGTGCTCGATCTTGCGCCCTGAGCCCGTCGAGAATGTAGTAATTGCTATCGCAGCCATCTGCCGCCACATCGTTACTGGCAAAGAAAGTACCGCAGTTATCAGCGATCGTCTGGTCCCACTCCAACTGATAGAAAGCCTCCATGCTCAAGCGATCGCTCAAGCTTTGAGACACATACAACATATTGACCGGAATCAGACCTTCCTTGATTTCTGCTCCAGGACGGCGAAACGCAGCAGCATCGAGAGGGTTTATCGAGTTGATCGAGTTACCAATAAAGGTACTTTCACCCCAGCTCACCACCTGACGACCGATCCGCACCGTGCCCGGCAGGTCACCCAGCGAGTAATTGTGGTAAAGGAAAGCGTCGAGAATCTGCGCGCCGGAGGATTGCGCAGCCTCTTTGCGATTGCTGTCGCTGATGTCTTTGAACAGACGGTTTTCGTCCTTCAGTTCGAAGTCATACCAGTATTTACCGCGGATAAAGGCACCGCTATCTCGGTAACGCAGTTCAAGGTCATGCACACCCTTGAAGATCTTGGAGAAGGTTTCGCCTTTCTTGAAGTTCAAGCGGCCATCATCACCTGTCTGGGTATAGCCCCTGCCACCGTTTGACTTACCCACCAGATCCATATCCCGGTCAGCCATGGACCAGCTGGCACCCACGGACATGGAAGAATCGAACTGCCCCTCGATTTCCCCGATATTGAAATTGACTGCGTAAGCCGGCGCAGCAGTGCCCAGCGCAACGGCAAGGGCCAGTGTCTTGGGCTGGAAGATTCCTTGCCTTGTTGTTTTTGTCATGAGGCGCTCCTGGTTGGTTCAAAGTACGCTCCACCCTAACCAGACGGCGGCAAGGGGTTAAGCGCACTAAGGTTTGATTTGCTTTGTAATCCTTTAGTGCTAATAGCCTTACCAGCAAAGGGCTTGAAGGGTGTTTGACAGGACAGTGCCGTATTCTCCGCCGTCAGGCTATCCGAGAGATTAGTCGCCCGCAGCGCCCGTGCAAGTCCCGATACAGAGCCATTGCGGCACCATTCAAGGGAAAAACCGGATAACGGTGGTTTGGTAAGCCTGCCCAAACATCCAAGCGGCGTTATGGCAGTAAGCGGGGCCTGCCAGGCACGACTTTGGTCGCAAGTGCTCGCGCACCGAAACGTTACCCCGGCTCGGCACTTGAGATGAAAGGAAACAACCGTAGGATGGAATCGCCGCAGGCGCTTCCGTCGTTAACCGCGAAGGGCTAAGCGCCTGGCAGGTAGATGGCGACCGCACCTGCCGCCCCGGATTACGCCTTCGGCTAATCCAGCCTACTCCTTCCCAATAGCGGCTCAGCCGCAAGCATTTGCGGGTTACAGCCCTTTCACCGCATAAATGCCGGGCGCGTTGCGCCAATAGCCCTTGTAGTCCATGCCGTAACCGAACACATAGCGATCCGCACAGTTCAGCCCCACGTAATCCGCCTTCAGATCCGGACGGGCCTTGCGCTGGTGATCCTTATCCACCAGCACGGCGGTATGCACGGCGGAAGCACCGGCATGGCGGCAGAAGTCGATGATCGCACCCAGGGTATGCCCCTCGTCGAGGATGTCATCGATGATCAGCACATCACGGTCGATAAAGGAAATTTCCGGCTTGGCCTTCCAGAACAGCTCACCGCCACTGGTCTCATTGCGATAGCGCGTGGCGTGCAGGTAGGACAACTCCAAGGGAAAGTTGAGCCTGGTCAGCAGCTTGCCGGAAAAGATCAGGCCGCCATTCATCACGCAGAACACCACGGGGTTACGCTCGGCCAGGTCAGCATTGATTCTGCTCGCGACTGCCTCGATGGCCGCTTCAACCTCGGCTTCGGCATGCAGGCAATCAGCTTCAGCCATGACTTGGCGGATATGTGCAAGATCGACGGACATAGCGAGGCTCCAGAACGGTAGTGAGCGGAGCAGCCCGGTCGGCTGCGCCTTCAAGGGGCGCGACGATACCGATGCCAATGCAGGCAGAGCAAGTGCCGTTCGACACAAAACAGGCTGTTGAAAAACCACCTGCGTTTTAAACGGCCCTATAAATAGCGGCTACCCCTGTGATGCATTAATCTACGCCGGTTTATTCGACCGCCGGAGCCAGCCATGTCCATTCGAGAAATTCGCCACCCGCTTATTCGCCACAAACTTGGGCTGATGCGCCGGGCAGATATCAGCACCAAGAACTTCC
>ERZ869909.1915-NODE-1915-length-15432-cov-5.300163_pt1 | contig 15432 bp, 15 predicted proteins | sample MGYA00520892_ERZ869909 | MGnify/ENA primary metagenome ERZ869909 (study PRJEB32215, sample SAMEA104723947) | bioreactor metagenome | biome: bioreactor; feature: anaerobic bioreactor; material: water | place: China | collected 2015-03-12 ...
TCAGAAGTGAAACGCAGCTGCGACGATGGTAGTGTGGCATTCGCCATGCGAGAGTAGTACACCGCCAGGCACCTTATTCAAGCAAAAGCCCTACACGATGTGTAGGGCTTTTTGCGTTACTGGTTTCGGTTCAGATTACCATGCCTGTCAAATCTCCAGTGCTCAGCACCAAGCAAGTCCAGATAGGATCTGGCTTCTGTAAGGGGAATGGCACTGATAAAGTGTTGCTGATGGTCGAGGAAGATCAGCCATTGTTGGCTGTCGTCGGCCAGCTCTGCCGTAGATAAGTAACGGTGCATCCCAAAAAAGAGTGGCGGATAGTGCTTCCAGCCTTTTTGGCTGCGAAAGATATAATCGCTTTGGTAATCCAGGTGTAGGTAATTGGCTTGTTCAATAGCGGAAAGTTCGCTCTTATGGACAATGTTGGCAATGGCTATGCTGTTGCTGCTCGCAATCAATTGTTGATGACGCTGTTGTTGCAGATCCTGGTTTTTCTGCTTCTGTATCAAGGTATCTGTAAAGCTTTGATCCAGTGGCGGGCTGAGCTCTAAAGCAAAATAAGCCTCGCGATACTCTCTGAATAGTTGTTCCCTGCCATCCGCATCATCACAGATTAACTCACGGTTTTGCCAAAGGCTCACATTACGAGAAGGTAACAGCGCTACGGTACGTACAAAGTCCCGGTAAGACTCCATTGGTACTTCCAGTGTTTGTTCGATCACACTCAGAGCAGGTAAGCTCTCAAGCTCCTGATACAAGTTATTCCACTGCATAGCTGATTCACCGTGCTGACAGTTGCTATAAGCTTCTGTTAGCTGTTGACTAAGCGCTTCGGTATCGAGTGCAACCTGAAGCAAGCGCACTTGTTGTGCTGTAAAGTCGTCAGCGCTAAGGCTTGCGAAGAGTGTAAAGGCAGCAATCGAGAGCATAGTAGGGTCATCAGCTAAAACGCCAGATTAACATTAGTTTAGCTGACACGCTACTCTGAGCCGGGTGTTGTCAGTGCTACTCCCACCATGCGTCGTAATCGTTCGATGATCTGTTTTTTACCGGTAAAACCGTAGATTTTGGCCAAATCGTCAAAGCTTTTCTTTTGCCACAACAGCGCGATGCAGATCTCTGCGTCTGCTGCTGAAACATCCTGCACATGTTGGTTGAACCAATGCAACAGCTGGGTATATACCAGCTCGAAAGGGCGTTGCTGATCGGCAAATAAGATCAGCGCCTGATAATCCAGTTGACTAAGCGCTTGCTGAAGCGGCGTGACCAGTTGCTGTAGTAACGCTGGCAAAAGCTCCGGGTAGAGCGCTGGGATTTGATGATAAAGCTGACGACGAAAGCTGCTCTCCAGTTGTTGAATAGTGCTTTGCTGTTTATCACTTGGCTTTAGCATCAGCAGTGAATGCTCGCCGCTGGCCTGATCGGCCGTGATACCTAGCCGCACAGGTACAAAGCCAGCTTTTAGCCAGAAGTTCAGCACTTTGGTTGCTACGGCAAAACTGGTACCGAGCAGACGCTCTGCTTGCTGGTAGTGCGCGCAAATGTGAGTAAGCAGCATACTGCCAAGGCCCTGGCCTTGCAGTTTTGGGTGCACTACGATGCGCTGAATACGCGCCATTGGCTGTTGGCTCAGTTCGGGTTGTTGCAGGTGAAAAGCCAGACTTTGTGCCAGCAGGTGCCCTTGTACCCGCCGCTTGCCTAGTAGTATTTCTTTACTGAGTATTTCGGGTAACTTGCCTTCCAGACTGATCAGCGCGCAGGCCAGCAGCTCGTCGTCTTGCAGCAGTGCGAAAATTTCCAGCTGAGGGTTGTCGAGCAAAGCGGCCAGATCGTCGACCCTGGTTTGGTAATGCGCCAAGGACAGTAAATGAAACAAGGACTGCAATAGCTGCGGCTGCTTTACCAGTTGGGCCGAGTTTAGTTGCTTAAGCTGCAGTTTATCGCTACTGCCGGTCCATGTCGGATCGGGCTCTGTCAGGTTCAGTAGCAAGGTATGAAACAACAGCTGCTCGAGTGGATCACCGGCGGCATAACGAATGGGATGTTGCAGCTGCAACTGTTTGAAACCAGCAAAATGCTGCTGCAAATAGGCCTGAAAGCGCAATTGAAAGCCACGGCCTGTGCCTTCGTAGCCATGCTCGGTGGTGGCGAATACAACTCTGGGATAGGCCTGCACCAGCTGCTGCAATAAGGGAGTAGGAATAGCCGCTGATTCATCGACCAGCACCAGATCGGCTTTGGGTTGCTGCTTGAGCAGCACATCGATGGGCAGGTAATGCAGCCGTGTTTGTTGCTCAGTGCTGGTATGGGCGGCAAAGTGCTGTTGGCAGATAGCGGCTGCCGCCTCATTGGGCGCAGTCAGCAGAGTCTGTTTGCCTTGCTGAGCCAACTCCGCTGCAGCCAGGCCCAGTGCTGCTGATTTACCCCGTCCCCGATGCGCGGTCAGCACCAATGGGCGTTTACGATGGCCCAGTGCTACTTTACGGATGGCGGCAACCGCAGCTTGCTGCTCAGAGCTGGCATAAGGTGTCGGCGCTGGTTCTGAATTTTCTGCGGCTGAAAAACTTGGTGCCTGAATAATCTCATCCGGTGTTAGCCAGGCCAGCACACATTGCTGCAAGCGCTGGCAGAAAAACCGCAGAAAACTGCCCTGATGCTTGGTTGCATCCAGTGGATAGGGCAAGAGATGACGATGGTCGCTGTTGGGTTGCTTTATCCACTGCTCAGGCTCTGGTGTCAGTAACAACCAAAGGCCGCCGGCTTTGATGCTGCCACTGACCGCGGCGACCAGATCGGCCGGAAAACCTTGTTCAGCGTTGATGATCAGCCAATCGCACTCACTGCCTAGTTGCTTGTGTTGCCGGCTCGGTACCAATGCTTCAGGTGGTGCATCCGGGCCAATCCAGCACAGTTTTTGGGGCTTATGTTGCAGCAGCAGCTGTCGCACCTCTGGCAATAAGCGGCTGTTGCTGCCACTAAATACCACCGGCAGGCGGCAGTGAGCCGCGCTGGCCGCTCTGAGCCACTCAGGCAGCTGCTGGCACAGCATCAGGCGATGGCCTCCAGCCGGGCATAGGCCGTGACCAACCATTTGCTGCCGACTTCATCAAAATTGATCTGAATTCTGGATTGTGGGCCACTGCCCTCGTAGTTCAGCACTGTGCCTTCGCCAAATTTGCTGTGCAGTACCCGCTGCCCGAGTTTGTAGCCGGTGTTCTCAAAGGCAACATGGCTGGCTTGCTGACTGAAGCGCCCGCTACTGACCGGTTGTACCACCCGGGTGGTCAGACGAATAGGCTCGAGGTACTGTTCGGGAATTTCGCGTAAAAAGCGCGATGGTAATTGATGATGCTCCTGACCATAGACCCGCCGGCTTTCGGCATGGCAAAGGTACAGCTTTTGCATCGCCCGGGTCATGCCGACATAACAAAGCCGCCGCTCTTCTTCCAGCCGGCCGGGCTCATCGGCACTTTGTTGGCTGGGGAACATGCCCTCTTCCAGGCCGTTGATAAACACCAGCGGGAACTCTAAGCCTTTGGCACTGTGTAGTGTCATCAGCTGTACCGCATCGGCATGCTTGTCGGCTTGATAATCGCCGGCATCCAGTGCGGCCTGAGCTAGGAAAGACTCCAGTGGCGTCATTTGTTCGTCGGCTTCGTAGGGCGCGGTCTGGCAAGCGGTGATCAGCTCGTTTAAGTTTTCTAATCGGGTTTGGGCTTTTTCGCCTTTTTCCGCCTGATACATGGCGTAGAGTCCTGAGCGTTTGATGGCATGCTCGGCTTGTTCATGCAGTGGCAGATCGTCGCAGGCCTCGCTTAGCTGTTCGATCAGTTCAATAAACTGGCCAATGGCATTGGCTGCCCGGCCAGAGAGTTGTTTGGTGGCCAGCAGCTGTTGCAGGGTTTGCCACAGCGTCAGTTGTTGCTCCCGGGCCGCTGCCCTGACTTTGGTCAGGGTCGTTTCGCCAATACCGCGAGCCGGGGTGTTGATGACCCGTTCAATGGCAGCATCGTCCTGCCGATTGGCAATCAGCCGCAGATACGCCAAGGCATCTTTGATCTCCTGGCGCTCATAGAAGCGCAGGCCGCCGTAGATGCGGTAATTTAAACCAGCCTGGATCAGCGCTTCTTCCAGAATACGGGACTGGGCATTGTTGCGGTACAAAATCGCCGTATCGGTCAGGGTATTGCCCTGCTGCTGCCAGTCTTTGATGCGACCGACAATAAAGCGGGCTTCATCCAGCTCGTTAAACGCGGTATAAACGGAGATCGGTTCGCCTTCAAGGCCATCGGTCCATAAGTCTTTGCCCAGCCGATCGCTGTTGTTGGCAATCACCGCATTGGCGGCCTTTAGGATGGTGGCGGTGGAGCGGTAGTTTTGTTCCAGCCGGATGGTGACCGGCTCATTGAAATCGCGCAAAAAGCTCTGAATATTCTCGACCCTGGCGCCGCGCCAGCCATAAATCGACTGATCGTCATCGCCGACAATCATCACCTTGCTATCCGGCCCGGCCAACAGCTTGAACCAGCGGTACTGAATGGCGTTGGTATCCTGAAACTCATCCACCAGCACATGACGAAAACGCTGCTGGTAGTGTGCCCGTACTTCAGGGTTCTGCTGCAATAACTCGACCGAGCGCAGCAAGATCTCGGCAAAATCGACCAGACCAGCCCGATCGCACACGTCCTGATAGGCCGCATAAATTTTGACCATGGTCTGCAGGCTAAAATCACCACCAGCCTCAATCTGGCCCGGCCGCTCGCCTTCGTCTTTGCGGGCATTGATAAACCATTGGATTTGTTTGGCAGGCCAGTGCTTTTCATCCAGGTTCAGGCTTTTTAGCACCCGGCGGATCAATCGGTACTGATCGTCGGAGTCCAGAATTTGAAAGCCCTGTGGCAAACCTGCCTGCTGGTAGTGGGTGCGTAATAAACGGTGTGACAGGCCATGAAAAGTGCCCATCCAGAGGTTGTGCAAGCTGACGCCAACGGTCTGCTCAATCCGGCCGCGCATTTCCTGTGCGGCTTTGTTGGTAAAAGTCACCGCCAGCAAGCTGTAGGGCGCTACCCGCTCTACCTGCATTAGCCAGGCCAACCGGTGGATCAACACCCGGGTTTTGCCACTGCCAGCCCCGGCCAGCACCAGCATATGCTGCGGCGGTGCTGCCACCGCTTCGCGTTGGGGGTCGTTCAGGTCATCCAGCAGGCTTGATACATCCATCAGGGTACTCGTAGATTGCACAAAACAGCATTATAACAGGCCTGAGCCACAGGCCAAGGCTTGGGTGGATGGATATCCAGTGCTTAGCCCAGCAGGTTGGCTAATTGCGAAAGTTGGGTGAAACGGATATGTGGCAATACATTTACTGAGCTTTGGTGATGATCCAGCCAGGCGGCCTGGCAGCCAGCGGTTAAAGCACCCATCACATCGGCGCGGTGGCTGTCGCCGATATGCAGGATCTGTTGTGGTGGAATTTGTAGCCGCTTGGCGGCGGCCAAAAACAGATCAGGAAAAGGCTTCATTTTGCCATCCGGCCCGGCCTGCAGGCTGAACTGAAATAAATCGCCAAGCCCCATACGTTGGATGCAGGCATTACCATTGGTGATAGCGATCAGTTGATAGCGGCTGGCCAGTTGCTCAAGCAACTGACGCACCTCGGGCTGGATCTGAATGCGGCTGCGTGCCTGCCAAAAGGCCTGATACGCGCGGTCGGCTATCTCACCGGCTTCACACTCAGCCAGCCCAAGCTGAAGTAAACCTGCTTCAATGCCGAGCAAACGCCAGCGACCGATATCGTGGCGAATTTCAGGTGTTTGCTGCCCCAGCTGCCAACGCAGTTGGCTCCAGTAGTCCAGCGGCCTGTGTAGTTCGGGCTGCAGTTGCTGCTGTAAACTTTGCAGCATGGCTTGTTCGGCCGCCAGTAAGACCGGGGTGTTGTCGTATAGGGTATCGTCCAAATCGAATGATAAGACTTGAATGGGCGCGAGTGCCTTATACAGCTGCATTAACTTTTCTTCCTTGCTCTGGGATGAGCACCATCGTACACCTTAGCCAGGTGCTGGAAATCCAGGTGGGTGTACACTTGGGTGGTGCTTAAGTTGGCGTGGCCCAGCAGTTCTTGAACGGCCCGCAAATCGCCACTGGACTCCAGCAAGTGGCTGGCAAAGGAGTGGCGCAGCATATGTGGGTGCAGCGATTGTGGCAGCCCCTGCAGTTTGGCCCAGCGCTGTACCCGCTGGCGTACCTGGCGGGTGGAAATGCGTTGTTGTTGCAGGCTTAAAAACAGTGCCTGGCAGTCTTCCGGTGGTAGCTTAGGCCCTGCCAGCTCAGGCCGATGCTGCAACCAGGTCTGTAAGGCTTTGATGGCGTAGCGGCCAATCGGTACCATGCGCTCTTTGCTGCCTTTACCCCGCACCCGCAGTAGTCGTTCTTGCCAGTCGATATCCGGCAAATTGATAGTGACCAGCTCTTCCAAGCGCAAGCCGGACGAGTAAAACAGTTCCAGCATGGCGCGATCACGATACCCCAGGGTATCGTCCGGTTCTGTATCCAGCAGATGACGAATTTGATCAACATCGAGCTGTTTCGGTAAGGTTTTCGGTGCTTTGGGGACTTTCAGGTGCTGTGCCGGGTTGATGGCCTGTGGATTTTCTGCCTGTAAGAACCGAAACAGGCTGCGCAGGCTGGCGGCGCGCAGCGCCAGTGAGCGTGGCGCCAACCCCTGCTGGAAATCCTGCATTAGCAGGCGTTGCAGCATGGCTTGCGTGACGTCCTGCCAGCGTTGCACCGGCAATTTCACCGCTATGGTTTCCAGCTGTTGGCGGTAGCTGCTCAGCGTGGCCAGGCTGTAATTGCGCTCGTTGCGCAAGTTTGCCAGAAATTTTTCCAGCGGCTCTGCCAGGCTGGCTGGCAAAGGGGTCTGTCCGGTGTCAGGCGGCATGATGGGCAGGAGAGAGCACTCGCACTACCAGCTCTGCCAGATGAGCGAGAAACAGATTGTCCATGTCCGGTTGGAAATGATCGTCCTGCTCACTGCCAAAGGCCAGCAAAGCCAGGGGTTTATCCTGCACCTGGATCAATTGCAGTGCTACCGAATGAATACTGGCCGGGAAAATATGTTGCTGCTCTTCCTGATTAAGCCTGCCCAGATAGAGTTTACGGCCATTGAGCCGGCGATTTAGCAGCAATTCGAACTTGCTGAAATCGGGCTGATTGCTGTTATCGACAAAGGAAAACAGTTTGCAGGCATGCACACCGGGCATGGCGGCGGTAAAGCTCTCCAGATGTTGTTGCAGCTCTTCGGCATGCTGGCACTGCATCAGATCCACGTGCAGCTGATTCAGTGCTTTGAATATCAGTTCGTTGTGACGGGCAATGCTCATCAGGCGGGTGATTTCTTCTTCCAGTGCACTGATTTTTTCGCGCTGCAACTCCAGCTTGCGCTCGACCAACGAGATACTGCCTTTTTGCTGGTGCGGCAGGCGCAGCTCAGTGAGCAGCCCCGGGTGTTGCAAAAAGAAATCCGGATGCTGCTGCAGATGATCGATCACCAGCGCCGCCTGCATCAGTTGCTCATCGGCCTGCAGTTCGGCTGCAGTCAGGGTGTTGTTGTCCTTGCTCTTGCTCATAATATAATTTGTCCGTCGTACACATGGGTGGCAGGGCCGGTCATCCGTACCGGTTGTCCCGGGCCTTGCCAGCGAATGGTCAGGCTGCCACCGGGTAAATCCACCCGCACCTGTTGTTGTAGTTTCTTTTGCAAAGCACCGACCACCACAGCAGCACAGGCACCGGTGCCACAAGCCAGGGTTTCGCCGACGCCGCGTTCCCAGACCCGCAGTTTAATATGTTGTGGATTAAGGATCTGCATAAAACCAATATTGGCCCGCTCGGGAAAGCGCTCATGCAGTTCAAATAAGGGCCCGAGAATCTCGACCGGAGCCGCTTCCAACTGTTCGACGATAGTAACGGCATGAGGATTGCCCATCGAGACGACACCGGCCAACAGCGTTTGATCGTCGGCTCGCAGAATGTAGGTGGTTTCCTGCTTCTGGGCTTTAAAGGGGACTCTATCCGGCTCCAGTTGCGGTACGCCCATATTGACGGTGACCTGACCATCCTGCTCCACCAGCAGCTGGATGGTGCCGGACTTGGTACTGACGCCAATTTTGTGTTTGTTGGTCAGACCGCGGGCCCGAACAAAGCGGGCAAAGCAGCGCGCGCCGTTGCCGCATTGCTCGACTTCAGAGCCATCGGCATTGAAGATGCGGTAATGAAAGTCCAGATCCGGATCATAGGGTGGCTCTACCATCAGCAGCTGATCAAAGCCGATGCCAAAGTTGCGATCGGCTAGCCGGCGGATTTGCTCCGGTGTGATGTACACATTGTTGCTGACGTTGTCCACCACCATAAAGTCGTTGCCAAGGCCATGCATTTTGGAAAACTGCAACAGGGTACCGCGCTTATCGGGTCGCTGTGCATTCATGGGAGAGTGTGTTCGCCGCGCCATAAATCCTGCCATAATTCACGCTGCCGGATCAGGTGGCTCTGACGGCCATCTACCAGCACCTCGGCCGCTCTTGGCCGGCTATTGTAATTGGAGCTCATGGTAAAACCATAGGCGCCTGCGGAGCGCACCGCCAGTAAGTCGCCTTCGGCTATGGCCAGCAGTCGATCTTTGCCAAGGAAATCACCGGTTTCGCAGACCGGACCCACCACATCGTACAGCTGTGCTTTGCCATCTGCTTGCTGCTGCACCGGCACGATGGCCTGCCAGGCACTGTACAGTGCCGGGCGGATTAAATCGTTCATGGCGGCATCGACAATGGCGAAGTTCTTCTCCTGGCCTGGTTTTAAGTACTCCACCCGGGTCAGCAGCACGCCGGCATTGGCCATAATGGCGCGGCCTGGCTCGAAAATCAGTGTCAGTTCCGGGTAAGGCTTTAATCGCTCCACCACAGCTGCAGCATACTCACTGGGGTGCGGTGGGGTTTCATCCTGATAGCGCACCCCAAGGCCACCGCCTACATCGATGTGTTGCAACGAAATGCCGTGGCTTTTTAGCCGGTCGATTAAGGCCAGCAACTTATCCAGCGCATCCAGAAAGGGTTGGGTTTCGGTCAGTTGCGAGCCGATATGGCAATCGACACCGACCACCTGCAGATGCGAGGCGGCCGCTGCTTGCTGATAAATGCGTTCAGCGTCGTTGATATCAATGCCGAATTTATTGGCTTTTAAGCCGGTAGAAATATAGGGGTGGGTTTTGGCATCGATATCCGGGTTGACCCGGATGGAGACAGGCGCCAGCTGATCCAGCTCTTTTGCCACCTGCTGCAGCCGTTTTAACTCGGCTTCGGACTCGACATTAAAACACTTGATACCAAGTTGCAGCGCATAGCGCATTTCATCGGCGGTTTTGGCTACCCCGGAAAAGACTACTTTTTTCGGATCGCCGCCAGCGGCGATGACCCGACGCAGTTCGCCTTCGGAGACAATATCAAAGCCTGAGCCAAGCCGGGCCAGCACGTCCAGAACGGCAATATTGCTGTTCGCCTTGACCGCGTAGCAAATCAGATGCGGATGGCCTTGGGCGGCATCGGCGAAGGCATGGTAATGGCGCTCTATGGTTGCACGGGAATAGACATAACAAGGTGTGCCATAATGAGCGGCAATCTCGCTTAGCGGTACTTCTTCGGCAAAGAGCTGCTGCTCGCGGTAATTAAAATGGTCCATGAGGGTTACTCTGCGGTACGACGATAACGGGAATTTCTGACTCAGAGGCTTGCTCTTCTGCGACAGCTTCCGGTGGTTGTGGTAAGGTAAGAGGGCCTTTCTGACCACAGGCGGACAGGGCCAGCAGGGCAGCCAACACAAGCAGGATGCGAGTACACAACGGACGAAAGCGATAGCCTAGATGCATGGTGATGTATTTCATAAATTGCCAGAGGCTCTATAATCGCATCCTTAGCAGCAAAAGCAAACAGGTGACGCAATGAATGATCGTGAATATGATGAATTAGCCGATGCCACCCTGCTGGCGGTGGAAGAAGCCATCGAGCAGCTGGAAGTGGATCTGGATTATGAGTCCATGGGTGGCAAGCTGGACATTACTTTCGCCGATGGCAGTAAAATCATCATCAACAAGCAGCCACCGCTGCATCAGTTGTGGATAGCCACCAAATTTAACGGCCATCACTGCGAGTGGCAGCAGGATAAGTGGATAGATAACCGTACCGGCCTGGAGTTCTGGGCCTTGATTAACGATGCCGCCAGCAAGCAGTCCGGCGTTGCCATTCAATTAGAGCCAACAGCATGACGCTACTTCCTTTTGTTGATACGCCAGCCCAGGGGCCTTGCAAGGCCGTGGTGGTCTGGTTGCATGGCCTTGGCGACTCAGGCCATGGTTTTGCCCCCATCGTGCCAGAGCTGCGTTTACCCACCAACGCCGGTATTCGTTTTATCTTTCCTCATGCGCCGGTGCAACCGGTCACCATCAATGGTGGCATGGAAATGCGATCCTGGTACGACATTAAAAGCATGGACTTACTCAGCCGGGCAGACGAAGCCGGAGTGCGTGACTCAGCGGCTAAAGTGCAGCAGTTGCTGGATCAACTGATCGCGCAAGGCATGCCCTCGGAGCGGATTGTGTTGGCTGGCTTTAGCCAGGGTGGCGTGATTGCCCTGCATTTGCTGGCACGTTTGCCTTATAAACTGGCTGGTGTGATGGCCTTATCCACCTACCTATGCGCGCCAGAAAAGCTAGCGGCGGAAGCGCAGCCCCACAACAAAGCGACCCCGGTCTTTTTTGGCCATGGCGTGCAGGATCCGGTGGTACCGATGGCGGGTGGTCAGCAGGCGTTTCACGCCCTTAAAAAGCAGGGCTTTGCGGTCAGCTGGCATGACTACCGGATGGAGCACAGTGTTTGCGCGCAGGAAGTGGCTGATATCAGCAGCTTTTTGCAGCGGCTGTTGCTGACCGACAAGGACAATTAACATGAACCAGATGGTACGAATTGCCACCCGCAAAAGCGCGCTGGCGTTGTGGCAGGCTGAGTATGTCAAGGCTGAACTGGAAAAGCACCATCCGGGTTTAACCGTGCAATTGGTGCCGATGTCGACGCAGGGCGATAAAATCCTGGATACGCCGCTGGCTAAAATCGGTGGTAAAGGCCTCTTTGTCAAAGAGCTGGAAACGGCCTTGTTGGATGGCCGGGCTGATATTGCCGTGCACAGCATGAAAGACGTGCCGGTGGCTTTCCCTGAAGGCCTGGTGCTGCAAACCATTTGCCCGCGGGAAGATCCGCGTGATGCCTTTGTGTCCAACCACTATGCCAGTATGGCGGAGTTACCGGCCGGCGCTGTGGTTGGCACCTCCAGTTTGCGCCGGCAGTGTCAGCTAAAAGCCCGGCGACCGGATTTAAAAATCAAGGACTTACGTGGCAATGTCAATACCCGTTTGGCCAAACTGGATCAGGGCGACTTTGATGCCATTATCCTGGCGGCAGCCGGTTTGATTCGATTGGGTTTTCAGCAGCGCATTGCCGGCTGGCTAGAGCCAGAGCAGAGCCTACCTGCCAACGGCCAGGGCGCTGTCGGTATTGAATGTCGTGCCAACGACCACCGTATCCAGCAACTGCTGGCAGCACTGCATGATGCCGACACGGCGGATCGGGTGCTGGCCGAACGGGCGATGAACCGGCGCCTGCAGGGCGGTTGCCAGGTGCCCATAGGCGCCTATGCCGAACTTGACGGCGATACCCTTTGGTTACGTGGCCTGGTCGGTGCGCTGGATGGTGGCCAGATGTTGCAGGCCGAAGCCAGGGCGCCTCGTCAGCAAGCCGAAGCCCTGGGCGTGCAAGTGGCTGAAGCCTTGCTGGCACAGGGGGCGGCTGCACTGTTGGCTGCTGCTTATCAGGAGCGATGATGAGTGCTCAGACGCTGCTAATCACCCGGCCGGCCGGCAAAGCGGATGCTTTATTGGCTGGTCTGGATGAGCTTGGCCTGGTCTATCTGTACCAGCCGCTGATCGCCACCCAGCTGGTGCCCGTCAAGCCGAAGGAGCTGCAGTGGCTGCAGCAGGCCGACCAACTGGTGTTTGTCAGCGTCAGCGCGGTGACATCGTTGCAGCAACAACTGGACGCCAGTGAGCTCAAAGCTCCGCTGCGAGCCGTTGGCCAGACCACAGCGTCAGTTTTGCAGCAATGGACCGGGCGGGAGGTATTGTACCCGCACGATCAGCGCAGTGAAGGGGTGTTGTCGATGCCCTGCATGCAGCAGGTGGATGGTCAGCACATAGTGATCGTGCGTGGTCAGAGTGGCCGCGAGCTGATGAAGCAAGGGTTGCAGCAACGTGGTGCCCGGGTGCGCTATGTGCAAAGTTATCACCGCTTGCCTATTGAGCTGGATGGGGAAGCGCTGTTTGCCCTCTGGCAGCAGCAGGTCAGTTGCATTCTGGTGACCAGCGAAGAAATTCTGCGCCGCTTATTTTCACTGCTACCGGTTGCTGGCCATGATTGGTTGCGCAGCCGGCACTGGATTTTGGTCAGTCCGCGTATGCACGACTCGGCGCTGGCACTTGGCATCCCGGTCAGCAAGATTATACTGGCAGATAATGCCAACGATAGTGCGCTTATGGCGGCGATATGTCATTACAAGAGGGATTATTTATGAGCAGTGAGCCAAGCAAAGCCAGCGAAGCAAGCAACGTAACTGAGCAGCCACCGGCAGATGCCGCTAAGGCGCGGCAGCCAGATGATGAGATGCGTTATCTGTCTGAAGCAGACTTGCAACCGCCGGTGGTGAACACCGGGCGCGGCATTGCCTGGCTGGCCTTGCTGGTAAGCCTGCTGCTGACGGGTGCTTTGGTTGCGGCGGGCTACTGGCTCTACCCACAGTGGCTACAATTGACGGAAGGCCAACAGCGTCAGCAGTTGGCCCTGGAGCGCCAGCTGGATGAAGAGCGCTCTATGCTTCAGCGCAGCCAGCAACGGCTCAGAGAGGAGCAGCAAGATCAACTCACGCAGTGGCAGCAGCAACAACGTCAGCAACAGGATGAACTAAGACGGCAACTGCAACAGCAGCAAACGCAGTTTCAACAGCAGTTGCGTTTTATTGAACAGCGCTTAGAGCAACAACAAGGGGCAGCGCCCAGTATCTGGTTGCTGGCTGAGGTGGATTATCTATTGCGGATGGCCAGTCAGAAAATCTGGCTGGAACTGGATGTGGCAACCAGTCTGCAACTGTTAAAAAGCGCCGACAGTCGTTTGGCTCGCCTGGGTGAGCCTGCCTTATTGGCTGTACGTGAAGCCATTCGTCAGGATGAACAAGCGCTGTCCAGGCTGCGTATTCCGGATCCGACCGAGACCCAGCTTAGTATCCGCTCACTGCGGGCGCTGGCGCAGGAGCTGCCATTTAAAGATCAACAGCAGGCACTGTCAGCGCATTCAGCAGCAACCGATACTGGCTGGCGTCAGCGCTGGCAGCGGTTGTGGCAGCAGGGCCTGAAGCAACTGGTGCAGGTACGTCGCAGCGTGGCTGAGGATGAGTTTAGTCTGAGCCGTGAACAGCAATTCTTATTACGGCAGCGTTTGCAGCAACAACTGGTGCAAGCCGAACTGGCTGCGATGCAGCAGCAGAGCGCTTTGTTTCAGGCCAGTTTGCGCGAAGCCGCAGATTTAGTGCAGCGCTATTTTGAGGCCTCCGATGCGGGGACTCAGCAGCTGTCGGCCAGCCTGGTTGAGTTGGCCCGGCTGGAGTTGCATCCGGGCTACATCGCCCCACTGCAAAGCCTGGAAGCCTTGCAGCGCTATCAGCGCACTATACAGCTCTTGGGTGAGGATGCAGGAGACGAGCTATGATGCGTTTGCTGCTGATCATACTGCTGCTGGCAGCCGCGATGTGGCTGGGGCCACTGGTGCTGGCTGAGCCGGGCTATGTGCGTATTGTGCTGGCGGGCTATACGCTGGAAATGACGGTGGTTGGCCTGATGGTGCTTGTGATTGTCAGCAGTCTGCTGCTGTGGCTGACAGTCAAGCTGCTACGGACACTCTGGCGTTTGCCAAGTCGCTCCTGGCGTTTCTGGCAATGGCGTCGGCGAAAAAAAGCAGAGCAGGCTTTTCAGGAAGGCTTACGGGCGTTTGCCCGGCAGCAGTGGCTGGATGCAGCGAATTTACTACAGCAGTCGCTGGCCCACTCGCAGTATCAGGATGAAAAACGCATGCTGGCGGGCTATGCCGCCTTCTATGCGGGTCAATCGCCGCAGGCTGAGCAACTGATCCAGCAATTGGCTTCAGAGGATCCTAACACCTGGTTTGTGCAAGCCGATTTGCTGATACAGCAGGGGCAGGCGGCACAGGCGGCTAATTTGCTGCAGGCCAAAGTAGCCCAGCAGCCCAAAGCCTGTGGCCTGGGGCAATTGTATCTGTTTAGTTTGCAGCAAGCAGGGCAATGGCAGCAACTGTTGGAGCAAGTCCCAGCGGCGCTGAAACATCGCTGGTTCACTAAGTCGCAATGGGCGGTGCAGCGCTATCAGATTTACCCGAAGGCCATCAGTAGCCTGGTGCAAAGCGGGCAGTTTTCCGAGCAGGCTGATTACTGGCAGGCTTTACCGGGGCGTGAGCGAAAATCGGTTGCCGCGGTGATTGGCCGGGCCTGGGCCAAGGCCAATCAGGGCCAGACCGAGCAGGCGGAGCGTTTGCTGGTCAACACCCTGGCGTTGGCCGATATCGAGCTGGCCTGGCCGTATTTACGCCAGATCCCGCTGGGTAAATCCGTGCTGCAGCTCCGTAAGCAGGTGCAGCACTGGTTGCGTGATCACGAAGGCAACGGTTATCTCTATGCACTGCTTAGTTGGCTGGCCGAGCAGGAAGGGGAGCTGGAGCAAGCGCGCCTGGCCTGGAAAAAAGCGCTGCAGTATCAGCCTCAGCTGGCTGCCAGCAAGAGCTAAAGCCCATGAGCAAACTCACCGGCCTGGCACCGGTCAGCCGGCCGGATGCGCGTGTGCTGCTGCTTGGCAGCATGCCGGGCGCTGCTTCTTTGGCGCAGCAGCAGTATTACGGTCATCCGCGCAATCATTTTTGGCCGATGATGGCCGAGCTATTCGGCTTTGATGCAGATTTGCCTTACTCTGAGCGTTTACAGGCTCTGCAGCGCAGCAGAGTTGCACTCTGGGATGTGCTGCAGCACTGCGAACGTAAGGGTAGCCTGGACAGCGCCATTCGCAATGAAATCCCGAATGATTTTGCCGGCTTTTTCCAACACCATCCACAGCTACAACTGATCGCCTTTAATGGCAAAAAAGCCGAAGCCAGCTTTTGCAAGCTGGTGCTGCCCAACGTCATGTTACCAAAGGGCTGCAGCCTGCTTGGCCTGCCTTCCAGCAGCCCGGCCAATGCCGGGATCAGCCGACAAGCGCGTTGGCAAGCCTGGGCGCAG
>ERZ869909.1916-NODE-1916-length-15429-cov-3.960396_pt1 | contig 15429 bp, 18 predicted proteins | sample MGYA00520892_ERZ869909 | MGnify/ENA primary metagenome ERZ869909 (study PRJEB32215, sample SAMEA104723947) | bioreactor metagenome | biome: bioreactor; feature: anaerobic bioreactor; material: water | place: China | collected 2015-03-12 ...
ATTGATTTCCACCAGCAGTTCCTCCAGTTAATGTGAAGGTTTTGGAACCAAATCCAAGGGATTTACTTGCGGTAGACGCGATGGCTCCATCACTTACGGCCAAATCTATCGCAAAGAATGAATCATTGACAGCTACACCAAGTTCATTCCTTTTTTCTTCCAAAGCCGCAAACCCAGGATGTTCAAGAATCATGTAATTCTCTTCGGTACCAAGTTTAATCTTTCCTTTAGCCAAAGCAGATGCAGGGATGGTCCCTTCATACATCTCGCCTTCAATGTCAATTGTAATTGTGAAGCTTTGAGGGACTGTGTCATTGTGTCTGACATTCATCGCAGCCTCACCCTGTCCTACAAACTGACTGGAAACACTGCTAAATCCAAAGCCCAACTGCTTCATATCTGGGTGAAGATTGACATTCCCCAAAATTGGATCAAAGTTGGTATTGACCATATCTTTACCCGTGAGTGGCCAGTCAATGGTAGAACTACCAAGTAGCTCGATGGTAAACTCACCACCCGGATGGGCTTTACCGCCATTTGCCTCGATAATCGCTGCATTTAGAATGGTATTTAACTGATTGAGATCATTAATTGTTTCATTTTCATTGAATAAGATTTGAATTCCATTGGAATTAATCTTTGCGACAGCTTTTTGACCCAGCGGTAAATCCTGGCTGCTTGCAAAATTAAAGGATACATTCCCATCTTTCGTGGAATTCGCCGCTTTGATGGAAAAGGCTTTGTTCGAAATATACTCTGTAATTGTGGATTGCATTGGAACGGAAGCAGGAATACTGAACTGAATCTTTTCACTGCTCGCACCTTTACCCAGAGGATCACCGGTGACACCAAGAACAAAGTTTCCATTTTGGTCCACAAGATTTCCAAGAGAATCGATTCGAACCATTCCGGCACGGGTGTAGAAAATATTGCCATCCCCATCCTGTACCTGGAAGAATCCTTCTCCCGCAATAGCTAAGTCCATACCATTGTCAGTCATTTGGAATCCAGAGCGGGTATGTTGAACATCGATCGATGCAACACTGACACCATACCCAATCTGATTGGCATTACTTCCTCCCTGATTCACGCTCGCGGCTGAAGCCGAACGAACGGTCTGATAGTAGACCTCTGAAAACGTTGTACGGCTTGATTTAAAACCATAGGTGTTCACATTCGCAATGTTATTACCGATAACATCCATTTTTGTCTGATGGGTTTTCATTCCAGAAACACCCGAATACATTGATCGTAACATTTAAATTTCCTCTTTCTTTTTGTGTATGCGCTTGTTTCCATCTGTCGGTCAGGAAACAATGTTCAGCCTCATTTAAATGTCCAGCTAAACGATGACGGCTCCATCGATTTGAGTAAATACAGCTTCTTTTAGTCCTTGGTCACTGACTGTTGTAATGACTTTGTTATGTGGTACATTCACTACAAATGCAACCTGATCTACAAGAATCAATGTGTCAGTAAGGCCCTTTCGTTGGGCAAGGGTGACTCCATGATTCAATCGAGCAATCTGAGCTTCGGTTAAATTCACTTCTCTTTCAGCGACACGCTTCATCGCATGCTTGGAAAATTCAATCTGACTGTTTGCACGAATTTTTTGTGCCAAGACATCCGAGAAATCACTTTGACTACCTTGATCGCTCGTATGATTGACTGACTTATGGTGTACATCCGTTACCCGAGTCAGTGAACGAATCTTAATATCGTTCATAAAGTCGCTCATTTGGCTTCCTCCTCAGTCCTGACTGCTTTGACTTCCATAATCTGATTTAACGAAAACATGGCATCGTTGATAAAAACACCAAACTCGTTATCCACAAGACTGACCTTCGTGACAACTCCTGTGACGGTTTCCATCTGTCCACCGATGGACATTTTAGCCGCTGTGACTTCCTTACCAACCAGAGAGGTTGCATACGCTGTTTTGGAAAACTGAGTTAACTCCTGCATCGCCTGCATTGTGGAAAACTGCGCCAGCTGTGTAATGTACTGGGTGTCATCGACAGGATTGTTAAAGTCCTGATTTTTAAGTTGCGCAATCATCAGTTGAAGAAAACTGTCAACCGACACTTCATTTTTGTTTTTGTTCTCAAACCACGCCTGATTCGAAACACTCTGTGCACCATTGACATTGTTAAAGCGATTGATATCCATTTATTTCATTCTCCTTTCTACACATACGTGTTCAACTTGTGTTCGCAACGTAGTTGCTCTCTAACATGGCTTCGTTCATCAGAAGCTTCTAAAAGAATCCTTCGATGATCCATCATGTTTCCTTTTGTGGATTGTCTCTTTGAATCCCTTTGAAATGACGAATGGTGCTGTGCATCATTGTCCATCATGACATCTACCATAATCTCATAATCCCGTAGATTCGCTTGAAGCGTTGGTAGGTTCTGCTGAAATAATTGGGCTGTCTCCTTGCTTTGAGTGAACAGTTGAATTTGATACTTGCCACTTTCCGCTACAAAGTTGACCACTAGTTCACCTATACCTTCCGGTTTCAGTTTGATGGTAAAGCTCTTTTGCTCCATGGACTGATTCAGCTGAAACTCTTCGACCATGGCTTTGACATCCAATACTGCAGGCATTTGATCAACCAACATCATTGGTTTTACAGTGAACTCATGCATCACCTTTGCCTCAGCAGACTTAAGCATAACAGCTGTTTCTTCCTTTGGTAATGGATCGATTGGTGGCTTCTGCACTGATCTCATCGCCTGATAGAACTTCGTTGCTTCGGATTCTTTCTCAACAATCTCAACATTACGTCCCATGACCGTCTCTTCCACAAGTTCAAACAACTTCTGTGATGACTTCATATCAGTACCTACAGTAACCTTCTCAACAGGAATATCAATGTTTTGCATTGAAGCCGTCGGTATGTTCTGAACATTGACAGAACTCTGCATGTTTTCATCTTGAACCCAAGGTGACTTCATCCCATAAATAATGGTTGGCATCGGATGTGCCAATACAGTAACATCCTCAGTCATATCAATCATCGTCGAGTTTGGTGGTGGCAAAGCTTGCTGGAGCATGCCTAGCCATTGATCTGGTATGAACTCTTCTGTTTCATCCTGAGCTGGAGATTGAATCAAAGTCTCAGTAATCTCAACATTTCCCGCATGAGTCATCATATGGCCCAAAATACTCAACCAGGTCGTGTTCTCTTCCAAATTTGTAACACTCTGCGTAGACGATGACATCACAACGCTTTGGATTATTGGTTGTATTTCCATTTTTCTACCCTCCTTTCTGATTTAATTTATGTTAAATTGGTAATCCAATGAAACACCCTAACGAACATTCATGTTCATTAACCACTGACTTTCAATAGTTGCTTCTTCAAACTTTCGAACTTTTTCTTCGTGTTCCAACTGTTTCTTTTCTTTCAGTTTGGTCAATCCACTAACTTCCTGTTTTTTCTGATTCCTTTTGACTAATGTCATATCCAGTTTCTGATGCAACTGTCGCAACTCATTAACCTTCTCTTTTCGTAAAAGTCTGATTGCCTGCTCACTTTGGGTGAACTGTTTGAGTTCAAATCCACTGATAGCACCCAACATCCGCTGATTTTTCTTGTTAGTTAGCTCCTGTAGGTGTTGATCTAAGGTTTTCAGTTGTTCTTCCTTAATCTCCACTTTACGTCGAATCATCAGCCAATCTGCGTTTAATACTTCCAATTCTTTTTCACGAATATTCAAAACTTTTTCTAATGGAAACTGAAAGGCCTTCATCCTTTCACAATCCTTTCTATCATGGATACTGTGGTTGAATAATCCACATGTTCCTCTACGGCTTGAATGAGTAGTTTTGAAATCAGATCAGATTTTCGTAATGCCTCATCCAACCCAAGGTTACTTCCAGGTTTATATGCGCCAATGGATATCAGATCTTCATTTTCCTTTATTAATGCCATCCATTGTCGTATCTGTCCAACATATGTCTGATATGTTTTATCTGTAATGTCGTTCATCAATCTGGATAGGCTAGCCAAAACATCGATTGCAGGATAGTGATTTTTCATCGCAATCTGCCTACTTAGAATCATATGACCATCAAGAATACCTCGTACCGTATCGCTGATGGGTTCATTGGTATCGTCCCCCTCAACAAGCACGGTATATAATCCTGTGATGGAACCTTCTTTAAATCTACCTGCCCGCTCTAGAAGCTGAGGAAGTGCCGAGTAGATGGAGGGTGTATAACCACGGGCAATCGGAGCTTCACCGGCACTCAATCCGATGTCTCGTTGTGCCATGGCAAAGCGAGTCAAAGAATCCATCATTAGTAATACATCCTTACCTTGATCCTTGAAGTACTCTGCTATTGTCGTCGCGGTTAGTGCACATTTGCTTCGAAGCATAGCCGGCTGATCCGAAGTCGCCACAACAATTACCGAGCGTGCCAACCCCTGTACGCCTAAATCCTTTTGAATAAATTCATTCACTTCACGACCACGTTCACCGACCAAAGCGATGACATTGACATCAGACTGAACATTACGTGCAATCATCCCTAGCAATGTGGATTTACCGACACCACTTCCCGCAAAAATACCCATTCTCTGTCCTTTACCCACGGTCATCATGCCATCAATGGCTTTGACACCCAAGGATAGCACCTCTTCAATGCGAGGACGATCGAAAGGATTGTATCTACTTCCTTTGGTTGGATACTGACTTGTAGTTGCGATAGGACCTAAACCATCCAATGGATTGCCTAGCGGATCTATAATTCGACCAATCATCTGATTACTGATTCCAATGGTTAGCGGTTGATTGGTATTGACCACGCGACTTCCATAACCGATGCCCTCCATATCTTGATAAGGTAGAAGAAAGACCTTACTTTCTTCTATCCCGATAACTTCAGCGAGAATCATGGCTGATTGATCTAGCGAATAAATCTCACATAGATCTCCTATACGGCTAATGGGACCCATGGATTCAATTTTCATTCCAACAATCTTTGTGATTTTCCCACAATAGAGACCAAATGACTCCTGTTGTAACTGACGATGATACTGCTCCATGGTTCCTCCTTTCCGAATCGATTTCAATCCTATCGATTTTTAAACCGTTTCTTCATTTCATTTAACTGTGTTGTGATTGATCCGTCATAATATCCCATCTTACCTTCAATCAATACGTGATCCAATGGGGCATCTTCACTTTTAATATCGATACCCATGGTTGAACACTGGGCTGAAATTGAGTCATAGAGTTGTTTTGCTTGTGAGGAAATCGTAACCGACACAAGTTCGAGTTTATGTTGTTTTTGAATCTCTTCCAAAATCATAGTCTTCAAACATGCCGGATCTTCCTCGATGTTTCTTTTAAGTATCGTGGAGGCAATGGCAATGGCCAGTTGAACGCACTGGTTTTCCACAGTTTCAATCATGTGATTGATTTCCATTGTTTGGTTGTCTATCAGTTGAGTCCATTGACTGGACATATCATCAATCATGGTTGTTAAGTTTTCATTCATACTTATCCGGTGCTCATGCAGAGCTTGCTGATAAGCCGCTTCTTTGGCTTCTTCACGTTGTCTTTCAGCCTTCCTATGTGCATCTGCCACGATAATTTGCGCCTCTAAAGCAGCTTTCTGTATGATTTTCTCGGCTTCCTGTTTTGCTCGGTCGATAATCACCGAAGATTCCACTAGATCTTCTTTGACGCGTTCTTCACGCTGTTCCAATTCTTCGATTTGCACAAGTGGTGAAACGAAGGTCACATGTGAATTAATCTTACGATCCTGTTTGATCGACACAACATCCTGGAAAATGACATTTCCGGGTGGCTTATAAACTCTAGACAACGACATCGTCTTTCCCTCCCTTGGAAATGATTATGGTTCCTTCTTCTTCTAAACGACGAATCACAGCAACGATACGTTGTTGAGCCTTTTCGACATCGCTCATGCGCAAATTCTTGAGATATTCCATATCTGAGCGAATTGTTTCTTGCATCCGGGTTGACATATTTCTGAAAATAACATCACTGACCTCACTATTTGCGACTTTAAGTGCCACCGCAAGATCTTTGGAATCAATTTCCCGAATGAACTGCTGAACAGCAACATCGTCCAGAATAACGATATCTTCGAATACAAACATTTGTTTACGAATCTCCTGAACCAGATCTGGATTTTTGTTTTTAAGCTCGTCAAACACATGTTTCTCCACATTCCGTTCAACACGGTTCATGATGTCAGCTACGAAATTGATGCCGCCGATTTCCTGAGAATCCACGCTAATCATCGTTGATAGTTTACTTTCCAACGTCTTTTCCAACACTTTTAGATATTCCGGATGAGGACGATCCAGTTGAGCAATCCGTTCAATGACTTCTGTGCGTTTTTCCTTAGATAATTCAGATAAAATGAGGGAAGACTGATTCGCTGCCGTATAAGATAATACCACCGCAATTGTCTGTGGATGCTCATTTTGTAAAATAGTAAGCAGGTTCTTATAATCCACATTTCTTAAAAAGTCAAAAATCTTTACACGTAAGGAACGACTGACACGGTCCAGATAAGAAGATGCTAATTGGGGTCCAAAGGCTCGTTCCAGAATTTCTTTTGCCTGAAGAATACCACCTTCAGTGATAACTTTTTGGGTAACACACATACCATAAAAATCCTGTAGAACATCTTGCATCTCTTTGGAATCCACTCTTCGAAGTTTGGATATTTCCAGGGAAAGACGTTCAACCTCACTCTCGGATAAATGCTTAAAGACCTTCGCTGCACGCTCGGGTCCAAGGGATATAAGTAGTGCAGAAGCCTTCTGCGTTGCGGATAGTTTCGCCATACTCATCTTATTCATCCTCCTTTAACATCTCTTTGATAAGATTCGCTGCAATTTCCGGATGATCTTTGGTAAATTGCTGAATGTTATCGAGGGTTGCTTTTAAGGGGTCCACTTCAATAGGTTGCGTTACAACTGAAGTCGGATTATTTTTCAATGGTACAAATGCATCATCAATCTCGTTGTTTTTCTTGTGACGTTTTTTCAAAACAATGACTATAATTATAACCACAAGGAGTAACAGAAGAACTCCGGCTCCTGCATAGATATAAAGCATGTAATCCATAATGTTAAATCCTGGTATAGGTGGCGGTGTAACCGTTTGATTGGCACCAATGCTAAAAACCACAACATCCTCCTGGTCAATATTCACTGCACGTGAAATCGTTCTTACCCAGTTTTCGATTGTTGCGTCCTCTAAATCATATTGGTTGATCACGACTGAAACTGAAGCCGATGTTAACTCAGCACTGTTTTTTTCAATCTGACGTTTGATATAACTCACAAGATATTCGGCTGTATAACTTTTTTCAATCACACCGTCGACTTCATCCCCATCTTGATAAATGGGAATGTCTGTATTGCTATCTTCTCCTGCGCCAGGTGTTGTCGTATTTCCGTTACGTGCATACCATTCTTCCAACTTCTCAATGACGCCTTTGCCATCTTCATTGGGAATATATTGCAGCTCCTCACTTAACATCTTGTCATAATCAATCATCACACTGGCACTGACTCGAACATTATGCAACCCATAAGGCATCGATAGTAAATTCAATATCTTTTCTTCAATCTTTCGTTCAACTTCACGTTCAAACTCAATTTGAAGAAAGTTTTTATCCAGGTTGCTTCCGGCCACTTCGGCAGAAAGTTCGGCACCCGTTGCTGAGTTGACCACCACAACCTTTGATGATTCCATGCGTGGTACAGCTGAAGCTACCAGATTTTTAATCCCAAGTACCTGAGTTGCATCAAGTGCTCTTCCGGCATTCAGCTCCAACATGACTGAGGCGCTCCCTTGAGCTTTGGCTGTTTGCCATACATAGGTGGAGTCATCCGGAATGTTTAAAGTAACAATCGCTCGACGAACTCCGTCAATCTGACGTAACGTTTCTTCCAGACGACTTTGCAAATCAATGATCAGATATTGTTTTTTCTCAAGTTCAGTTGTCATAAAACCCGAATTGGAGGTAAACACATTGTAGCTAAGCGCTGTTTTCGGATAGCCCATTGAACTTAATTGAAGCTTAAGCTGATTTACCTGTGTGGATGGTACTTGGATGGTGCCATCGGCAGCAAACCGAACTTCCTGATTCATGTCATAGAGAACAGCTAAAATATCATTTTGCTCCTGTATGGACAGACCCTGATAAAGGATCGTGTACTTTCGTTCGTTGTTAAATCGCAGAAGCAATGGTGCGCCCACCGATAACAAAAGCACCCCTACAACGATGGTTATAATCAGGGTTTTGGTCTTCTTTGTCTGATTCATCCAATACTCTTTTGCCAAAAGTATGGTCTTTTTGATTTGCATATCCATGCTATCCCTCAATTCTTCGCTTGTTCATTACATCTGCATACGCATAATTTCATTGTATGCATTGACTGCTTTACTCGTTACCTGAACCGTCAGTTCGAGGGCGAGTGTCGCTTTCTCTGTTTGCAACATAATTGAATGAATATCATCGACTTGTCCCATAGCCAATTGCTCAGCACCTTGTTGGGCTACTTCTTGAAGTTGTTGGACGTTGGACATCGCACTTTTAAATATGGATGCGAAGTCCGTCGAAGGTTGATACTCAATCTGTGACTTCTTATCAATTCCCTGTTGAATCAATGACTCCATAGGAATAATTGGTTTAATAAACATAACTTACCTCCTACTTTCCGATTTCCATAGCCCTCATAGCCATGGACTTTACGACGGTCAGTGCGGTAAGGTTAGCTTCATAGGCACGTGAGGCTGCCATTAAATCAATCTGTTCTTCCGTTCGATTCACATTAGGCATCATGACATACCCATCCTCATTGGCATCAGGATGTGTTGGGTCATACACAGGAATTAATGGACTTTCACTTGCAATCACCTTATCGATAATTACTCCGCCTAGATTTTTCGATTTGTTACCTTTAAGGTTTGAGTTGAGTACATTCTCAAATGATAGCGGTTGTTCTTTGAGGACAGCTAACTGACGTACATACGGTCCTCCGGACTCCGTACGTGTCGTCGAAATATTGGCCAGATTTTGGGTGATGAGATCTACCCGCTGGCGATGTGCGGTTAATGCAGATCCCACAATATTTAGTGAGGATAAAAATGACATAGTATTACCTCCTACTTCCCAGTGTTATTAATCACATATCTCATCTGATTTAAAGTTTTTGAGACATGTTGGCTTAGGTATGAGTAATGAGCATAGGTCTCCCAAAGGGCGAGCTGCTCTTTTTCCAAATCCACGTTATTCCCATCAACTCTTGCGGATGTGGTTGTATCCTGATCAATTCTAATTTGAACAGCTGAAGAAGTTGCTTTACCTTCCTTGTTCTTTTCATTTAGAACATGCTGAAAACTAACTTTACTGGCTTTAAAGTTAGGAGTGTCGATATTCGCAATATTATTTGAAACTACTTTTTGCTTGACCCATAAGGCGTCCAGACTTGCCTGCATGGTTTTGAAATGCTTGTCGTTAAGTATCATATGTTTTCCCCTATATCCAAAACTAAAGTTTTGTGAACTTACTCTTTCATATAACATATGTTATCTATAAAAATGGGTACGAAAAAAAGAACAATTGTCGGCAACTGGCTGCCATGTTTCAGGCCCTATAGCTTTGCGTCAAATCCTTGCGGGTTTTTTGCTTTATCCCATTGTCCTTTGTGTTTTCACACTCAAACGTTGATATCATAACATAAATTCATTGGTATGCAAACGGTTTCTTGCAAATTTGTCATGTTAACTTGTCATTTTTTTGTCAACTTTGTCATTTTGTTGAGTCTTTGCTTGTAAAAGCGTAAAACTCCACAAATTAATAAAACGAAAAAGTAGGCATTTCTGCCTACTCCAATTCATCTGTTCTTGTTGCAGTTTTACGTTCGATGTCTGCCATCACTTCATCATAGTGATGAATCTTAAATTCCAGACGATCCAGTGTTTTTTGCATATCATTCATTCTTTGTAGTAAAATATTCCGCTGGTCTTCAAGTATCTGCTTTCTTTGTTGCATCGTATGTTCTCCCTGATTAAACAAAGACACATACTCTTTGAGAAACTCGATACTTAATCCAGCTGTTCGCATACATTTGATAAACTCAACTCGGCGCAAATCATGATCCCCATAAATTCGGATTCCATTTTCATTTCTTGGTACCGGATCCATCAATCCAATTTTCTCATAGTATCTTAGCGTATCTGCCGTAAGATCAAACTGTCCACTTACTTCTTTAATGGTCATAACGTAACCTCCTTAAATGATAATTAACACTGCACTTGCAATCATGATTCCAATAATGATGGCTAATGAATTGACTAATGCTGGAACAGCAGATTCATCCCCATATTGACGACTAAACACAAGTGCTGAGCTTGGAATCGATGATGCCAGACAGAGCATGGCAATTTTCTTGGCTAACAGTGGCATTGGCATGACATAGTAAATCAACAGACTTGCCAACACAAACACGGTCAAGCGAATTATCAGAATCTTGATGACCTGAACCAACTCTTCTTTTTTCACCTGAAACTCAATACCCATACCAATCAAAAGCATAACTAGAAACGTATTGGAACGACCAATAACTTCCACGGTCTGAAAGATGGGAGATGGTATCGATAATCCCAGTAGATTGATGATAATCAAAACCACATATGTGACAAAAGGAGCTGTTCTCATTAAAATTCGTAAGACAAATTTCATTTGAATCTTGCGATTTTCACCTTTAGCTTCATTGTACCCAAGGGTGTAAATTCCACCCATCCATGATAATGCATTCCCAACGTCAAACATGGATACATAACTGATCGGTGCTCCCGAATAAAAGGATACGGCAATCGGAATCGTTAGATTTCCAATGTTATATCCCGTGGAATTAAGCATCGCCGTTGCCCGCACCAAACCACTTTCATGACGATACAACCACTTGACCGAAAGTCCAACCACAAAGTTTAAGGTAAATGCTATGAGAATCATGTAGATAGCAATTAAGCTAAAGTCAAACTCCGTAATGCTTGAGACAAGAGCACTTGGCAATGTGATATTAATAATGATTTTGGAAAGAAATCGCCCATTTTCTTTCTGAAGAAATCCACGATTCTTCAGAACATATCCAAGAAAGATGATGACGAAAAAGCCAAATGACTTAGTAAGTACCTGTTCCATATCATCCTTCCTTTCTGCTATTCGATATTATCCATAGTGGATAAAACCTCTGTACATTTTTAACGTTTAAATTCACCATCATTTTTTTCCTATTCTAGCTGTAACGGATTTATTATACACCCTGGAGTTCACTTCAAGTCAAATGAAAAGCGCTGCAGCGCTTAAATAAGTCCGTTTCTGACGAAGGCATGATAGAATCCGTCCTCTTCCACATCTTCTGTCAGTTGATTCGCAATTTTCTTAAGATTTTCTGATGCATTACCCATCGCAATCCCCACCTCAACTGCCTCAAACATTTTCAGATCATTATCACCATCCCCAATGGCCATCGTCTGGTAATGACTTAATTGCTTTTGAGAAATCAAATAGCGGATCGCCGTAAACTTATTGATATTTTTAATCGCAATTTCACCACTGTCTTTTCCAAAGACAAAAACTGTGTTTTTAACAACATCTGCCCGATCTGAATATCTTCTAACAATGTCACGATTCTCCACAGTGATGGAGATATAGGATATTTTATTTACCTCAGCCAAATTGACTTTTTGTGTTATCGGTTTAAGCAAAACCAAAAACCATTTCGCCGATTGCAGGGTTAAACCATCGGGTACCTTGACTAGTACCTCTTCAAAATTATCACTGCCGTAAAGTCCATGATTGGTTTCAAGGTAATACCCAATCTTCTGCTCATTGAAATAATCCAGAATATCCACAACCAAGTCTTTGGGCAACTTCGTTTCAAATAGTACTTCATTCTGATATTCAATGTAGGCTCCATTAGCACCAATCAGTCCATCGAAACCTACTTCAAGTATTTCCGGAATAATCTCCGGCTTTGATCTTCCTGTACATAATATAGCCACATGGCCATTTTCTCTCGCTTTTTTTACGGCATCTCGGGTCAACTCTCTAACCGCACCATGTTTATCCGTTAATGTGCCATCCACATCAATAAATAGTAATTTCTTCATATCATCATCCTCCTAACCCATTATATCAGATTCATAGGATTCATAAAATTTTTGTGGCACAGAAACCCAATTAAAAACTGTAAAGACATATCACGAACGAATACATTACTACAATTGGAACATATAATTAAACATCAGAAACTCCTTATTTTAGAGGATTTTCTGATGTTTTTAAGTATTTTAGTGTCAAAGAGTGCATTCCTTCGATGAATATCACCTTACTAAGTATCGAAGAGCACTTAGTAAAAAGAGCAATCCCACAATGCCTAGAGGAATTAATAGAGCCAAGATGAGAAACTTACTGGAAGCTGTACTCTGCCCAACAACCATCGGAGATCGAACCGGTGTTTGAAACGCAAGTGTAGATGAACAGGAAGGACATACTTTCCATCCTGCTTCAATCGGATGACCACACTGCTCACAGCTATGTTTCAGTTTGGTTCCACAACTTGGGCATGCCGTGAAAGTTGGTTTAACTGGAAACTGGCAGGTTGGGCATTGCAAATTAGAGTAATCATTTCGAATGACAAGATATAAGAGTAGTCCGATATAGGTAGGGGCAAACACGGCAATTAACGCCCATAAAATGGCATTCATCCCCCGACTTGATGCATCTTTATACACGTAAAAACCAATCAGAATCGGGACAATCAAGGCCATCAGAATGACAAAGAAGAAAATAAAGAAGGAAAAGTTGAAGAAGACATTCATAGCTAAACTCCTTTCATATCTGAGTATAGTACATACCCACAATAAGGACAGGTTTTAAAGTGCGATTGAACCCGCTGTCCACAGGATGAACAAACAGGCGCTGACTGATTGCTTCGAGCAAAAAAGTAAATAATCAAACCAATAAACATAGGTACAAATACAGCCACAATTGTCCAGGGAATCGGTTCCATCCCTCGTTTTCTGGCATCCTGAAAAACGAAGAAACCAACAAGAACTGGGGTAAGTAGCACCATCAGTAATATCATAAGCACAAACGGAAATACAAGTAAGTTGTTCATAGTAGAATCCTCCTTTGATACTGGATTATAAATAGCGTTGCTGCGGATAGGAATGTCACGACAAGGCAGAATCCTGTCATCGAAAGGATTCCATAGGCAATCTGCACATCAATCGCCATCATCTGTGAAGCTAGATAAAAAAGTGAAATATAGATGGATGTCATAGACATAGCCACAAGCAAGATAAGCTGATCAAATTTCTTCTTTTCGACTCTCATTTTTAGCATAGCAATATCTAATATGGGTGGCTCATATTGATTAAAATCAAAATTCAATTTCATCCTGTAATACCTCCTTGAGTTGTGTTCGTGCTGTATGCAATCGGGATTTAACTGTACCTTCACTAATGTGAAGCAAATCCGCCGTTTCTTTGATATTTGCCTGTTGGAAATAATATAGAATAATAACTAGGCGAAGTTTTTGGGGCAATTGCTGGACTGCCTGATGCACAAATGTATAATCTTCAGGCTGATTAGTTCCCGCAGATTCTATAAAATCATCCTTCTCTTCATTGGTTGCAAATCGGTCAAATAACTTCTTGGCTATTTTAGATCGGCGCTGATCTTTATATGTGTTCACACAGATCCGGGTTAACCATGGTTCAAATGGCTGAGTTTCATCATACTGATCCAGTTTCATCATCACTTTAAACCATGTATCCTGATACAAATCATCCGCATCACTTTTGGAGCGACAAAGAGTGATACATAATCCATACAGCCGTTGTCCATACGTTGCAATCGCTTGTTCAATCACTACATTATCCTCCTTCATTAACATATACGTTTCAACTATCGATTTGGTTCATTTTTTCTTTAAAATAAGCATATCATAATTTTTTTGATGTACAATAGACTTAAGCGGGGTGATTCAATGCAACCTATCTTCTCTTATGATGAGTTTATGAAATCAATAGGAAACCATCTACACTTTTTCAATGTGAATCATCGTGGATTCCACCTTTTATTATCTTCAAAAATAGCTGTAGAAATCCAGCGCTTGCATGTCCAAAAAGCACTTATCCTCTGTGGACCATCTACAGATTATCTTAATGTTTATGATCTAAAAGAGCAATTAGCATTACTCCATATTGAATCATTTATTCTAGACATTCAAAAAGAGAATCATTTTGCATATGACGTTGATCTTATTGTGGATGCGATTACACTGACTTCTAATTCAATAACGGTTAAGCTTGCACATCTTATTGATGAGCAAGCTATCGGAAATATTCCAGTGCTAAGCATTCAGTTCCCCTACTCTTTAGATCCAGTTTCAGGCTTAACTCGATTTTCAATAACCCCATCGACCTATACCCTTATCATTCATCATCTATGTTATGCGCATGTACTGAACGATGGATATGATATGTGTGGAACACGAATTTTTATGACATTAAGTGAGTTGCTTCCTTGGAGTGAAAGTTTGGTCAACTATCTTCCAAAGTCTTCGATGACACTTGATCTTCCACCAAGAAAACATCACAGCCACAAGTACAATTACGGACATGTATTGATTATCGGTGGTTCACCCACGATGATGGGCAGCGTAGCACTAAGCAGTACGGCCGCCTTGCGAAGCGGATGTGGATTAGTAAGCTTAGCTGTTCATCAAGCCAACTTGCCATATACTCGAGTCTTACCCTATGAAATCATGACTCCGACATATCATGATGAATCTTCATTCAACCAATTACTCGACAAAAAGAGTTCTGTGGCTTTTGGAATGGGACTGTCCAAAGATCCATTACCTTTTGATATGGTGAAAATTCTGTTAAAAAAAGATATTCCTCTAGTGATTGACGCTGATGGGCTCTTTCACAGCAAAGAAACATTAAAAAAGCCTCATCAGAATACTCGGGTAGTTTTGACACCGCATATCAAAGAATTTGCTTCACTTTTGGATCTTACCATCTTCGAGCTTCAACAGGATCTTATAAGATACACACAAGCCTTTGCGAAGGAAACAAGTTCAATCGTATTATTGAAAGGACCTTGCACCGTTGTAGCCTCAGTAGATAAGGTGATCCTTGTTGAGGCGGGTCATCCTGGTCTGGCAAAAGCGGGGAGTGGTGATGTATTATCCGGAGTGATTGCAACATATCTTGCACAAAATACAGATACCTACAACGCAACCATACAGGCATTAATTCATATGACACTGGTATCAGAAGCATGTTTATCCAAATATTCCATGGAGTCTTTGCTAGCTAGCGATGTTATTTATCAACTGTCATTACTTAT